>OLFV01002863.1_pt1 | contig 11919 bp, 14 predicted proteins | sample 1605551 | NCBI WGS metagenome assembly OLFV01 (sample SAMEA3888922, study PRJEB22519) | human gut metagenome | biome: human gut; feature: human-associated habitat; material: faeces | place: Denmark | collected 2011
TCAAATTTGTGTCAATTTTGTGTCAATATTTTTGATGTTTTGGAAACGTTACCAAGGTTTATAAAAATGCAACAAAAAAGAGTGATATTTTTCAATCACTCTTAAATGTTTATTTAGTTGTATTTTGATTAGTAAACTATTGTGCTTTCAAACTCTGTAACTGTTTTAGCACAATCAATGATAAAATCTTCAACGGTTTTAACTAACATAGCACTTGTTAAATCGCAATCAAGATTTATTTTTTCAAGTTCACAAACTGTTGTTTTCTTGATTTCATCAGCAACTAAAGTTTTTTCAAATTCTTTTTTGACTTCTGCTTTTGTTGGTGAGCCAATGAATAAAACGCGTCTTGTTTCACTTGCTTTTTCTTTGTCACTAAATACAACATAAATTGTTGCAACTGTTACTTTTGTTTTTAATGTTGTCTGCATAATAAATTACCTCTCTTTTCTTTGTGCTTGTTTGTTTGTTTCTATAATCTATTATATCAGATACGTTTCTAAAGTCAATAGATTTTTGAAAATTCTACAACATTTCATTAACTTTTTTCTGTACTAAATCATATAAACAACCCAACTGTTTTTTACGTTCTGCACCGTTTCCGTATTTACCGTTTATAACCTCTTTAGCAAGTATTGTTATAATTTCATCACCCGTTAAATGTTTTTCTGTTATTGTCTGACTTGTCATATTATCGAACCTCTTTTCTAAATTATACTTTTCCACAATGTTATAAACATTATCCACATATTTACTTGATGTTGCATAACCGTCTTGTTTCAATAACTCTAAATAGTTTCTTGAACTTGTTGCATTTTTCAAATTGTTATAACGTGGGTACTGAATAAAATCAAAGTAACCATTTACACCGCTTTCCATATCATCATATACACGAAAATTATCACGTATTGTTGTTAGTGTTCCCGTTGTATATTCTTCTTTTGTCTGCATATTAACAGATTTACCATTCCAACCACTACCACACTTTAAACCAAAATAATTATGATACTTTTTAGCAAGTAAACTATTCCCGTTACCGCTTTCAATAACTGCTTGTGCTATCACACTTGACGGGTATTTGTAACCCCGTTCAAGTGCAACACGTTTAATTGTATCACCGATTAAATCAATAAATTCATTAGTGTTCATTTATAAAAACCCCCTCTTTTAATAATTGTTCAATTTCTTCTTTTTCTTCAACTGTTGCGGCACAATTTAAAACAACGTCTGAAACTTTTATATAACCCGTTTTTGTGCCAATAACACAATAGTCAATGGTTTCTTTACCGAAAATATTTTCATTGTCATACGGGATATTACGTACAATTTCAATAAATGCGGTAGTAATGGCATTTTTATTTATGTTGGAAACTGTACCAACAACACTATTGTTTTGTTTCTGAATAAATGGTATATTTTCCGCAATCTGTTGTGTTTGTGTTTCTATAATATCATCAATAAAACTTGAATAAACATTTGCGGTAACGTTACCTGTATATAAATCAATGATATATTTAATCGTTAAAGTTTGACCGATTACATATTCAGTATTTATATACATTTTGTTAAAGTGTGGTAAATGTAAAATACATTCGGTATTCAGATAATCATATACATTTTTATATTTTTCGGGTACACTAATTGTTCCCCCGTCAATCTCTGTTTTGTAGGTTATTAAACGGGTACTTTTAACATTACTATCATAATTACCTAAAATAATGCTACTTTTTTCCTCTGCTAATATTCCATTATCAATCGGAAACGGTAATTTATATAAGGCAGTTATAAAACTACCATAATCAACTGTTGCTGAACTGTCACCAACAAAACGTACTTTTGATAATTCAGTTAATTCATTTTCGTTTGTGTAATACAGATTAGCAAAATTACCTATTTTTTCAACAATTTTTGTTGCTTTGTATTCATCATTTAATTCATAATTGTACCCGTCTGAAATACTTGTATATAATGTTTTCTTATCATCACTAACCGAAAAACTACTTGTAATTACATTACGTAAATATTTATAAACTCCGTTAAATTCGTAACCGTTATTTGCAGTTAAAATAATATCGGGTTTATCATTTGTAATAACTTCCCCGTCTGAATAATTACAAGTACAATTTTTTAATGTTCCCGTTATTGATACCTTGTAAATAGCATTTGCAGTAACATTTATAGTTAAATTACCAATAATAGCACCCGTTAAAGTTAATGTTTTTTTATCATCAGAATATGTTGCACTTGCGTTATTTAATGCACCCGTTGTTAAACTTATATTATCACCTTTAAATATATAACCCTCATTTGCAGTAAATTCAAGTGTAATATTTTCGTTCTTTTCGTATTCAGTTTTAATTTCAGAATTACAAACACAATTTGTGTTGTTATTTGTGATTGTATATTTTGTTGAAAATTCTTCATCAATAGCAACATACAAATAAACATAACTGCTTGAATATGTGAAATTACTTGTTGCTTGCAAGTCAATAATTCCATTTGACGGGTATGTTTTTATTGTGAATTGTTCCGTAACATCAACCCATGTTTTAATTGTTCCGTATGGACTGTTTGAACGTGCATGACACCAAACAGAAACTTTGTTAAAATTCTTGTTGCCAAAAACTAAACGTTGTTTTGTATTTCTAAAATTTGTAATATTACTTGCGTCACTTCTGTATTGTTTTTCACACGTACCACAATTAACACCACCAATTTCAACATTAAAACTAAATGTTGATGTTGATAATGTTGGGTTTGTGGAAGTTATATTTTTATTTGCATTATGAATATAATACCAAGTTGTCATATTTAAACACCCCCTATTGTTACTAAAATTGTGCTTTTTGTTGTATATAAAGTAACGTTACTTTTTATAACGTCAACTTCTTTTTTAATTTCTGTTTGATAATCTGAATTATAATATTTGTTCGGGGTTGTCTGCTGATTAACAAAACCGCTACTTTCTAATATATCATTTTTAAAACTTTCTAACACGTCACAACGTAAAGAAATATTGTAAATTTTATTCGGTGTAACCTCTATACTTTCAACAAAATAATAACGGTTAAAATCGGGAATATACGCATAATTAAAATCAATCATTGTTTCACTCATTAAAACAACAACGGGTTTTGTTCTGTCTGCTTGTGCTTTAAATTTTATGTTGTATTCTGTTTCATTTTCTAAAACTTTACCGATTGTATTATTCGGGGTTTTAGTTGTGTATAATTTCATTAACATTTTTATTACCTCTCTTTCATAAAATGTTTCACGTGAAACATAATAAAAAGAACGGTCAACGGTTCAAGTTTTTAAACCGTCAACCGCCCCTTTATTACGGTAACTTATTACGCTACAAAGAATACAACAAAGTTTTCGTTCAAGTCATTAAAATAACTTGCGTCAAACTTGTAGTAGTTGTTAAAGAACTCTGCTTTTGCGTTGTAGTTCGTTGTAACACGTCTGTCAAGATTACATACACCCATGCTATCTCTATCATACATAATAGCAAGAATACCACCAATTTCTACAACGTGACCGCTACTTGTTTTTACATTGATTTTTGAAGTATCTGCAAAATTATAAGACGTTCCCGAACCTTGCCAGTATGGAACACTTTCACTGTTTGGAAGTGCCACATAATTATCATGGAATGTATCAGACTGTAAAAACGTTGTTGCACTTGCTTTAAACTCTGATAACATTACAACCCCCAACATATCAGACGGGGTAAAACGCTCTTTACCACCCACATTAAAGAGTGTTGAAATTTTGGATAATCTATCCATATAAAGCGACATTGTATAGCTTGCAAATCTGATAAAATCTTTATCGGTAATTGCTTTATCAACTGTTAAAGTTGTACCGTATTTATCATTATAAAGTTTTAACAAGTTTACCGCACGCACACCCGTATTTGTTGGAACAATCGCTTTTGATACACTATCGTATAAATCAGCGTAAATTGTTTCACCAATCATATTGTTAATAGTACGCATGATTAAACTATCCATTTTAACCGTCATTGACTTGTCAACCGCATTGTAAAGCATTGTTACAAAACCGTTTAATTGATTAGCACTTGAAAAACTCTCTTTTACTTGCAATTCTGTAAATGACATAGGTACTTCAAAAGTAACCTTTGAATTAAAGAATTTTGCTGATACAGACGGTTTATAGAAAATATCTTGACTATATTCTTTACCGTTTTCAAGTTCCCAACTTTCGTTTTCTGTTGCATTCGGAATATCAGCAGTAATTTTTTCAAGAACTGAACCAAACTCCCAACTATCCATAACAAGTGACGGAACGTTACCCGAATATTTACGGTCAACAAAGATAACTTTTCCGATATGGTTTACTAAAGATTTTACATAATTATCAACGCTTGTTGCGTTAAAAATTTCTGTACCTAAATCAACCACGTTTGACAAGTCCTCTGCCACAACTTCTGACTTTCCTAAAATTTCACTTGTTACACCGTTCATTAACTCATAAATCTGTTTTACTGTCATTGTGTTTTACCTCACTTTCTTTTATTCATAAATTGATAGAGTTGATATATCATTTATATCTGTAAAGATTGTATCACATAAATAATCATTACGCAAGTACAAAATTAAATCTTTATATTCTGTTGTGTTTCTAACCTTTGTTAATGTTTGTTCACGTGTTTTTGTGTTATCTGTTGTTGTCTGTTGAGTTTCATTTTCTGAATTATCATTAACAAAATTTTCATCATTGTACGCTGAAACTTGTGTTTTATTATCACGTGTAAAATTATTAGTTCCGTTATCTGTAATTGTTTCATAAATTTTTTCACTATATTCTTTTAATGCGGTAACACTTGCGGTATATTGTGCAAGAATACTATCCCATTTAGTACCGTAAAATTCAACAATAATTTCTGCTAAATCATGTAAATTGTTTTCGGTTGCTAAAGTTGATACAGTTCTTGCCCCATACATACCACAATAATATTTATCTAACATTGACGGGGAAAAACAATCAAAAATTGCTAAATTTCTTATTTTTGATATTTCAACAAATAATCCGTTTAATTGTTCTTTTACTGTCATAACTTTTTACCTCACTTCACAATTAGTTTGTTATTGTTTGTATATGCTGACATTTGAACCATTTGTAATTGATTTTTAAAACTGTATAACGGTTGTTCAATCCAATTAAATATATCGGGGGTAATACCACACATTATTATCCATTCAGTTTCATTTGAAATTTGATAAAATTCATAACAACCCCGGCAAGTTTCAATTAGTGTTTTTAATTGTGCAATCATTTCTTTACAATCCGTCATTAACATTTTAGTTTTAGTATTAAAATCTCTAAAGAATATATCTAACTCAATACTACATTCATTATGTACGGTTGTTAAAATACGGTCAAAAACTGTTATTGAATTGATACAATTATCAGCACTTGAAATTATGTGTGTTAAATCACTTTCGGAAACATTACCCAAACCATTTACAGACGTTTTCATTCTTTCACATTCTGTTATAGTTCTTGAAATAGTATTACACAAATTATTCAAATCACTTTTTATTTTTTGTACTGACATTTTTTACACCCTCTTTTTCATACATGAGTTGGGTAAAACACTCATACGAATATCGGCATAAAAAACAATTATGCCGACACCCGTTTTTAACTAACCATTTTACCCGTAAAATGTAAAAGAAATTTTTGATATAAATACTAATCATTTTCTTTTTTGTCATTTTCGGTTTCCTCTGTTTCCTCTGTTTCCTCTGTTTCCTCTGTTTCTGTTTCCTCTGTTTCTTCCGTTTCTGTTTCCTTTGTTTCTTCTGTTTCCTCTGTTTCCTCTGTTTCTTCCGTTTCTGTTTCTTCTGTTTCCTCTGTTTCTTCTGTTTCCTCTGTTTCTGTTTCCTCTGTTTCCTCTGTTTCTTCCGTTTCTGTTTCTTCTGTTTCCTCTGTTTCCTCTGTTTCTTCTGTTTCGGGTTCTTCTGTCAATGTTTCACGTGAAACATTTTCACCGTCTGTTTCATCAAAAGTTTCACCCGTTTCTATCGGTTCACCGTTTTTAATTCTATAATCCCATGAACTATTGAACTCTACTTCAATATTCAAACCGTACATTTCATTGATTTTTTCAAGTGCTGAACGTCTATTGTTTAGCATATCATCAACCAACGGATATAAATTGTCGGTATTTGTTTCAACCTCTGCACTTGTTAAACGTTCACGTTTCATATTATAATTAGCACTTAAACCAATTTCATTATACATACTTGCTTTTAAGTATTGTTCATACTCAAATAAATCTGTCAATGAAACGCTATTTGTTTGAGTTGCGTTATTTACCTTTAAACTATCAAACAATCTTTGTTCAGCAATTACCCCGATTTTACCGTTTAAAATATCGTCTAAATATTTTTTAGCACTTGCAACGGTATTATCATCATTTGCCGATAACAAAGTTTGTATTCTTTTATTCACATCAGCAAGAAACATTGTTATTTCATTTTCAGACATTAAAGTGCAGTATTTTTCATACATAGGTAACAACCCGATTAACAATGTATCATTCGGAATAATAACACAATCTGTATCAATGGTTAAATTAGCGTTATAATTTAAGCAAGGTATAGAAACCGTTGCAATAGTGGGGTTATTATATACATCACCCTCACCACCTAAACCACCATTAACAACGTAAAATTCACCGTTAATTTTTGTAAAGATTGCGAACCCGTTACATTGTAACAATAATTCAAGTTCTTTTTGTGGTATGGTTTCGGGTAAATTTTTATACTCAAACATAATGTTGGAACGGTTTAACATATACTTGATATTATTTTGTGTATTTCTTTTCTTGTCGGTAATATCAAAAGTACGATTGTTTTCACCTAAAAAATATTTATCAACTTTTGCCATTTAATTGCCCTCTTTCATATCATCAATTTTTGTTGTCAATTCACGTAAAATTAACGTATTGTTTTCAATCACCGTTTTCAATTCATTCATTTCTGTTTTATGGTTTTCTGACTGTTTTGTATTCTGATAAAATAAAGCAACACAACACGCAATCGGGAAACCAACCCCGTTAATAAGTTGAACAACTGTTGAATAGTCCATTGTTTAGATACCCCCTTTACAGATTTTTAAATAATTGTTTATACTGTCACCAACTTCATTACTTTGGTAAAAAACTCTGTCAGTTTGAAAAAACCACAATATGCGTTTTTGCAACTCTGAAATTGGTTTAAATATATTCCTATTATAGTTTAACTTGTAATTAAAATCAAGTGAATATATTAAATCATTTGAATTGTCTTTTAATTCTGTTGTTTTTAAATGTATATAGGTAAACAGTTCCCCGTTATCATTGATAATTTCACAATGGTATGTGTTCCCACCAAACACAATAAAATATTCAAAAACTTTATTTTTGGGTTTATATTTTATAGGTAAATGTGGGTATATATCCAACTCCCATGCACCATTGGTTATCATGTGCAATTTTGGGTTATTAAAAGCAAAATAAAAATTGTTCTTTTTTGACTTGCTAATACTTGAACAATATTCAACTGCAACTTTCAATTCACTTTCCCCATAAGTATATACATCAATCGAACCTTGTTGCATTTCTTTAATATGGTTTAACCCCATTTCTTCAAAATACGGGCAATATTTATTAACGGTATTACCCAACATAAAAATTTTAACATTTGTACGTTGTCTTACTATTGTTGAAATAGTATTCATAAACAAAATAAATTCGTCTTGTAAATACACGTGTTTAGTTAAAAATTCATCAAACATAATTGTTGTTATTTTTGGGTATGAAATACTTTTGTTGTGTTCCATTTCAGATAAAGCAAACGCATAAGCAACACAATCAGTTTCAATATTATAAACGGGTTTCCCGTTTTCATCATAATTACATAAGTAAAATTTACTTGCAAAATAGGTTATTCCCGTATATTGTCCGTTGCTTATTTTTTTAATTTCCCCATTGTTATTTAATGCACTAAATATACCACTTGCACGTCTACCGACAATATCCTCTTTCCAACGTCTTACAATCGCAAGTTGTCCACCCGTTTTTATATATTGTTCAATCCCATATTTTAAAACGCTATATGTTTTACCGTTTGAACGTTCACCAAAAATAACATTGTAAACACAATCTTTTGAAAGTATGTTATTTAGTGAATAAAATTTTGTTTTTTCTTTTGCCATTGTTTAACCTCACTTTCATATTGTTTCACGTGAAACATTTTGAATTGTTCCACGTGAAACATTTTATTATTCTGCTGAAATACCCGTAAACAAATAACCGTTCTTTAAATCTTGTAAAAACTTTGAATACTGTTTACTAATTGACAATGTAAATTCACAAGGGGATAAATGAACACTTGATAAACTTGTTATTTCTGTTGTATTCCCTTTATAATCTGTAACTATTGCGGTCATAGGTTCATCAATATAAGTATGTGTATTTTTCCCCGTTTCGGTTTCGGGAATATATAAATCATCATTAAAAATTTCAAAAACTTTATCAATGTTATTATTACATATTTTTAACATATAATCAACACCGTTTTGCTTTGAAAGTCCTGCAACTGTTAAATGTAGTTTTCCACCCTCTGAAACAAGATAACGTTTAGCACCTAAAGTTTTAAAATTTTCATACATTCCCTCATAGTCCCATACACCTATCAATTTTTCAACACCTTTTATTGTTTTTGGTTTCATCAAATTAAAATCAATTTTTCTAAAATCACACATCAATTTTAACTTGCGTTCAATGTCATTATTATACCAATCAATAAACGGTTTATGTTTATCATAATTTAACAACTTTATACTATCGGTATCACTATACACATAATCAGTACCAATATTTAAAATACCCACCCACAAATTTTTACGTGCGTATGCAGTAACCCAAACACCCCACGCATAATATAAAAATCTGTTTTTACTGTCATTGTATTTTTCAATTTGTTCTTGCATACTTTCTTGTGTGAATTTTTCAAGTTGCCAACCATTATTATATGATATTGTATTTCTTACAATATCAGTAACGCACATTCCATAAACACTATTTAACATACCTTTTGACAACAAATATTCAACCTCTTTACCCTCTACACCTTTTAACGTTGTTTTGTTTCCGTATAATTCAAGAATTGACATTAAAATCGCTTTAGGTAAATACTGCATATAGAACTTATAAACATTAGCAACTTCAACCCGTTCCCAACTGTAACATTGTTGCATTATTTTAAAATCAATACTTGTCATAGTTGTTTGAACCACATCAGCACTAAAAACACGACCATTGTTTATTGTTGCATTTTCTTTTATTGAACACTTGCTTTCACTTAAATATGTTTCAAATGATAACTTGCTATGCAACCCGTAAAATTTAACGTCAAACATCATACTATAATTATCACTCTTTAAAAGTTCCCAAAAATTCTCTTGTTTTAAATCAACGGGAATAGGTTTTGACATAGGGAATTTTTCTGACAACATAACCGCTGGATAACTTGACGTAAAATCAATACTTGCAACGTTGTGTAAAAGTTGTCCACTATATAACATACTTGCGTGTGTGAAACCACCCATAAAACAACGCTTTAACATAATATATTCATCACTTGTTAAAGTTAGTTCTTGCATTAACTCATTATAACGTTGGAATTTTCCTCTTGAACTTTTTTTGTGGTTTTTGTCTGTAAAATAACATTTTTCTTTTACAAACTTTCTAACTCTACCCGTATTTGTCATAGGTATTTTTGTTATATCCCCGTATTGTTCAATTTGTTCATTGATATAATCAAGTATTATTTCAACGTCATTATTACAATATTCAAGTTCTTTTTCTGTTAATTCTGTTTCATGTGTTCGTATAAGTGAATAATCTAAATCACCATACAATTTTTTAATCTTATGTGAAACTAAATTTTCAGCAAGTTTTGATAAAGAATAACCCGATAAAATATAACTATCTCTAAATTCAATACCCATTGAACAAAGTGCTTTAATTGGTTTACGTTCATCAACTGCAAAAACATTTTCCCACTCAAAGTATTTACGCATAAACTGAAATTCATAACTAAAATTGTGTATGTAAACAACTAATATATTGTTGTCGGGGGATAGTTCATATATTTCTTGTAAATAACTACATAATTCTTTGAATTGTTCCCACGTTCTACCATAACAAATATAATCTTTGTTTTTAATGCCAAAAGTCCATTCATACATGAAAGCAAACTTTTGTGTTTCATCAATCAACATTGATGTTGTTTCAATATCAAAACCACATTCAATATTTATATAGTGTTTTACGGTTTTTGTTTGTTTATCAAATTTAGCAACCGTTTCAAAGTCAATATTTTCAAAATCTATATCTTGATAATTTAACAAAAACCTCACCACCTTTTAAATCTGAATAAAATCGTAAATACTTGAATTATCTTTGTAACCCTCTTGTTTATTTTCTACGGGTTGAACTTTGTTCATTTCAGCAAGATATTTATTTAATACGCTTTCTGTACTTTCTGTACCACCTATATCAATAATACCTTGCTTTATTTGTGTGTTTATTTGTTGCCATATTTTCTGATAATCTAACGCAATAGCGGATTGATTAGCACTTTGATAATATTGTTTAATCTTTTCAGCAAGTTCAAAAAATTGTTTTGACTTTGTTTTTAAATCTGCTAAACCGTTATATTTTATACCCGTATTTTGTGCCATTTCACGTAAAAATTTGTTAGCACTTCTTACGGTACTTGTTTTATCATCAAGAAATCTTTTCAACCGCCAAAATTCACTTTGTAATTGATTGTAGTCTTTTCCTTTTACACTAAACTTTATTGAGCCACCGTCTACCCAACTTTTATAAGCGGGTAAATCTGTTAATTCGTTTATTTCAAGTCTTTTAATTCTTTTATTTGCCATACTTGACAATCTTGAAACTTCTTTTTTAAGCATTTTGTATTCATCACTTGCAATTTTTGTTGCCATATTTACCACCTTTACAATACATCAAATAACCCTGTATAAAACATTTCTTTTTCTTTATCATTTTTACACATATTTTTATAAAGAAATAAATACTTTATATTGTTCGCCCTACCATTTTCAAACGCTGAAACATTCTTGTAATTTTCATTCATTTCATTACAAAAATCAATCAATGAAACGTGTAAAATGTGTTCTCTAAAATTTTTACAATATAACCCGATTTTAGCTTTATCAAATTCATTCATAAAATAACACCACCTTTTAAAGAAAAATGACGGTTGCTTTTATCACAACCGCCACCAGTTTAATTTGTCAAAATAGGTTTAACAATCAACCCAATTAACCGAATAGCATAACTCTTTACGGTTTTTGGTTTCGTATGTGTAAATTTGAAACCCTAAATGACCACCATTTACAGCGTCAACAACCTCTGTATCTCTAATCATTTCTTTTACTGTATCAGTTAAATGACTAGGAAGATTAACAAAACAATCTGTTGTTGCAATTACGGGACTTTCACCGAACTTTGATTTTTTGTTAATATACATTGCTTTGATTTCATACACAAAATCTTTACCATTGTTGTTAAATAAATCGTGTAATGAATGATACTCAAAATCTTTTGGTGCGGTGAAATTAAAAATGTTACTTTTGTTGTACTTGTTAGCAATACTCATTTGTTGCTACCTCTCTTTCTTATTTTGTTTATGTAATAACTTGATTACATAACCTATTATAACACTTTATATTCTAGTGTCAATAGATATTTTAAAATATTTTCAAAAATTTTAAACATCATTTTTACTATATAATAGGTAGAAACAAATAATACATTGGTAACGTTTCCAAAACATCAAAAATATTGACACAAAATTGACACAAATTTGA
>OLFV01002873.1_pt1 | contig 11884 bp, 7 predicted proteins | sample 1605551 | NCBI WGS metagenome assembly OLFV01 (sample SAMEA3888922, study PRJEB22519) | human gut metagenome | biome: human gut; feature: human-associated habitat; material: faeces | place: Denmark | collected 2011
ATATAGAGAAAGGTGGCAAGAAGGATCTTCCTGAAGGCAAGAAGATGACCTACGACCTGAACTATCTTGAGATTCCAGCCGTACTGAAGTACAAGTACGAAGTAGACGATCACTTCTCCATCCAGCCTCAGGTAGGCGGCTATTTTGCCGTTGGTGTAGGAGGCAAGATCAAGAACTTTGCCGAGCGTGAAGCAGAGAGCTCATTCAAGGATGCAAACTTCCGCCGCCTTGATGGTGGTATCCGCATCGGCTGCGGCATCGGCTACGACATGTTCTATGCCGATCTCACCTACGACATCGGTCTTGCCAACATCTGCCACGACAGTTTCGACAAATCGCGCAATGGAGCCCTCCAGCTCAATTTCGGAGTTAACTTCTAGGAAACCTCGGCAGTAACCCAGTTTTTGAACTTCACGGCAGTAGAAAGCTTAGAGCCGAGAACCAAAGCATAGGAACCGCTCTCGTTGACATAGAGCATCTGTTGGGCACAGAACCGCGGTTCTCCTTTTTAAAAAAACTACCCATGCACCTTAAAACAGGGGGCATGGGTAAGACCATCCGTATTCAGTATTCAGTTATTCAGTTTTTTTTAAAACCCTTACATGGATAAAGGGTTTGAAAACCCGAAAGAAATGGATTGGTTATTTTGTAATGTATTTTTTATTATTATATATATATAGATATATAGATAGTATATAAACTTTACTTTTTAAGGGGGTAAAAAGTAACCCCTTAAAAAAAAACTGAATAACTGAATACTGAATAAGGTGCTGTGTTTTCTTCTCTTTAACTCTATGTTTTCTCTTCTGAAAAAGTATGAGTTGCGGGGCGCAAAACGGCGAGTTAGATTGTTTAACAGATTTCAGATTGAAAGCGTGCTGAAAATCGCGCCCTATCACACGCTGAAATTTGGTGGTATCGGGAAATTGGCGTATCTTTGCATCGTCGTTCGAAGAAAGGCTGCACTTGACAAATTACCCTTTTTCTTTTTTACCTTTAATAGAGATAAAACCGCAAAACGCGGCAATAGGTTTATTAACTCATTGATTATCAATCTAATATCTATTTCACTACAGCCATAATAACTAAACATTTTTTTTAACATCATCCCAAAATCTTACTTAGCGGTAAAAACAGACAATCTGACGGCAAAAATCGAAAAACAGACACATATTGAAAGACAGAAACTATAAAATACTACACTTTTCTACTAAAAAGTAGGTATTTTATCTTGTTTTCGACAAAAAGGTACAAAAAAAATGTTTAATTTTAAAAAAATATTGCATCTTTGTCCGCAGAAAGAAACATTCCGTATTATTACTAAATAGAGTTTCATGGAAAGACAGAGAGAGAATTTTCTTATGACGAGAAAAGTAAATCATAGCGTTACTGTCGGATTGGCTGCCCTTGCTTTATGCTCGGTATCGGCTAATCTCATGGCTGCAGTGAACAACCCTGAGATAGCGCGAGAGGTTATCTTACCACAAAACGAAAGTTTGATAGGATACGTTTACGACCAGGATAAGAATCCGCTGCCGGGGGTTACCGTAAAAGTGGAGGGAACACAAATCGTAACCGTTACGGATGATGAAGGCCGTTATTCCTTCAGCCAGCCTATCAAGCGAGGTGCTAACGTAAAATTTTCGATGCTCGGCTTTAAAACCAAGCGAGTTGTTTATAAAGGTCAGTCGGCTATCAGTCCGATGCTCGAACCTTCTGCTACCTCGGTTGGCGAGGTGGTGGTAGTGGCGCGCAGCAACATCAACGCTATCGACCTGCGTGCCAAATCGGGTGTGGTAGAGAATGTGGATATGAAGCGCGTAGAAGCTAAGCCGATGATTGACATGGCACTGGCACTGCAGGGTGCCGTGCCGGGCCTTGTCGTTACCAATACGGGCGATTTGGGTTCTGCTCCGAAGATTCGTCTGCGCGGAAACTCTTCGCTCCGACAGGGCAATGCAACCAACGAGCCGCTGTATGTGATGGATGGTCAGATTATCTCTGCCGAGACTTTCTATAATCTGAACCCATCTGACATCAAGGACATGAAGGTGCTCAAGGATGCTACAGCCTGTGCACTGTATGGTGTGAAGGCGGCTAACGGTGTGATAGAAATCACATCACAGCGTGGCCATTCGGGTGCTCCACTCATCAACTACAGCACCAATATGGGTGTAACCACACGAGGCCGAAGAGGCCTCAAGATGATGAGCTCTGCCGAGAAACTGGAACTGGAGAGACTCATCGGTAACGTGGAGACTCCGGGCTACAGATACAGCGAGGATTACTACCGCAAGTACTTTGCCGACAATCCGAATCTGGCAAGCATGATTGCCGATGGCCAGAACAAGCTCGATTCTCTGAGAAATATCAACACCGACTGGTTCAACGAACTTCTGCGCAACAGCTTTTACCAGCGCCATAACCTGAGTCTGCGAGGCGGCAATGAGCGAACCACCTATTTCCTCTCAGCCAACTATTCCTATCAAGGAGGCCGTATCGAGGGAAATGACAAGCAGCGCATGGGCATCCGCCTGAATGTGGACCAGAAACTGGGAAAGATAGGTTATGCCATGCTGGGCGTTACGGGCTCTTATTCGAAGACCAATACGCCTAACGGAACCTCAAGCGACCCTTCTTCGCTGATTTACGAACTGAACCCCTATGAACAGAAGACAGGCAAACTCTGGTCGTATCCGGGACAGACCTATAAGGACCTGATGAACCAGTACAGCGCCGAATCTACCGACAAGGAGTTTGGCGTGAACGGTAACATAACCCTGAACCTGCTTCCGGGACTGGATGTTGCAGCTGTAGCCGGTATCGACTTCGTGCTGGACGAGTCACACCAGTTTACACCTTCTACAGCCTACTCGGAGACCCATAGCGGTGTGGCAGAAGTGGCGCGCGGTATCTATTCGAAATCCAAGAATACCACCACCAATATCTCTGCCAACGTGCGTGCTACCTATACCCGTACGTTCAACGAGATTCACGACCTCACCTTCAGTGCCAACATGGATTATTATGATACCAATATCGATAATCTGAGCACTACCGGTTATGGCGTAGGAACCCTGAACTCGGCGGCAGCCATCAACCAGTCGCTCACCGGCTCACGCAGAGTGAAGATGAGTGCTCCTAGAGACAAGAACCGCCAGCTGGGTATCGGTGGCGTACTGGGCTACAGTCTGCTGAGCACCTACGACCTCTATGCTACCTATAAGGCAGATGCCTCTTCGGTACTGCCATCAGACAAGCGATGGAACAAGGCATGGGCAGTAGGTCTGGGATGGACACCTTCCAACTATGCCTTCCTGAAGGACAACAAGGTGATTTCACGCCTCAACTTCAAGGGCTCGTATGGTATCACAGCCAATCTAAACGGAGTTTCGGTTTCTACCACAACAGGAACCTTCTCCTACTCCACTAACACCTACGAAGACCAGCGCGTACTGGAACTTATCTCCTTATATAATAAGGACCTGAAACCAGAGCAGAACAAGTCAGTAGACCTGGGTATGAGCATGGACCTCTTTAACCGCATTACGCTGGATGTAAACTATTACAACCGCCGCACCGAACAGGCACTGCTCGATGTACCAATCCCTACATCGGTAGGCTACTCTACGCTGAAGCGCAACATCGGTGTACTGGAGAACAGAGGTATAGAGCTGGGACTGAGTGCCAAGATCATCGATACCTACGATTGCCGACTCAGCATCGGCGCCAACCTGGCCTACAACGACAACAAGGTGCTCGACCTGTATTATGCCGACAAGATTTACACCACCGAAGATGCACTGGTTCCAGACTACGAGGTAGGCAAATCATACGATATGCTCTACGGACCTACGTCGCTGGGCATCAATCCGCTCACCGGTTATCCGGTATTCCTGCTGCCAGACGGCACAGAGAAACAGGCTACCGAGGCACTGACCAAGGACGATGTAGTGGCATTAGGCCATCTCACACCACCTTATTCAGGTACCTTCAACCTGAGTTTCTCATACAAGTCGTTCGACTTCGATATGGACTTCTACTACGTTCATGGCGGAATCCAGCGTTTCAACTACTCGTATGTGAGAGACAAGGACAATGTGAACAAGAATGCCGTAGCCGGACAGACAGATAAGATGTGGTTCAAGCAAGGCGATGAGAACAAGACCTACTGGACACCGTTCTACACCTCATCCACCGCAGAAGACAACATAGCACTCTATCCAAACTCACGCACCGTGGGCAAGAGCGACTACCTGCGCCTCTCTATGGTGAGCATGCGCTACCGCCTGCCAGCCGCTACCCTACATAAGATACTGCCATTCATGCAGTATGCCACCGTAGGTTTCCAGGCATCCAACCTCTTTACGTGGACCTCTTACAAGGAGAGCGACCCAGAGAGCGGAACCCTTGCCGGCACCACACAGCCAATTTATACATTCAATTTGAATCTTACATTCTAGGAGACAGAAAAGATGAAGAATATCAAGAATATCATCAAGAAGGCACTACTCTTCACGGGCAGCACCCTGCTTCTGGCAGCCTGCTCGCTCAATGTGCCACCACCAGACCAGTTTTCAGACCCCGATGCCATCACCGATGTCAACACGGGGCGCTCTCTGCTCACCTCCTGCTATCTGAGCTATCCGCATCAGGAGTATGAGTTTTCGCTTCTGGGCAACGACTTCTGCCCTACCAACCTCTCGGGAAAGGATGTCGAAACCCAGAACCTCTACAACTGGCAGGACAAGAACATCAGCAACCTCTCGTCAACCGTATGGCCGGCGTATTACACCTGTATCTCCAACTGCGATGTACTCCTGGAGCGTATCGACAAGATTACGACCGAGACCGCAGCCGACCTGCAGGAGAAACAGGCTATCAAGGCAGAGGCGCAGCTGCTGAAGGCAATGTGCTATTTCGACCTGCTGCGCATCTATGCCACTCCATACGATGAGAATCCGGAGGCCGACGGCATCATCATCAAGAACATGTTCGGTTTCGAAACCAATGGCCGCAGCAGCAAGAAAACCTGTATCGGCATGATCAACAGTCTGATAACAGAGGCATCAGAAGTGAGAAACCAGCCCTCAAAGAACGGATGGTTATCGCAGACCGCAGCCGATTATCTGCTTGCCGAAACAGCACTCTATATGGGCGATTACAAGAAAGCAGCCGAATATGCCGACGATGTGATAGAACAGGGCGACGACAGCAAGATAGGCGGCGAAAGCTACTCCCGACTCTGGCGCACCGAGAGCTATGGCGGCAGAATCTTTGCCTTCAACACCCAGAACAGCTATTATGTCGCCATCGAATACGACAGCTCTGAAGGCGACTATTATGCCGTCAATCCGGCATTCACCTTTACGGATGAGGATGTACGCGCGAAATATACGCTCTATCCGAAAGACCAGAACGGTAAGACCCGCAACCTGATGGGCAAGTACAACATGATGAACAAGCAGGGCACCCAGCCTAACTACATCAACCGCATGCGTTACGCCGGAGCCTACTTCATCGCTGCCGAAGCCTATGCACGCGATAACAACGAACAGATGGCACGCGAGCGCATCAACCATTACCTGCAGCTGGTTTCAGCCGATCCTATCGCAGATAACACAACGGGCGATGCGCTGGTTCAGGCTATCCTGGCAGAGAAGTACAAGGAATTCGTAGGCGAAGGCAGCAATTACTTCGACCTGAAGCGAACCCACGCAGACTTGAACCGTCTGTCGGCATGGGGCGGAGCAGCCACAGCGAAAATCAGCAAGGACGATTACCGCTGGAACTTCCCTATCCCTGCTTCGGAATATAAATATAACAACAATGTGACCCAAAACGACAAGTGGCCAATTAACAGATAATATTAACATTTAAAATAAAGAGAACAATGAAGAAATTTAAATTCATACTTATGTGTATGCTCGCGATGCTGACAGGTTTCAGCGCATGCAGCAGCAGTGATGACAATGATGGCAAGCAGATGACCAACTATGTATCGATTTCTGCAGCCGGAAACAATATCATCAACGAGGATGATGATGAAGAAGTAAAATTCAACATCCTCATCGGTAACACCCTGACAGCCGATGCTACCATCAATCTTTCGCTCGAAGGAAATGATGACAATGTGGCTACACTCACTCCTTCTACCATCGCGCTGAAGGCTGGCGCCAAGACAGCATCCTTCACCGTAAAGTCGAACAAGAAGAGTCTGCTCAAATCAGATCGCGTACTGACCGTAAAGGCAACTTTCTCTGATGCCAACATGAAGACAGATGGTAAAGCCGTAACCCTGACCATCAAGCCAGACTCCGACATTCCTGTCCTCACGGCAGAACAGCAGAAGCTCATTGAGGGCTACAAGCAGAACCTCAACATCGACCTGACCAAGATTCTCGGTAAGGTAAAGGTAAAGACCGAGGTTACCTTCAATGACGATGACAAGATTGATATCAACGACAACAAAGGTACCCGTTCTTTCAGCGGCGTTACTATCATCACACTGAGCGAGAAGGCTACTGCCGACAAACCTGTATTGAAGATGGTTTCAAATGCAATGGGTATGGCTGCGTTCAACTATGAAATGCTGAGAAAGAGAACCGTAGAAGATGCAGAAAACTGGACACAGATGCCATACGGTAAGGCTGTAATGGAGAACATCAACTACGATTACAATAAGGAAACCTTCACCATGACACTGGATGGCATCGAGGTAAACCCAGATAAGAGCCTTAAGTTTACAGGCAGCAAGGTAAATGTATACGATGTAGAGATTACAACCGTTCCATTCGACTATACCTTCTCAGCATGGGACCGCCTCAAGGCTATGGCTGATGCAAACAGGTCGTTTGTTGTAGACGAAGGAGATACCAAGATAGAAGTTCCCGTACAGAAAATCATTGATGGTGGCGGTTCGCTGAATCCTTATTCCTTCTTCGACAATACCGATGTCGTAGCAGACGGAGAAGAGACAGATTATAAAAACATCTACGTTGCTCCAACAGGCAAGATTGACTTCACCAGCGGCAATATGACCTTCACCTTCCCTTGGTATCTTGAGAATACATACGGATGCCAGAAAGTTGAAGCAACCTATACATTTGGTAATTAACAAGCATTTCATTATCTAATGCCGACATTATGTATAAAATAACGAAACAATTATTCCTATTAGTCATGCTGGCAGTTTTCAGTCTGCCGGCAGGAGCGAACAAAGATTCTAAAATAAACCTTCCACGGGGAACCGTGGAAGGCTACCTTGATAACGGACTCCACTATATCATTATGCCTAATGCACTGCCTCGTCATGGCATAGAGATGCGACTGGTGATGAAGGTAGGTTCTCTGCAGGAGAACGACCAGCAGAAAGGTGGTGCCCACTTTCTGGAGCACATGTCTTTCTCGGGAACCAAGCACTTTCCACAGGATGCATGGGTAGATTATTTCGAACGGCTCGGTATGAAATACGGACGCGACATCAATGCCTTCACCGGCTTCGACCGTACCATCTACTGGCTCTCACTGCCGGTTGCCGACTTCGGAGCACAGGTAATGGACAGCACCCTTCTTGCCGTACGCGACATTCTCGACGGGGTTTCTTTCGAACCTCAACTCGTAGAGCAGGAACGTGGCGTCATCAAGGAAGAACTGCGCGGCTACAGCACGGGCGATGACTTCTACAACCTGAAGATTGGCGACGGAAGATACATCCAGCGCATGCCGCTGGGCACAGAGCAGGATATCGAAACCATCTCGCGCAACCAGTTGCTCAACTATTATCACCAGTGGTATCTGCCTCAGAATGCCTGTCTCGTGGTGGTAGGTAATGTAGACGCCCAGGACATGCAGAAGCGCATCCAGGCAACCTTCAGTTCGATAGCCAAGGGCCAGCCTACTCCGCTGGGCAAATATCCGCTTACCTATAAGAAAGGTATCACCCTGCACGAGGTGAAAGATACCGTAGGCACCAGTTCCAAACTGGAGTTCATCATCCCTCACGAGGGTGTGGTAGGCAACACCATCGCTTCTACCGCCCTGAAAGAGCAGTACCGACTGCTTATCGCGGCTATCAGCAAGCGACTGGCAGCACGGGGTATCAGATGCGACATCAGCGATGCCTGGTATCTCGCTACCCAGAACCACTTCTCTTTCTCTGTAGAAGGCAAAGGTAAGCAGGAACTCAAGGAGAAGATGACCCAGGTGCTCGGTGCCTTCGCTGATATCACGAAAAAAGGATTCGGAAAAGAGGAACTCGCTGACTATGTAACCGAAAAGGTGAACAGTATGAAGGCGGATACCGTTGGATTCCAGTCGGGTAAATGGTGTGATGACTTCGTAGATTACATCATCTCAGGCGACCGCTATGTGGCATGGGACGAGGATATGGAAAAGGTAAAACTCCTGGTAAGCAACACCAGCAGCAGCCAGCTCCAGAAACTCTTCAAGACCATTCTGAACGAAGGTAAGCAATCGCTCCTCGTAGCCTACCAGAACAACGCCGGGAAGACTGAATCCTTCACCGAAAGCGAGTTGCAGCAACTTTGGCAGCAGGGACTGAAGACCCGCATGCCGGCTTATACCTACCAGCGCAAGGAAGTAGAGGAAAAGCAGCACGTTGACATACCTGCCTGTCTGTCTGCCACTCACCCGGATGCCAGCGCTTCAATAGTAAGCAAGCGCAAATACGAGGATATCGGAGTATCGGAATATCAGCTCGCCAACGGTCTGAGACTGGTGATGCGCCCTACAACCGACAAGGACAGCACCATCTATATCGCCATGCACGGACGTGGAGGCGTGGGCGACCTCAGCAAGCAGGAATATCCGCTGCTCAAAGACGCCGTAAGCTATGTAGACATGGGCGGTCTGGCACATATCAATACCGACCAGCTGACCGAAGTGATGCAGGCAGAGGGACTCTCTATGAGCGTAGGCATCGCCGACTACTGGCACCAGGTGCTCGCCTCAGCCCCAACCGACAAGGCACAGGAACTGATGAACCTGGTTTACGAGAAGATTACGGCTCCAGGCAAGTCATACGAAGATTTCAAGGAAGTACGCGATGCGGAAATCGAGAGATTCGGCAAGGAAACCCTGCTCGAACGTCTGCTCAAGCGCGACATCAACCGCATGCTCTCCAGAAGAGTGGATTCGCTGGTGTGCAACATGCCGGCAAACAGTGGTGTCAAAATCCAGAAGGAAGACCTCAACAGGCTCAGTCTGGATTCCATGACCAACTATTATACATCGCTCTTTGCCAACCCTCAGCAAACCACGCTGATTGTTACCGGCAACATCGATGAAGAGCAGGTTCTGGGTACCATCGTCAACACCTTTGCGCGCCTCAAGGCATCAGCCCGCATGACCCGTTTCGAGAACAAGCCAAGCAACATGCCGAAGAGTCCTTACAAAGAGGCTTTCGAGAACGATGTGGAGACGCAGACCGTGCTGAACTACATCTATTCGGGCAACTACAAGCCAGGACTCCGCCAGTCGCTCATGCTGAAACTGATGCGTGATGTCATGCAGAACCGCCTGCTGAGCATCCTGCGCGAGAAGATGAACATTGTTTATTCTCCATACGCCGACCTCTACTATGCCGGAGTGCCTCAGGCTAAATACAACTTCTGGCTGGAGATTGCGCTGAAGAACGAAAACCGCGACAAGGCTATCCAGGCACTGGACGGAATCATCAAAGAGCTGCAGACCAGCAGAATCAGCGAGGGAGAGCTCAACAAACTGAAGATGTCGTTCCTCGTTACCAAGCGCAAGTCGCTCTCTGATGACGCACCGGCAGAATGGAAGAACATCCTGACTACCCTCTTGCAGAACGGCGAGAGTCTGGAAGATTTCGACAACTACAGCAACTGCCTGAAGAGCATCACTACCGAGGATATCCGCAAGGGATTCGAAGAGTATGTGCGTCCTGAGCGCGTAGCTCTGCTCTATAAGGGCAATCCATTTTAAACTTTAAACAACCCAAAGAAGAAAAGATATGAAGAAGATATTATGGATGGTTATGCTCATGGTGAGCATGACTGCCTATGCACAGAAGACACCTGAGATATACCGTATTTTTGATGCAAAAGGCAAGGAAGTTACTTACGAGAAAATGATCAAAACCGTAGCCGCCAGCGATGTGGTGTTCTTCGGCGAAATTCACAATTGCGTCATCAGCCACTGGATGGAGCTGAAGGTATTGGAGTCGCTGGCTGAGAACAACAATAAGCTGAAGGTAGGTATGGAGATGCTCGAAGCCGACAACCAGCTCATCATCGACGAATATACCGGCAGCGTAATCTCATCCGACCGCTTCGAAGAAGAATGCCGTCTCTGGCCTAACTACAGTACCGACTATGAGCCATTGGTTTACTATTCCAAGCGCCATCATCTCCCGCTGATAGCAACCAACGTGCCTCGCCGCTACGCCAATGTGGTAAAGGAGAAAGGTCTCGCCTATCTCGATTCACTCTCAGCCGAAGCCAAGCGCTATCTCCCGAAGTTGCCTATCAAATATGTGGAGAATGAGAATGCCCAATCAGGCTTTGCTCTGATGGGACTGATGGGCAAGGCTAAGGATTCAAAGCCAGAACTGATGGCACAGGCTCAGGCTATCAAGGATGCCACAATGGGCTGGTTTATCGCCCAGAACCTAAAGAAGGGCGAGCAGATGATTCACTTCAACGGCACCTATCATTCTGACGCTAACAACGGCATCATCCCTTATCTCAAGGAATATCGTCCTAAGACTACCGTCAGCACCATCAGAGCAGTGCGTCAGGAAGAGATTGACAAGATAGATGAAGATTATCTGGGACTGGCAGATTTCTATATCTGCATCACAGAAGATATGAATATGTCATATTAACCCATCAAAATACGCAACAAAAAGCCCCTGATGTGTTTTACATCAGGGGCTTTTAACATTACGGGGGACCAGCGATGGAATCGCTGGGGACGGGGGCGCGAAGGGGCTAAGGCTCTTTTTACTTTTTTACCTTTTTACTTTTTTACCTTTAAAAGCCTTTTTCCTTAAAAACTCCTTAAACTTTGCTACTCTCTGCAATATTTTTAGTAACTTTGCACCCAAAAGTTAGTATACAAGATGAAAATAGGAATTATCGTTGCGATGGACAAGGAGTTCGCGCAACTCAAAACATTATTGACCGAATCGCAGGTTGAGAGAAAAAATTATAAGGACTTCGTTATCGGAAAGATAGGCAATAACGAGGTGGTGATGCAACAATGTGGCATCGGTAAGGTGAACAGTACCATAGGTGCCGTGGAAATGATTGACAACTATCACCCTGACCTCGTCATCTCTTCAGGCGTAGCTGGAGGCGCTGATATCAACCTCAACGTGACTGAGGTGGTGGTGGCAACCAACTGCGTTTACCACGATGCCTATTGCGGCGAGGAATGCGAATTCGGACAGATTCTAGGCATGCCTGCTTTCTTCAAAACACCTAAGGAATATGTGGAGAAGGCACTCGCCATCAACAACCTGCCGGGCAACAGGCACCCGAAGATCCACGCCGGACAGATTGTGAGCGGCGAATGGTTTGTAGACAGCAAGGAGAAGATGCGCTCTATCCTGGAACACTTCCCTCAGGCGATGGCGGTGGATATGGAGAGCTGCTCTATCGCCCAGACCTGCCACATCTACAAGACGCCTTTCATCTCCTTCCGCATCATCAGCGATGTACCGCTGAAAGATACCAAGGCACAGCAGTATTTCGACTTCTGGGCTAAAATGGCTGAAGGCTCTTTCAATGTTACCAAGGCTTTCCTCGAAAGTCTGTAAACTGTAAATTATCAATTATCAAGATGAATAAGATTCCAAGTTTTACAATCAATCACAATAAGCTGCTCCGCGGCA
>OLFV01002885.1_pt1 | contig 11820 bp, 10 predicted proteins | sample 1605551 | NCBI WGS metagenome assembly OLFV01 (sample SAMEA3888922, study PRJEB22519) | human gut metagenome | biome: human gut; feature: human-associated habitat; material: faeces | place: Denmark | collected 2011
ACCGCAAGCCGTAGAACGTATATAGCCTCCCCCTTACAGGGGGATAAGAGGGGGGCTTCATTTTCCACTGAGGGGTCTCATTCTTCATTCTTTATTCTTCATTTTGAATTAGTGATGGAACAGACGTACGCCAGTGAATGCCATAGTGATGCCGTACTTGTCACAGGTCTCAATGACATTATCATCACGTACAGAGCCACCAGCCTGTGCAATATACTCTACGCCTGACTTGTGAGCACGCTCGATATTGTCGCCGAATGGGAAGAATGCGTCAGAGCCGAGGCTTACCTTTGTATTCTGTGCTATCCAAGCCTTCTTCTCTTCACGTGTGAGAGGCTCTGGCTTCTCAGTGAAGAAATTCTGCCATGTGCCTTCTGCAAGTACATCCTCATAGTCGTCAGAGATATATACATCGATGGTGTTGTCGCGGTCTGCACGACGGATGCCTGGCTTGAAAGGCAGATTCATCACCTTAGGACACTGGCGAAGCCACCAGATGTCAGCCTTATTACCAGCGAGACGTGTGCAGTGGATACGGCTTTGCTGACCAGCACCAATGCCGATAGCCTGTCCGTCCTTGACATAGCATACTGAGTTTGACTGAGTATATTTCAGAGTGATGAGGGCAATCATAAGGTCGCGCTTTGCCTCCTCAGTGAAGTTCTTGCTTACAGTAGGGATATTCTCAAAGAGAGCAGGATCATTGAGAGCGATCTCATTGCGTCCCTGTTCGAATGTGATGCCAAAGCACTGCTTGCGCTCGATAGGAGCAGGCTTGTAGGTTGGGTCAATCTTAATGACGTTGTAAGTGCCCTTGCGCTTGTCGCGGAGTATCTGGAGAGCTTCCTCTGTAAAGTCAGGAGCAATGACACCATCGCTTACCTCGCGCTTGACGAGTGTTGCCACAGCAGCGTCACAAGTATCTGAGAGTGCGATGAAATCACCATAACTTGACATACGGTCTGCGCCGCGAGCACGAGCATAAGCGCAAGCTATAGGTGAGAGAGGTATCTTCACATCATCGACGAAATACACTTTCTTGAGTGTATCAGTCAATGGAAGTCCTACAGCAGCACCAGCAGGGCTGACGTGCTTGAAACTGGCGGCAGCTGGTAGTCCAGTAGCCTCCTTGAGTTCCTTGACAAGTTGCCATGAGTTGAAGGCATCCAGGAAGTTGATATATCCTGGGCGTCCATTAAGTACTTCGATAGGGAGTTCACCCTCTTCGATGAAGATGCGTGACGGTTTCTGATTTGGGTTACAACCGTACTTAAGTTCTAATTCTTTCATTATATTTATACTTGTGATTTTTGTTTATCCTACTGTTGTGACCATAATAACGGCATCCTTTCCCGTGCCGGAAAGCGCCCATAATGCGCCTTTTCTTACCTTTATGGGACGGGTCTTTGCCTCTCCGTGTGCAAAGTTAATAAAAAAAACTCAGATTTTCTTTGTATTATGTGAAAAATGCTTACCTTTGCACCCGGATTTACCACAATATCAATACGAAAGGGAAATGAAGCATAGAAAGTTAAACCTGCATAAGGCATGGGAGATGTTCAAGCATCTGGAGCATCCTTCAAAGGAAATGCTCGACAATATCGCCCTTCTTGCTGGCTTCCAGAACTGGAGCGAGCTCCATTCCGTATTTCAAGAGGAGTGCATCGACAGTCCTGACGATGACTCAGAGGAAGGAGAAGAAAAAGAAGAGGAAACACATACATAGAAAAAAGAGCAAGGCTCATCTTCGCCATACAGCGGAGTTGAGCCTTGTTTTTTTCTTTCTTCCTGGATAAGGGTTATTACTTAGTAGTAACGACGCGTCTCTCAGCGATACGAGCCTTCTTACCAGTGAGGTTACGGAGGTAGTAAAGCTTAGCGCGACGAACCTTACCGTGCTTGTTCACTTCGATAGAGTCGATAGCAGGAGACTCGATTGGGAAGATACGCTCTACGCCAATAGTACCTGACATCTTACGAACGGTGAAACGCTTCTTGTCGCCATGACCGGAAATCTTGATAACGACACCACGGAAGAGCTGGATACGCTCCTTAGAACCCTCGATAATTTTGTAAGCGACTGTTACAGTGTCACCTGACTTGAACTCAGGGAACTTCTTGCCGGTTGCAAATGCTTCTTCAGCAACTTTGATCAAATCCATTTTGAATGATATTTTTTATAATGTTGTTGTATCGTTCGAGCGCAACATAGCGGGTAACACTTCTCCCTCACCATAGGTTACGCCGAAAGCGGGTGCAAAATTACTCAATTTCAATGGAATAACCAAACAAATATTCTTTTTTTTCGCATTTTCTTTTGATTATCAGCCTTTTTTGCTTAATTTTGTCCTCAAAATAAGTATTATCGACATGAAAACATTCTCTACAAGCTACATTTCCCTATGCCTCTTTTCGCTCGCCTTTATGGCTTGCACATCGCATAGATATTCCGTGGAAAGCATGGATTTCCAGCGATATACGATTGATGCTAAATACGACAAAGCGAAGAATGCCGAAGCCGAAGCCTTCATCGCGCCTTACAAGCACGCCGTGGACAGCATCATGTCGCCCGTAGTAGGTCGTGCCGCACACGACATGACGACACGTCGCCCGGAAAGTCTTTTATCCAATTTCCTTACCGATATCCTCGTGGCATCAGGCAGCCGGTTTGGAGAAAAGCCTGACCTCGGCGTATATAATATAGGTGGAATACGCGCTTCAATCAGCAAAGGCGACATCACCGTGGGCGACATCATCGACGTAGCACCGTTTGAAAACAAGATATGCTTCCTCACTCTCACGGGAAAAGACCTCACAAGCCTCTTTGAGCAGATTGCGGCACGCCACGGAGAGGGAGTCAGCAAGGAGGTGAAAGCAGTCATCACAAAGGATGGAAAGCTCGTTTCGCTCCTCATCAAGGGGCAGCCAGTCAATCCGGAAGCCAAATACCGCATCGCCACCATCGACTATCTCTCTGAGGGCAACGACGGTATGCCAGCCTTCGCATTGGGCACCGACCGTAAGATGCTGACCGACAAGAGCAACAATCTCCGATTTATCATCATCGATTACTTCGAGGAACTCTCCCGACAGGGCAAGGAAGCTGAATCAAAACTGGATGGAAGAATAACCGTAACTGAATAAGACATGAAAAAGATCACCACCATACTCCTTATCATGATTTCCTTCTTCTCCATCGCCGAGGCGAAGAAGGACAAGACCATCACCGTCTATCACACCAACGACACCCACTCTCAAATCTATCCATACAGCCCTAATCTCAGCGACACCACCAAGGCCGGACGCGGAGGTTTCGTGCGCCGCGTGGCTTTCTTCGACCTTCAGCGCAAGCATAATCCCGACCTCCTGCTCTTCGACAGCGGTGATTTCTCGCAGGGTTCGCCTTATTTCACTATGTATAAGGGCGATGTAGAGGTAGGACTGATGAATCTCATGGGTTATGATGCTGTCACTATAGGCAATCATGAATTTGACTTCGGACTGGAGAATATGGCACGACTTTTCCGCAATGCCAAATTCGCAGTAGTCTGCGCCAACTATGATTTCTCCGGCACGCCATGCGAAGGACTCGTCAAGCCATATACCGTCATCGTGCGCAACGGTGTCAGAATCGGTATCTTCGGGCTCTCACCACGTCTGGAGGGACTCGTCACGGCAGCCAACTATGGCAGCACTAAATACCTCGACCCTATCCCTGTGGCAAAGCGTATGGTTTCCATTCTGCGTGGCAAGGAGAAGTGCGACATCGTGATATGCCTTTCCCACCTCGGTTGGAAGATTGGCGACCCTACCGCCAGCGATGAATATATCATCAAGGCTACTACAGGTATCGACCTCGTACTCGGTGGACACTCCCACACTATGCTTGCTACTCCGCAATACGTAGAGGATGCTGCCGGCAAGAAAGTGCCGGTAATCCAGAATGGCAAGAGTGCTTGCTCCATCTCCCGATTTGACATTCATGTGAAGTAGTTGTCTTGTTGTCTTGTTGTTTAGTTGTCTTGTTGTTTAGTTGTCTTGTTGTTTAGTTGTTTGCATTGCATATACATTCAACAAAATCACAAAACAACTAAACAACTAAACAACAATATTAAACATTGATGTTTTATTAAAAGACTAAACAACAAAACAACTACTCCACATATATCGTGTTTCCCTTGACATACACCTGAGCTTTGCCCATATCGTTCATAGCCTTTATGACGGTTTCGACACCGTTGTTGCGCTGGGCTATGAAGCGCATACAGTAATGCAACGCTTCGTCATTGCGGAAGATGACGGACATATTGAAATTTCTGCCTATGGTCTCCATGATCTCTTTCAGCTCTGCCTGCTCGAAATATAGATAGCCGTCACGCCAAAACTCGTAAGGTGTCACATCAGCTTCTGAGACAGAAAACTCTGCTTTATCGCCCGAAAGCACTGCCTCCTGATGAGGTCGCAGAAGCACATGAGCACCGCTTTCTGTCTGGCGAAGGCTCACACTGCCGTTGACGAGCACTACTGCAGAACGCTCGGTGGATATATTAAACTCCGTGCCGAGCACCGTTGTCAGCATCTTTCCTGATGTTATCACGAAAGGATGGGCAGGGTCATGCGCCACTTTGAAATAGGCTTCGCCCTCAAACACCACTTCTCTCTTGTCGCCAGTAAAGCGGTTTGGGAAGATAATTCTTGCTCCTGGGTGCATATATACCACAGTTCCGTCAGGAAGAGTGATGTCTGCCGATGCTCCAGAAGGCACGTCAAGTGTCACGTTCTCCGACACTCCCACCTCGGCAAGGACCTTCTGGAAATCAGACATGGATATGCTCTCAGCCTGCTTTCCCTTGCCAGCCACGGTCATCTTTCCGCCAGCATTGGTGGTGACGGTGATGCCTTCACGCAGGTTTTCGGCAGTAAGGACAGTATCTGCCGCGCGGTCAGTCCCTTCTTTTCCATCAATATACAGGAAGAATACGGCAGCTATTACAGCTGCTGCAATACCTATAGAAGCGATGAACAGATTGCGTCTGCGATGGCTTGACGGCTTTGCGGTAGGCTCTTTCTCCATTCTTGCGTGAAACAGTCTGAGCCTTGCCTCCACATCCATAGAGTTTCCTGTCTGCAAAGCCTCCTTGAAGGTATGGATAAGGGCAACGTCGTCCTTCAACTCATCGTCGTCTTGCAGTGCGATGAGTTGCTCAGGAGTGAGGTCTTGCGCTTGCTCAAAGATGTCAAGTGCCTCTTCCATTTTCCTTATATCGTGCTCTTTTTCCATTATAGTCCTATCTTTGTTACGTATGAGAATAATAATAGGTTACGGTTTTAAAGTTTTTTTTATTTCGCGTATGTATTTCAGGGCTTTGACAATATGCTTTTTCACGGTGGCAATGCTTATGTCTCTCTCTTCCGCCACTTCCTTATAGCTTTTTTCCTCTATATAGCACGCCCGCAGTATTTCGCCAGTGGGCGAGCCGAGGTCATCGAGTATTCTGCGTATTATCTTCAGTTCGTCGTCCCTTTCGCCAAGTCTGTCAGACGAAATCTCATATTCACCTATGACAGAGACATACTTCACGTAGTTGCGTCGATGATTACTCTTTCGCAGGATGTCTATGGCTTTGTTTTTCACTATGGCATACAGATACCTCTTGGCGCAATCCTTTTCTATGGAGGCATAGTTATTCCACACGCTCTCGTAAGCCGAACTTACGATATCGTGACAATCTTCATCATCGCTGATAAATTGATGGGCGAAATGGAAGAGGGGCTCGTAATACTGGCGGAACAGCTGGTCGAAATCAGAGGTTTCAGTCATTGCGCTTGCAAAGTTAAGCGTTTTTGTTTAGAAAAAGCAAATTTCTTTCCTTTATTTTTTCTACATTCCCAGCATTTTTACACTAAAAACGAAGAAAATGCAGACAAAAAATATTTTTTTTACACAATTCGTAACCTTTTTGCTCGTTGTAACGTAATAGGGAATAAAAGCATTTTTTTATTAACCTCAAACAGTACTCGCTTATGAGAAAATTCTTTTTTGCAATGGCAGTCTTGATTCTATCGGTCATACAGGCAGGTGCACAAGATAAGAGCACTCGCCTCACCATGACATTCCAGAATGAGAGTTTGCCATCAGTCTTCATTCGACTGGAGAAGTCGTCCGCCTATAAGTTTCTATTCACCTATGATGATGTGCAGAACTACAAGGTCAATGGAACCGTAAAAAACGCAAAATTCTTAGAAATAGTGGATTTTGTACTCAAGAACAAGCCACTAAGCTATAAGGTGGATGGCAAATTCATCACTGTAACGCTGCGTAATAGCAAGCAGAAAAGTAACAAACAGCTGTCATACGGTGGCTACGTCAAAGATCAGCACGGCGACCCTGTCATCGGAGCACAGGTGAAAGTGCTTGGCACACAGATATTGACCGTCACTGACTTAGATGGAGCATATAGTTTCCCTTATTCTATGTCTGGGGATATGAAGATACAAGTGTCTTACATAGGCATGAAGACTGTCACCCTCCCTTTGCGTCAAGATATGCAGATTACCCTCATGGAAGATACCAAAGAGCTCTCAGGAATAGTCGTGACAGGTATCTTCAACAAGGCGAAAGAGAGTTATACAGGTGCGGTTTCCAGCATTTCCAAGCAAGACCTTGAGCTCCACAGAGGTCAGAATCTGCTTCAGACTCTGAAGAATGCGGACGTTTCTCTCAATTTTGCCATTGACAATCTCAATGGTTCTGACCCTAACAATCTCCCTAATATCAATATGCGAGGCAACTCTTCGCTCCCTACTTCTGTGCAGGAGTACAACATGAATGCCTCCAATTCTGCAAATACTCCGCTTATCATCGTTGACGGCTTTGAGATATCCCTCACCAAACTGATGGACTACAATGACGACGAGATTGAGAATATCAACATTCTGAAGGATGCTTCCGCCACAGCCATCTATGGTTCGCGTGGTGCCAACGGCGTCATCGTCGTGACTACGAAGCGTCCGGAGAAAGGAAAACTGAAGGTGCAGGCAGAGCTTGGCATCCAGCTTGAAGTGCCGGACCTCACGTCCTACGACCTTCTCAACGCTACGGACAAACTCGAACTGGAGCGTTCCATCGGTCTGTATGGTGCCGCAAAGCAGGAGACACAACTCAAGAGACAGCAGGCTTATGCCGACAAACTCGCCCTCGTGCAGTCCGGCATCGACACAGACTGGCTCTCAAAGCCTGTACATACCGGTATCGGACAAAACTACAAGCTTCGTCTGGAAGGTGGCGCAAACGAGTTCCGATGGGGTGTCAGCCTGTCATACAATAATTTGACGGGCGCAATGAAAGGGTCTGAGCGAAACAATTTCAGTGGTGGTATCACCCTGATGTACAACAAGGACAAAATTTCCATATGCAATTATACCTCAATAGGATACAATAAATCAAAGAATTCTCCATACGGCTCATTCTCCACATACGCAAAGATGCAGCCTTACTACTCTCCTTACGACTCCAATGGCAATATCATCAAATATCTGCCAAACTTCTACATGACACAAAACGACAAGGAGAACCCTATCTACGATGCCAGCCTCAACATCAAGGATGAAAGCGGATATCATGACATCTCCAACAATCTCGCAGTGGACTGGACCTTCATTGAGGGGCTGATACTTCGCGGACAGTTCGGTATTTCTTCCAACTACAGCGATACTGACCTGTTTTACCCTTCAGGTCACAGCAAATTTGTCGATTACACCGGTGACGATATCACACGCAAAGGCTCGTACTACAAGAAATACGGTCGCGCCACAACGCTCAGTGGTACGCTGACTCTGTCATATAATAAAGTTATAAACGACGTTCACCAGCTCTATGCCGGTCTCAATTATGAAATCTATTCCAGCAAGACAAGTTATGAAGCATACACAGCTGAAGGCTTTTTCAATCAGAATCTCAACAATATAGGCAATGCCGTGCAATACGCAGAAGGCGGCAAGCCATCAAGTTCCGATGACAAGACCCACCGCCTTGGCTTCACCTGCAACTTGAACTACACCTACGACAACCGTGCCTTCATCGACTTTTCTTACCGCATTGACGGCAGTTCGGAATATGGTACAGACAAGAAATACGCCCCTTTCTGGAGTGCAGGACTTGGATGGAATCTCCACAATGAGAAGTTCATACGCCATCTTGACGTAATCAGCAACCTCAGATTGAAAGCCTCATACGGAGAGACAGGAGCGGCATTGTCAAGCAACAGTGGTGCCGTGACATCATTTACCTACGATACCACAAACAGATATTATCTCTGGAACGGTGCAATCCTCAACGGACTCGGCAATCCTGACCTCACTTGGCAGACCACCAAGCAATACAATGCAGGAATGGAATTCGGACTGTTTGAAAACAGAATACGAGGTGAATTCAATTATTACAACAAGACCACCAGCAATCTGCTCTCATATATGGACACACCGCTGGCACTCGGCATATCACAGTATATGGCCAATATTGGTGAAGTGAAGAATTATGGCTGGGAGGCAATGCTCTCCGGATATATCATACGTAATTATGAAAAGCAGCTGAACTGGATGATTTCCACGCAGTTGACATATAATCACAGCGAGATATCCAAGCTCTCTGAGGCTATAAAGGCACAAAATGAGTCTTACATGAAGACCGGCGCCGACATATCTTCACTTTTCTTTGAGGGGTATCCGCTCAACGGCATCTACGCAGTAAAGTCAAATGGCATCAATCCTGCTACGGGAGAGGAAGTCTTCGTCAAGAAAGACGGAACGCTCACCAATGTGTGGAGCGCCTCTGACAAGCAATACTGCGGACAGTCAGACCCGAAATACCGCAGCCTTATCAATTCCCTCGTGCAATGGAAAGGCTGGCAGATGAATATAGCATTCTCATGTTATTGGGGCGGACAGATGTACAACTCCACACTGTTGGACAAAGTAGAAGTAAACTGGGCAGACATCACGGGCGGCAATGTCGATGCACGTGTGCTCAAAGACCGCTGGATGAAACCCGGCGACAACTCGTTCTATACAAAGATAGGCTACAACAAGCCAAAGGCAACTTCACGCTATGTCTTTGACAATAATTCCATTTCGCTCTCTTCAGTAAGCCTGCAATATCGCTTGACGTCACATTGGCTGCGCAAGGCTGGACTGACCAGTGTCACTTTCGGCGCCAATGCCAGTGACCTCTTCTATGTATCCACAGTCAAACAGGAACGCGGAACATCCTATCCTTATGCACGAAACATCCAAGGATATCTTAAGCTCGTCTTCTGATAATCCCTTGCCATACATCCACTTTTAAAAACATTAAGAATCATGAAAATATCGAGATACTTACGCGAAACCGCTTTTGCATCTTACGCTATCTGTTCCATCGCAGCCGTAAGCATCGGCACACTTGCCAGCTGTGACGACTTTCTCGACGTCAAAAGCGAGACTGTAGCAAAAGAAAAGGAACTCTTCGAGACGAAAGAAGGCTTCCAGGATGCACTCACAGGATGCTATGAACTCATGGCAGCACAAAGTGCTTACGGCAGAAACCTCACCTTTTACATGACCGATGCACTCGCCAATTACTGGAATCTCGGGCTTACGTTATCGGAACTCGAAGAGCTGAAGAACATAGAAAACTTCAATTACACCAACGAGGACGTCAAGACTCTGATAAAGAGTTCTTATCAGCAACTTTTCAGAACGGTTCTGCAGTCAAATATCATTCTGAAGAATCTGAAAACCAACGGCAATGTCATCTCCGACCCTGCCCTTCGTGCCGTCATCGAGGGCGAATGCCATGCCATCCGTGCCTATTGCCAGTTTGATATTCTGAGGCTTTTCGGCCAGATTCCGCAGAATGCCACCAAGCAGATTTCACTGCCTTACAATGAGAGTACGACCATCGATGACATTCCTCCATATTATACATTTACAGAATATGTCGATAAGCTGAAGGCGGACCTTGCCAAAGCAGAGGCTTTGCTAAAAGCCAATGACCCGGTATATACCACCTATTCATTCACACAGACAATGCGTTTAGGCAACAATGTACCGACTTTCCAGGAGGAATACCTCTACTATCGTCGTATGCGCCTCAACTACTGGGCTGTACGTGCCATGCAGGCAAGGCTTGCCCTTTACTGTGGAGAGAAGCAGAATGCCCACGACATTGCTATGGATATCATCAATGCCAGGAATGACAGCGGCAAGAAAGTGGTGGAATTGTCAGGTCTTTACGATCTTCCAATGGAAGCCAATGCCACGGTTTACCCTTGCCTTCCTGACGAAAACATATTCTCTCTAAGCAAATATGACCTTTTGACCTATACAAACGAATACTTTCCTTTGGCATCAAATACAGGAGACAAGACGCTCGCACTATCGGCAACTCAGTTTGACCAACTATATTCCGGACAGACCATTGCCTCTGACAATCGCTATGCAAAATGGTGGCGCTCGTACACAAGTCCGCAGGGCGTACAGGGCAAAGTGCTCACGAAGTATTACTGGAACTCAAACTCCGATAATGGAACAAAAGCAAATATCAACTATAATCTCATTATTCCAATGATACGATTGTCGGAGATTTACCTCATGGCAATAGAGACATCGACTGAGCTCAGCAAAGCAAACTCGCTCTACTCGGAATATATGCGCTCTCACAATGTATTGCTGACGGCAGACGCTTTCACCTCTTTGGACCAGATTCATGCCGTCATCCTGGCGGAATACCGTAGGGAGATGATAGGTGAAGGAGCGATGTTCTACGTATATAAGCGCCTTGGCAGCAGCACGATACTATGGCACAGCAATGCGGTCTCAGAGAAAGACTATGAGATTCCGCTGCCGGACACGGAGATGTCTGCCGACAAACAGGGCGGCGATGCCAAGTAATCATACTGTAATAACTTCAAATTCCAACAGTCATGAAAAAATCAAGATATATCAAACCGGGCAGAACCGCAATGCTGTCCCTTGCCTTCTGCAGCATATTCTCCATCCTTTCATGCAGTGAAGACCTCCCTGCTTATCAGGATTCTGCAGCCCGTCTCAACTTCGATCTCGGTGATGACTATATTACTAAAGATGAAGATATTCCTGTAGAGGCTTATTCATTCGCCTATTCCGGCGGACTTCAGCAAGACACAATCCGAGTGAAAGTCACGCTGATGGGAAAGCCTTCCGCCAAGGACCGTCCTTTCAGCATTACCCAGGTGATGAAAGGGAATGACGATGCCGTGGCAGGCAAGCACTTCATAGCCCTTGACGACCCGTCACTGTCACAATATTACGTCCTGAAAGCAGACAGCGTGTCAGCCGTTTTCCCCGTTGTGTTGCTTCGCGATAAAAGTCTTGCGTCAAAAGTGTACAACCTTCACATCGGCATCAAGGAGAACAGTGAGTTCAAGAACGGCTTCCCGTTCTATCAAGAGAAGAGGATTACCATCTCCGACATGCTTGCCAAGCCTGCACAATGGGACGAACGCGGTATCAATTATTACTTCACCGAATGGGGACCTGTAGCGCATCAATTTATGATTGACGTCACCGGCCAACCCTTCGATGACGACTTTATCGGGAAGATTACGTCATCAACCGACATAAACTATGTGTACTATCTCGCTGAAAAGGTAGCACGCGCCAAGGTGAAGTATAACGAAGAGCATCCCGACGCTCCGCTTTCCGAAGCTGACGGCACTCTTATAAAATTCTACTGGGAAGCATATCTATAATTAGGGTCTGCTGAATTAATTTTTAGTCACAGACAGAGGGTAGCGGACGTAG
>OLFV01002886.1_pt1 | contig 11814 bp, 8 predicted proteins | sample 1605551 | NCBI WGS metagenome assembly OLFV01 (sample SAMEA3888922, study PRJEB22519) | human gut metagenome | biome: human gut; feature: human-associated habitat; material: faeces | place: Denmark | collected 2011
TTATGACCGCAGGCTGTATTTCGATAACCTTTGACATCCCGAATTATATTTACAACTCTAGATAGAGAGGCAACTCGATAAATCAGAATTTCTATGATTAGTTACTTTTCATTGAGTCATAGCCATAACAGGCATTAAACAAACTATTCTCCTTGCAAAAAACAGCAGTCCGCAGACTGCTGTTTTATATTTAATCTATATGCTCATGGGAGTGGTCAATATATCCACCTGGCAAATCAGCATCGTGAGTATAATCTACCATATGGTCATAACATACGGTCTTATCATGACAATGCTTAACACAATGGCGATTAATTTTGCCAAAGACTTCCTGTGTACGCAGCTCCTCCTGACGCCGTGGACAGTAAGGATTATCACATACAGAATACTTGCCAATAGGAATATTGTCAAAACATTCTACCATGCCATCAACAATGGCCCGGCGCATACCTCTGCGCCAGCTAGGTGAGTTGAACAAGCTATCACTACCAGAATATCCTCGTTTGAGATATTCTGCCCTATCTATATATTCACCAGTATTAACATTTATAGCACGCACAGTAATCCGGAAATCGCTCCACATGCTTGCGCTAATGAATTTTTTCTTTACTTGCTGATTTACAGAATGAATGTTAAACATCAGAAGATAATCATAATCTGACATGCCTTGAGCTTGTAGTTCTCTAGCAAATCTTACGTAATCTTCCTTAGGCAAGGTCGAAAGATGCTTTGTGAAATTATAACTATTATCATTACCCAACGAATCATTTTCTCCCTGGCTTTTTGCTGAATGTGTAGTGCTATATTCTCCAGCAGATGCATTGCTACCATGATAGGCGCTATAATTAGTCTGCCATTGCTCAGCATCTTTCTGACTGTATACAGACATACGCTCATACATATTTTCCAGCTTCTCAAATTCCTTCATCAACACATCATGTGCCTCAGTAACCACATACTTATCGCCAAAATTCCTACGGCCCATTTCATATTTCATATGTTCATCTGTAATTCTTTTGGTAGGGTATCTTGTACCAGGAAATTTAGCATTCAGCATCCGACGAATATATCCCATAGTCTGGTCATCTAATAACATTTCATCGTCGCCTACAACAATATACCCTATCTTAACAGCATCATCCTGATACTGATAATCTGACTTAACCGGCTCAAAATACTCTGACACATTATTGTAAACAGTATCATTTCTATCCAGATTGACTCTACTTGCTCCATAGGAGTTTCCAGCTGTCCCCAGCAAAAAGCCGCCTACTGTCAACATTACAGCCAATCTTTTTGCAAAACTCATTCTTGACATAAATGCTGCTCCCCTCTAAAAACTATCCTTGTAGTATATATAAACTTATCCACATATACATTATGATAGCATAGTTGTCCCCCCCCGCAAGACATTCAAGATAGAAATAAGGCCCAATTTTTTACATTCTTGTGGCAAAGGAGCCTTCTGCTAAACACACCTAGAAGGAAGCTAAAATTTTGTATCAAAAAAAGAGCTACCATAAACTGACAGCTCTCATGTATTCCTTATTTCATTATAGCCCCATCAAAGCCAGTCAGGGTAGCAAAGTAATCTGCATTAGTCTCTGCCCGACGAATAAGCTCCACAGAACCATCCTGACGCAGCAACAGCTCTGCACTTCTCAGCTTGCCGTTATACTGGAACCCCATAGCATGACCATGAGCCCCTGCATCGTGGATAATAATTCTATCCCCAATCTCAATCTTTGGCAGCTTGCGGTCAATGGCAAACTTATCATTATTCTCACAGAGAGAACCAGTTACATCATATACATGGTCGCAAAGAGCATTTTCCTTGCCAGAAATAGTAATATGATGATATGCCCCGTAGAGTGCTGGACGCATCAAATTTGCCATACAGGAATCCAGGCCAATGTAATCCTTGTAGGTTTTCTTCTCATGAAGCACGGTAGATACCAGCCAACCAGCAGGGCCAGTAATAGCCCGACCACTTTCCATTTTGATACCCATATTAGTCAAACCGGCAGGACCAAGAATATCTTTGTAAGCCTGCTGAATTCCCTTACCTACAGCCTCCAAATCCACTGGTTCCTCCTCTGGACGATATGGAATACCTACGCCGCCGCCTAGATTTACAAATTCCAGCTCAATACCCAGACGATTCTTGATTTCCACAGCCAGATTGAACATAAGCTTGGCTGTATAAATAAAGCCCTCGGTGCGACGCTCGTTGGAAATAACCATAGTATGGAGGCCAAAACGCTTCACACCTTTGGCCTGAGCCATCTTATAGGCCTCAAAAATCTGATCATAGGTAACACCATATTTAGCCTCAGTAGGCTTGCCAATAATATCATTTCCTTCAATAAGATTGCCTGGATTGTAACGGAAGGAAAGACACTGTGGCATACCAGCATGCTGTGCCAAATATTCAATATGTGAAATATCATCCAAATTAATAATAGCTCCCAGCTCAATAGCCTTCTGGAACTCATCCGCCGGAGTATCATTAGAGGTCAACATAATATCCTCCCCAGTAACGCCAGCGGCCTGGGACAGCAAAAGCTCTGGCAAAGAGCTGCAATCTGTACCAGCTCCCTCCTCGGCCAAAAGCTGAATCAAGCGCGGATTCGGGGTAGCCTTAACCGCAAAATGCTCCTTGAAGCTAGGAGCCCAGCTAAAGGCCTGCTGCAGCTTGCGAATATTGTTGCGAATTGCCTTTTCATCATAAATATGGAAAGGAGTTGGATACTTGGCAATAACCTGCTCTAATTGAGCCTTGTTCAAAGGAAAAGTCTTTTCACTCATAATTCTGCCTCCATTATATCTTTTTCGTTATAGAACGCTATTATATGATGTATTTTTTGTTATATTATATTTCGTTCATATTATAGAATAAGCGAGAATTAATGTCAATATCTAAAACCATTACTCACGTCTCACTATCATGCTGCAAGGGCTAAAAACCCCTGAATCAGCCTAATCTTTTCATTAATGCCTAGTATTTAGGTAAGAATTACTGGATAAATTTTAGCTTTTTTGACTATTTTGCTTTTATTTTTGTTAAATTTATATTATAATTTTTATTAGTAGGTTATTTGTCTTATTAATATTTATGGCGAATAATCTATCTGCCGTATCAAAGGGAGAGATGTCCGAGAGGTCGAAGGTGCCTGACTCGAAATCAGGTGTGGTTCATAGCCACCGAGGGTTCGAATCCCTCTCTCTCCGCCATATTACAAAACAAATCAACCATTAACATATATGCCAACACCGTCCAGTAACTAAATATTCATGGCCTGCACAATCAATAAGTACCTGCTATGCATATTTAGTTACTTTATTATAAACCTGATTGCAACATGCTACAGGGTTTATTGCGGTCGGTGTTTTTTCGTGTCTAAAAATACTTGGGGGAATACACTATGCCATTACAAAAATTATTATACAAAGAACGATATGAGACAGTTTTAAATGAGGCTATGCAGTACTCCATGGAATTTGATATGCCGGACGAAGAAATAAATGCCTTTATTTCATATATTGGCAAGGCCAACAAATGCGACAGATTCTATATTTTTGAAGATAGTCTCACAGAAAATATTACCGTTGCAGGACATTCGCAGTATGATTGCTGCTCCCCTAATATCCCAAAAGAAATTAATTGGCTGCTTTTAGAAAGATGAAAAAGGAAGCTGTTATCAAAAGTTATCAGCATATTGCCCAAATTTATCTGTCCATGCACAGAGTAAATATTCAGGACAACACCTTTGAAGCAATCAAAACCCATGAGATTTAGGTGGAGATGAATTTGCCATCTACATGATTAATATTACGGATAAGGAAAGTGCCCGGAAGCATATTCAGCATATCTTTAAGGTACCATCGCCACCTTCTATGATGATATCAAATAGGCTATCTAAAATTAAAAACCTGCAGCAAAAGGCTCCTTGCTGCAGGTTCTTTTAATATCTATCTTTCTTACATATCTCGCAAATCAAAACAACCAGATTTCACTTTCCTCATCTGCTACCTGCAAATGATCCATTTCGATAATTCTAGGTTCAGGTCCATTTACATGCTGACTGCTAAGGTAACGCACATTGCTAAGGCTTCGATTTACCAGCTTCAACATATAAATATTGTCAAAGCGATTGTAGATATTATCTCCCCCCAAACCAGTTAGGCAAATCAGCTGCGTATTATTCTTGCGGGCTACCTCCATTAATGGCTTTAGCAAATGAGCCGAATAGGTTTTAGCAAAAGGATTGTCCATTAACAAAACCTTACCTTCATTTCTATCGGCAAAAATATCAGTTTCATCCCGGCGCATATAATATAACAAACTGCTGAGAATAACGAAAGCAGATAAAAACCCCTCGCCGCCGGAATTTTTGGCTACATCCCGCCAGCTAATCCTGATTTCTCTATCATGCTCTATCTTATATAGATGAATACTGATATTTTGCAAGCCTACAATCTGATCGTATAGATTTCTGGTTGTAACCCCCTGTCCTAATAATTCCTTGAGAGACTGCTGCTGTTTCAGAATTTCTAGACCACTCTTGGTAAGCTCCCCAAGATACGCCTCCATAAGGCCTTTATAATATTCTAATTCCTGCTCCCAATCCATCAAATCTATCCGCAACATTTTTATAGATTTGCCACGAATATTGATAGATGAGTTTCTATCCATTTTACCCAGTTCTTCGTGAACATTTTTCACATAGTCCAACAGCAAATTCTCTAGATTTTTCTGCTCTGCTTCTACTCTGGCCAAATCCAGCTCCAGCTTTTGCAGGGTAAGCTCATAGGCCTTGAGAATCCTTTCTAACTGGCTTTGAACTGCATGTCCTGTCATGGATACTCCTTCCAAGGTCAGCAGCTGCTTCTGAAAAAAGCCCTCAGACAATCTTTCATCTCGCAAAAGCTTCTGAATTTGCTTCCTCATATTGTCCAGACAGTCTTGAACAATCTTTTGCTGTCCATCGTAGCGGACCTGCAATTCCCTTAAATATGCTCTTAACTTCTCACGAGACATACTGGCAAAATCCGGCCATTCCATGGTATCCCAAATAGCATTTTCTGCCCTGTAATTTGCCATAACATCCAGACCACCTTCATAAATAGCCAGCCTTTGCTGATGATTATGTAGGTCTGTTGTGCTTTTTTCTTTTCTGTTGAGAAGCAAGTTCCGTTCATAGGCATATTCTTTAGACTTGATGGACTCCCTAGACAGTGGCTCCCTAGTATTGCATTCCCGTTGCAGTGTCTGCAATGTATTTTCCATCTGTTGCTGGACTTTAACACTATTTTTGTCCTCCTGATAATATTTTTGCTGTTTTACCTCCCTGTCTTGGCACAATTGCTTTAACTTATCCTTGGCTTCCAGCAGCTCTATTTCGCTATAAACAACATTTTGCCAATCTTCCTTCGCCAGATTATATTCTTTGGCTATAACCTTCATGTGATTTTCCATCTGACTGACACTGCTCTGGGCCTTTTCCAGCTGAGAGACAATATTTTCCATTTCTCCCCTGCAGCCTTTCGTCAATACTTCATAGCGGGCAGTAAAATGCTCCATATCTTCTGGCAGCCCCTTCATGGCCTCCGGCCTTTCACAAGAGCCATAACTTTGGAAGTTAGCCGCTTTTTTATTGTGCTCATCAACCTGTTGATTAAGCTCTATTATCTTCTGGGTTATCCACTTGGCTTTTTCCTCACAGTCATTTATTTTATCCTGGCCCTGCTGGATTTTTTTCTCCTGAGCCAAGATAGCCTGTCCATTGGTCTCAATAGCCTGCAAAGCTTCCTGATAATCTCTATAACTCCCCACTAACAGAGCCAAATCGTCCTGCTGGCGGGACATAGTTTCCAGTTGCTTCTGATTTTTATTTTGTTGTTCCAGAAGCTTCAGGTATAGTTTCTTGTTTTCTATCTGATTATGTTTAGACTCTGTCAGTTGGTTGGCTAATGCTTCCTTGACTAGGGAAAATTCCCCCAGCTCTTCCTTAGCCTTGTCCATAATTGCCTTGGTTACAGTCTGATTGTTTAGAACCCCCAGAAGCCCTGCATATTTATCCTGCTCCTGACGGCGATGGTCAATCTCTTCTTCCTTGCGGGACAGTTTTTGCTTTAGACTCACCTGCATATCTTTAAGTTTGGCATCATCCAACAGTTCCTCATTAAACAGCATATAGAAAGGCAGCTTTTCCCAATCATAATGCTCTGGCTCTCCTGCCAGCTCTTCCCGCAAAACTATAGGTATGGGAAAAGAAGTACAAGCACCACCATTGGCCTTGGCTTTTTGCAGTCTTTGGAACTCATGACGACTCATCAGCAAGGCATAAGGTAGGAAAGGTAATTTTTTTACCAGCTGGGTATTTTGCTGCTGAGTATTACCATTTTGCTTCAACCATTCCATACCTTGAACAATGGTAATATCCAGCTCTCGGAACATATCCAGAAGCTCGTCTCCCAGCTCCACGGATCTACCAGTTTCCAATACATGTAGTTCTTTGCGCAGAGCTTCCTGAGCCATTTCCCCCCGGCGAATATCTCCCTGCAGCCGCTGCACCTTTTCCACCAACTTGGTCTGAATCAGCTGACCATTATAAATTTCTTTTTCTGGCAAATCTGCATATTTCAGCATATCCTGACGTTGGGCCAGCTGTTTATTTAGTTCCTGCAGCTGCATTTCACCATGGTCTATATCCCGATGATTTTGCATTTGCTTAGTCTGAATGGATTGTATTTCTCTTTCATAGTTCTGAGCCGCTTCCTCTGTCTTGGCAATGGCCTCACTATTATCAGCTATATTTTTGGTCAGAGCGGTCAGCTTATCGGCCAACTCCTCCCCCAGAATATCCAACATGCCATCATCATATAAACCCATGAGATTTCTCTGCAACCTTGTGGCATAACGCTGATTGTATTGCTGCTCCTCCTTGTCATAGGTGTTTTTCCTAGCTTTCAGCTCACCAGATAATTTATGCAGTTTGTCCAATTCCAACTGGGTAGCCTGACAGATATGCTTTAACCGCCGGATTTCCGCCTGGAGCTGTTCTGCCTCCTGCTGCCTCTCCGCACTATCATCTTCCAGCTTTTTGAGCAATTGACTATATTGTTTTTTGAGACAATATCCCAGATAGTCTATCTCTGGCTTATTATCCAATTCCTGCCGGCTCAGAACCTCTCTCTGGGCCTCCAGTTCAATTATCTGACCAAGGACTTTATCAATTTGATTCTGTTCATAGGCACATTCCTGGATATGCTGTCTCTGCTTCCAACTAGCTATCTCCTCATCAATTTCGTCTAATTGCTCTTTATATTCTCCCATAAGCTTTTGGCAAGTTGATAATTTATCCTGCAGGGCATAATATTCTGCGGAAATTCTTTCCTTATCCAGTTGCAGTATATTTTCTTGTAGAGTATCTATATCTTCCTGTACCTGCTGAATCTCTGTCTGCATTTCATTTCTCAGGGATTCCATTTTGCCATAAGCACCTTGCAAAACAGCTAATTGCTCTGCCTCGGCTTCCTCCGCCTCTGACATAGTAAGGGCAGCCTTTTCCACTGCCTGTGCCTGCTGTTGGAGATACAAAATATTTTCCTTATGACGAATTTTTTCATTGTTATTATAGTAAGAATGTATATACTTACCAGTTATCTCCCTAAATTCCTGAATCTTATCCCCTTCATTATTCAGCTTTTCTTCAATAATTGGCAAGAATTTTTTCTCTATTAATTCCTTTTCATTGCTACAGCCGTCAAAATACTGGGATAAGCCGGATTCGTCTTTATTGACTTCCCGAATAATACTTTGCCATTCCCTATATTCTATGCCATGTTCCCGCAGGTTTTGAAAATACTGTTTAGACTGGGCATAATTATTCATATCATAGTAAGCAAATCTGCCCTTATTTTCCCTGCGCAAATCTTCAAATAGCTTTTTGCAGTTGCTGTAACTATTAAGGATCAGCTCCTTATCAGTACGATTGACAACCTGCAGATGATGAATATCAAAAGGGCACTGTGCCTTGTACTCTGCTACAAAATTAACAATATCCAAAGCAGTATCTTCCTCAGCCTCCGTATGCTGACTCTGGCGCACCATCATACCTGTCAGTACATAACCAGCCTGTCCATCCAAAGCCCATTCTACCATGATAAATGAAGGCTTATTAGTGGTAAAGTAGCTCTCAAAAGGCCTGTTTTTCACCTGACGATATCGTTTCTGCACAAACAGAGCAGTAATCAGCTGTACCATAACGGTTTTACCCACGCCATTGTCCATGGTAATCAAAGTATTGTCTCCGTTAAGGTACATACACTCATCGCTGATTTTATTCATATTGTTATTGTAGTTTATATTCACAAACCTTATAGCATTAATCTTACTCATCAGCCTGCTCCTCTATCCCTGACATTACTGACAAAACCCTGCGGAAATTTTCCTGATTGAGAATATTAAAATCCATAAATACATCCAGCTTTTCCGTAGGCCATACTGTTTCTTCCCGCTCGATATACTGCACCAAGCCCTGTTCCTCCAGAAATTTGAAAATATTGTACAAAAAACCTTCCTTGGTAGTCTTTTGCCGATTCAGTTTCTCACTAGAGCGCAAAGCACTATAAGCCTCCAGCATGCGGGAAAACATTAGTCCATTGGCATTTTGCTGTTCCTCATCGTATTGTCTAGCGCCGCTTTGCAAATATTCTTCAATCTTGTTTTGCAATTCGCCAATTTTGATATATTCCCTAATTTTGCTGCTTTGACCTTGACCATCATAAAATTCCATCAAAAAGACAATTATCACAAATTGAGCCAGATAATAATCCTTGTCCAAGGCTCCCCCCTTGCACAATTCTTTTTTTAGCTCCTGCTTGGTATAGCCTAAAAAATTGTTATCCTCCTGGGGAATGATATAAATAGTTCGGTTGTATTGGGCAATAATAACCTTGGCAATTTCTGCCTGGGATTTGGTCAATCCCCGCACTAATTCATTCTCCACAAATCCCTTATAGAGTCTGCCATCATCTCTATCGTTAAGCTGTTTGTGTTCCAGCAAATAATAAAATATTTCCTGACTCAGCTTGATATCATTTAAGTCATAAGCCATCTTATTCTTCTCCCTCCAAGGTTATATTTACTTCGGAACACAAAATCTTACATCTTCTGCCCTGCTCCGTTAATATGTCCTCAAATACCACCGGTTCCTTAATGGGAAGCTTAACTATATAAATTTTGTCAATATGCTGCCACTGAGGATTTTCATCCAGCACCTTTAAAATACATCTGCTCAGGCTGAAATTGTCCCCTTCTTCCTGTATAAAGCTTTGCCGTTCCTGGCGAAGAAGAGCAATATCTATTTGTTCCCTGCGAATCAGCTCTATCATAATCTCCTTGAATATCCCCAAAGTAGGAATCATTGCTTCCTTGACTATGATTCTTTCTTCCAGAAGCTGACTCAACTCACTTAAGGTTATATGTCCATTAGGATAAGCCGCCTTGATAATACAGGCTATACTATCCTGATAAAGACGATTGCGAGCCTGCCTTTTACGTTCCTGCTCCTGCTCCCAAGCCTCCTGATCAAAATCCATAATCTCCGTATCTGGCTCATCCTCCCAGCGGCCTCTGCCCCGTTGAGGCACCAGCATTTTATGCATATTAAGATCCTTGTCTATTTTCTTGTTAAATAAAGGCCGGAGAAAATAATCTATTTTGTCCAATACCCGAATATCCCGCATAATAGGATCAAAAACCTCAGTCCGCAGGCTAAACCGTTGCACCGTATCCAAGGAAGCCATATTCTCCAATGCTTCAGCGTAGAGGAAATTCAAATCATAGTGACTGTTAGTAAGCTTCTGATACTCATCCAAGGCCAAATTCAGATAGCTATCTATCTTTTGCAAAGTTTCCAAAGTATGTTTGTTTACCACCTTGTCGTTGCTATCACTATTTTCTATACCTACAATATCCACCTTAATCTTTCCACTGTATAGTTGCAGTTTTTTTCTAATTTCCCCAATGGTTTCCAAATCCACCTGCTGAATGGTGCCATAATCCTCTATATTGTAGTTGTGAGGATTGCGCCGTATTCTTTGCATAGCATCCTGAACCCGCTGAACCTGCCCCCTGATTCTGGCGAACATCTGCCTAATATCATCCAGTGCCTTATCATAGCTTTGTTTCTCCATATGCATTCTGTACAGCATATCCTGAACTGTGAACTTCATATTTTCCTCTATTTCCAGAGTGCCTAAAATAAAGTCATAGCCCATATCTGTTAATTCATAGGAGGTACGACGCATTTCATGTTCGTCATAAATAATCTTGTTGCTAACATAATTCACATTGAATTTCTCGCTAGCCCTGGTGACAAAATCATAGGACTGATAATACATTGGGATGCCATCATTTGACAGAACTGTATTGATTACAAAATCTCCTAAAATCTGGCAATCCTCCAAGGACATATCCTGCTGAAAATATTGGTTATTCAAGTCATCTAAAAAACTGCCTATATCATCTATGGTGCAATTTTCGTAGCGCAGGGATTTTTCCATAATAAACAGCATTACAGCTAGCAATACCGTAATCTGCTGGGATTCATCCACAAAACCATAATTTTTCCAAATGGCCTTTTGTCCGCTATTCTTTAACAACACCGCATATTTGGCAATATTTTTTATCCGGCGGGCAAATTGAGCTAAAAAATCATACTGCATATAAAGCTCCTATTTTAATTCAAAAATCCATAATATTAAGGCATTCCTGTGGTATATATCTGCCAGCTTCCAGTATCTCCACCATAGTGTTGCGACAGGATATACTGAAATAGCTAAAGAAGATATTGTCTATATTGTGGTTTTGTCCATCCTTGGCACAAGGCAGCTTGGCTATTTCGCCTTCCTTAGCCAGCATAGCCTCATAGGCAGGCACAAAGGGCTTTATTTCTCTGTATTCCCTAAAGGACTGAGCTAGTTTTTCATAGATAAGGATACCCTCATAATCCAAATCACCAAAATATACGAAGTTATTCCTTTCATCCAGCAAATATGGCTCCGCACTAAGCTGAAACTCCTTAAATGTACTCCATACCCTTTTGCCAGCCCCATAAATCAAGGTACCTATAGGCTGACCAAAAATTGTCCTCTTTCCGGCAAGGAAATGACGACGCATACTGTAAAAAGTATCTTTATTCTCAATAATCAGCACTGTCTGAGTGACTTGCTTGTGAACCGTATAATAAGCAAAAGGCTCTGAGGTGGTATAAAAATTTAGTTTATCCTCAGACAAACCGCAGTGCTTCAATATGGTTTTGCCCCCATCCTTTTGCCAAAACTTTTCCTGCTTCCAGATAGCATAGCTGCGTTCATTAAGGGATATAGGGATGGTCAAATCTGGTTGCGTCTTGAAATATTGGCTCATCTGCTGTACAGCCTTCCGTTCCTTGGCATATACAGCTAAATTTTTCACATAATAATCGTGAGAAATCATGGGGGAAAGATTGTATAAAAGTTCTTGCTTTAAGTCCGAAAAATCCTGCTCCTGAAGCCACCAAAATTTTAAGGGCAGGGCAGGCTTTTTTCCATTGGTTCCAGCCGAAGCAATAGGCTTTATCTGTCCGCTATCGATAAGTTTCATTATATGAGCATATTGCTCAGAATAAGTCTTTTGCCTATAAGTTTTTAAAAGCTCCTCCAAACTACATTTTTTCACATCCCACACCTCCTACATTCATAAATACAGTATTTAAACTTCCCACACCGTAAAATGGTGTAGTTCCTTGAAAACTGTATATTTCA
>OLFV01002895.1_pt1 | contig 11794 bp, 7 predicted proteins | sample 1605551 | NCBI WGS metagenome assembly OLFV01 (sample SAMEA3888922, study PRJEB22519) | human gut metagenome | biome: human gut; feature: human-associated habitat; material: faeces | place: Denmark | collected 2011
GGGCCAGCGGCAAGTCAAAAGACCATACGCCTACAGGCGAAAGAACACCAAACTGGGCTAGGCAGCCGGGCAGATCTTCTTGAAGAGCTCGATGACGTCGTCGAGCGTCGCCTCGCGCGGGTTGCCCGGGAAGCAGGCGTCGGCCATGGCGTCCTTGGCCAGGACCTCAATCTCGTCAGCCTTCATGGCCTCGCAGACGTGCGGGATGTTCACGTCGGCGGAAAGCTGCTTGACGGCGGCGATGGCAGCATCGGCGGCCTCGTCGGTGCTCATGCCCGTGGTGTCAACACCCATGGCAACGGCAACCTTGGCCAGACGCTCGGCGCAAACCGGCTTGTTGAACTCCATGGCGATCGGCAGCAGCATGGCGCAGGCGACGCCGTGCGGGGTGTCGTAGTGAGCGGACAGGGTGTGAGCCATGGCGTGGTCGATGCCCAGGCCAACGTTGGAGAAGCCCATGCCGGCGACATACTGGCCAAGAGCCATGCCCTCGCGGCCGGAGCCGGGCTGACCGGACTTGGCCTCGGCGACGGAGTCGCGCAGGTTCTCGCTGATCAGCTTAATGGCCTCAAAGTGGAACATGTCGGAAAGCTCCCAGGCACCCTTGGTGGTGTAGCCCTCGATGGCGTGGGTCAGAGCGTCCATGCCGGTGGAAGCGGTGAGGCCGGCGGGCATGGAGGCCATCATGTCGGGGTCGACGACGGCGACCTCGGGGGCATCGTTGGTGTCGACGCACACGAACTTGCGGACTTTCTCGGGGTCGGTGATGACGTAGTTGATGGTCACCTCGGCAGCGGTACCGGCGGTCGTCGGCACGGCGATGGTGAACACGGCGTGGTTCTTAGTCGGAGCAACGCCCTCGAGGCTGCGGACATCGGCAAACTCGGGGTTGTTGATGATGATGCCGATGGCCTTGGCGGTGTCCATGGAGGAGCCGCCACCGATGGTCACGATAGCGTCAGCCTCGGCGGCCTTGAAGGCCTCGACGCCGTCCTTGACGTTCTGGATGGTGGGGTTGGGCTTGATCTCGGAGTAGAGGCTCCAAGCGATGCCGGCGGCGTCGAGCTCGTCGGTCACCTTAGCGGTAACGCCAAACTTGACCAGATCGGGGTCGGAGCAGACGAAGATCTTCTTGTAGCCGCGACGCTGGAGCTCGCCGGGGATCTCCTTGATGGCGCCGGAACCATGATAAGAGATGGTATTGAGAACGAAACGATTAGCCATTGATAGCCTCCCATCGTGTGCGGGGCATCCATTACGCCCCGCGCTATAAGTCCCATCCTAACGCTTTTGAAACAAAAAACGCGTGAGAACGTCAAAAGTGTTAAAGCGTTTCAACAGATGATGAAAAATATTGCGGCAAAGGAACAGCCCCTTTGCCGCAATCGGTTACTTTCGGCAGCCCTCTTTCCAAGCCTCGGCCGCAACCTTCCAGCGTAAGCGCAAGTCGCGCTCGCGGTCGATGAACATGATGGCAAACGCGACAAACAGCAGCAAGCTCGCTACGACGATGGCGTGCAGGCCCATGCGTTCAATACACCAGTTGCCCAACACGGCGCCAAACACAAAGGTAAAGATCACGCCAAAGTACAGCAGGCCGTTTTCCAAAAAGCCACGCCTATGGGTGATGATGTAGTCGTCCACGTTTTGCAAGGCATTACGCAGATTGCCGATGCACATAGTCGTGGCGATGCCGTGACCGTGGATCTTGCGAAAGCTCTCGACCTGCATACCGCAGGCAAACGAGGTGAGGCAGTTGGCGAGCAGGTTGAAATTGCCGCCCGGGATAAAGCTCACGCCCAGCAAGATGACGGCTTCAAAGAACACCGTCACCTGACGCCAGTGGATCACGCTGCCAAACCGCTCGTGTACCAGATCGGCAAGCATAATACCCACGGCAAACGACACCACAGGGAAGAAGTAGCGCCCCGCAAGTGCCCAGTTGCCCTCCGAGATGCTCACGCCCACGAGCAGGATGTTGCCCGTCTGCGCGTTAGCGAAAACATGGTCGCGCCCAATGTACGAATACACATCCATAAAGCCACCGGCGAGCGCCAAGATGATGCCCAGCTCAATAGACTCCGATATCTGTTTGGCACGCTGCATCGTCGTGCATCCTCCTTGTTGACGACTCTCTCGTGCGTTGGCGGAAACATAGCCGCCGTTCATACTGTAACCCATTGACAACATGGCGTGCGCGCGAGACGACCCCTTCGACACAGGGATACACAGTCTGGAAACAAACGACACCCGCATCGACACGCCGATCCGCCAGCTCGTGTACTCCACCAGTCTTTTTAGCCCCGTCCCAAAAAGACTGGTTACAATTACGTGCAGCATACAAACACCGGGAGGGATCGTGGCAAAAAAGCCTCAGCACGCTCAGAACAACCAGCGCAGTCAGCAGGGCAAACAGGGCCAGCAGCAAAAGCGCGGCGGTAAGGCGCAGGGTGGGCACACCACGCATACCCCATCAGCGCCCACGCGCCCCTGGCGTCCGGGCCGCGACAAGTTCCTCCCCGTCAGCCGCGCCGATATGGACGCGCGCGGCTGGGACCAGTGCGACTTTGTCTACATCTGCGGCGACGCCTACGTGGACCACCCTAGCTTTGGTATGGCCATCATCAGCCGCGTCCTCGACGCGCACGGCTACAAGGTTGGCATCATCTGCCAGCCCGACTGGACCGATCCCGCCAGCATCAGCGTGCTCGGTGAGCCGCGCCTGGGCTTTCTCGTCAGTGCCGGCAACATGGACTCCATGGTCAACCACTATTCGGTGACCAAGCACCGCCGCCACACCGACGCCTATACTCCCGGTGGCGAGGAGGGTCACCGCCCCAATCGTGCCGTCACAGTCTACGGCAACCTCATCCGCCAGACGTTCAAGGACGCCCCCATCATCATCGGCGGCATCGAGGCGAGCCTACGCCGTCTGGCCCACTACGACTACTGGCAGGACAAGCTCAAGCGCTCGGTACTGCTCGACTCGGGCGCCGACATCCTCATCTACGGCATGGGCGAGCACGCGATTGTCGAGATTGCCGACGCGCTCGACGCGGGGCTGCCCGTCGATCAGATCACCTATATCAACGGCACCGTCTACCGCACGGGCTCGCTCGACGAGGTCTACGACTACGACCTGCTGCCCAGCTGGGACGACCTTGCCGCCGACAAGCTCAACTACGCGCGCAGCTTCAATGTGCAGCAGCAGAATATGGACCCCATCACCGGACACCGCCTGGTAGAGCCCTACCCCAACAGCGTCTATGTAGTGCAGAACCCGCCATCGGCGACGCTCACCACCGACGAGATGGACGAGGTTGCCGAACTCCCCTACGCACGCGATTGGCATCCCGACTACGACGCGGCGGGCGGCGTGCCGGCCTTTGCTGAGATCAAGTTTTCCATAAGCTCCAACCGCGGCTGTTTTGGTGAGTGCTCGTTTTGCGCCCTCACCTTCCACCAGGGCCGCGTGTTGCAGATGCGCAGCCACGACTCGATCATGCGCGAGGCCGAGCTGCTCACGCGCGATCCCGAGTTTAAGGGCTACATCAACGACGTGGGAGGACCGACGGCCAACTTTAGCCGTCCCGCCTGCGACAAACAGCTCAAGCACGGCGTGTGCAAGAACAAGCGCTGCCTGTGGCCGAGCGTGTGCAAGAACATGGTGGTCGACGAGAGCGGCTACACGCAGCTGCTGCGCGACCTGCGTCAGCTGCCGGGCGTCAAAAAGGTCTTCGTCCGCAGCGGCATCCGCTTTGACTACACCATGGCCGATGCCTCGGACGAGTTTTTGCGCGAGCTGCTGGAGCACCATGTCTCGGGCCAGCTACGCGTAGCACCCGAGCACGTGAGCGATGCGGTGCTGTCCGTGATGGGCAAGCCGAGCCGCGCCGTCTACGACGCGTTCTGCCGTAAATTTGAGCGCTTGAACCGCGAATACGGACTCAAGCAGTACGTGGTGCCGTATCTGATATCGAGCCACCCCGGTTCAACGATGAAGGAAGCCGTGGACCTTGCCGAAGCCGTGCGCGACATGGGCTACATGCCCGAGCAGGTGCAGGACTTCTACCCCACCCCGTCCACCATGTCGACCTGCATGTACTACACCGGCGTGGACCCGCGCACCATGGAGCCGATCTACGTGGCGCGTGATCCGCACGAAAAGGCCATGCAACGTGCGCTCATCCAGTACCGCAAGCCCGAGAACTACAAGCTCGTGCGCGAGGCACTGGAAAAGACCGGCCGTCGCGATCTGATCGGCTACACCAAGCATTGCCTGATTCGTCCCGTGCCGCCGCGACCGGGCGAGACGTCTGCCGGCGGTGGGCATGGCACTGGCAAGAAGGGCGGCAAGGCCCACGGCGGCGCTGGTGGTGCCGGCAAGGGGCCTAAGGGCAGCAAGGGACACGGCGGTATGTCCCGCGCGCAGAACACTGCCGGTCGCAATCGCGCGGCACAGGGGCGTCAGGGCGCCAACGGAGGCGGTCGCCGCAACTAGCGCAGCGGTGCGCTCGCTGCGTCCATCCCACACGCGTGGCGCAGCGAGCGCATCGCCTCAACGAGGATGACGCCGGCGATAGCGACCGTAATTGCCACGTCGAGCGGCGTGTTCACAAACCAGAGCAACGCCATGAGATACGACCCGGCGTTAAAGGCAAAGTGCAGCAGGATCGTGTAGCGGAGCTTTCCGGTCGTCACGAGCACCCAACCGAAGATGAGGCCGGCGGCACCCGCGTAGCAACCCTGCACCCAATTCATGTGCATAAAACCGAAGATTGCCGCCTGCAGCACAATCGCCGCGGCGATACCCCACGTGCTCGGGGCCGCCCAGGGCACCATGGCGCCGTCCTGCGCGCTCGCACGACGCCGGCGCTTCCAAAGTGGGCGGCACTGCGGATTAAACGCTCGGAGCGAAAACTCAAAAATAATGCCGCGCACCAGCAGCTCCTCACAAAATGGGGCGCCGAGCACCGTAGTCAGGACGGCGAGATAGCTGGTGTCGCCCATACCTGTTTCCTCGACAAGCTCGCTGTAGTCGGCCGCGGCATCGGGCAACAGCGACAGCACGGCGTCGGTCACGTAGCCAACGACCACCTGCAGGGCCAGGCCAATCACGATAACGCAGGCGATGCGTTTCCATGCCCCACGCGCTCCCCCGCCGAGCGGATGCGCGCTTTGCCGGCGTGCCATAAACGAACGCGGCCACAGATAACGCCACCACAGCAGCGCCATCAAAAACGACGCCGTCTGCGCGACGGCCTGAAGCAATTGGATGTCGAGATCATCGATCGAAAAACCCATGAACACCGATGCGACGCCAAGGGCGGAGAACAAAACGACGCTCAGGGCAATATCGGCAGCGACGACGCCAAAACAGGCAAGCGCCCAAATCATCGCATTGAGCATGCCAACCTCCTCAAAACCGTTCCCTAGTTCTACCACAACTCGGCAGAGAGCTGATCCCATGGGGACGGAGGAAAACGAATCACTTATTGATGAGAATCGGGCGCAGTGCCAAAAGCCCCGTTGGGCGAGATGTCGAACGGGAAGGTGCCGCAGCGATTGAACGCGGCGATAAACATGCGGATGGCGTTGGACGGCGTGGTGCCCACGAGCTGGGTTGCCGCCGCGAAGGCTGCCTTCTCCTCGGGCAAGACCTTCGCGACTACGGGGGTCATGTGTTCTGCCATGGCGCTTCCTTTTTGAAACGACGGTAGTGCGGATAGATGCGGGCCACGCGGCTGGGCGACGGGCTGTGAAGGCAACCCGATTGGCCCGCATCCGGAGTTTGTTTCTGCGGCGTTGGTATTACTTGGTATTCCTAAGTATTACCCCGGAGTTAGAATACCACACTCGACCCCATGGGGACGTAGGAAAACGAATCATTTTGTTGCTGAGTTAGTTTTTAGAGCGTGATGATGCCCGAGATATCGAGGGCCTGAGCGTCGGAGACGTCATGTGTGGCGAGCAAGAGCGTGCGGCCGTCGAGCAGGTCGAGCACGACCTTGGTCGTCGCATCGCGCGCGGCGGCATCCAGGCCGGTAAAGGGCTCGTCAAGAATCACCGCGCCGCCCGGGCACAGCAGGGCGCGGGCAATCTCAACGCGGCGGCGCTGCCCGCCCGAAAGCTCGGCCGCGCGAGCATGCACATCGACCCCCGGCACCAGCAGGCGCAACAGGGCCGCAGCACTCGAGGCGTCCACGCGTGCATCGGCGCACACCAGCACGTTATCCAGCGCCGAAGCGGACTCGATCAAGCGTGCATCCTGAAACACCATCGAGCACGGCGCGCACTCCCCCGCTGCCAACGAAAGCAGCGTCGACTTGCCCATCCCCGAAGCGCCCATCACGCAGATACGCCCACCCGCAGGCACGTTGAGCACCAGACCATCCAGCGCCGGCGCCCAGGGCGCACGATCGCCCACGGCAAGCGCAAGCTCCGCTGCAGTGCCATCGCTCGCAGTCCCCGCACGTCCGCACAGTCCATGCCCATGCGCCCGCACGGCCGCGCGCCACGCCACGGGTCCCGAAACCCGCAGCAGCCACACCAGCACGCGCTCACACGCCCACGAGGCGGCAACGACCAGCACGGTCCACGCCAGCAAATCAGCCGTCTCAATCAAAAGCTTCGCCTGATAGATGCGCTCACCCACGGTGCCCACCGCCATACCGATCAGCTCCGCCGCCACGCCGGCCTTCCAGCTCATGCCGATCACGGCACGGGCGCACGAAAGCGCAAACGGCAGCACCTCGCGCCAGGTGTGGGCGCAAAACAGGCGCCAGCCCCGCACGCCATGTAGGCGGAACATCTGCTCCAGCGGTTTATCCACTTGTGCCAAGCCCTCGGCCAGCGAAAAATACACGCCCGGCAGCGCCATCAAAAAGACCGCCGCAATGCTCACGCGCGCCGACCCCAGCCAAATGAGCAGCAAGACCACCACGCAGGCGACCGGCGTCGCCTTTACAAACGACAGCGCCGGAGCAACCAGGTGCGCAAACGCCCGCGAACGTGACGAAATCCCGGCAAGCACGCCACCACACACCGCAGCAAGAGCCAGCCCGCCCAGTATCCGCGCGCCCGAGCCCGCCAAAATCGCCCAGGTACCGCCATCGCACACCAGCCGCAGCAACGCCACCACAACAGCGCCCGGCCCCGGCAAAATCAACGGCTGCGCCACGAGACCCGCCACCAGCACCCACACGGCAAGCCAAAAGGCGGCAACGGCACCTGCTGCCGCCACCGCCTTCATACGCTCTGCCATTTGTCGAGCAAACGCACGCACGGGCTACTCCATGTAGTAGAAATCGTCAGCCGGGAGCTTGCCGCCCACGGCGCTCGCGTCCGCATCGGCCAGCACCTGCAGGTACCCACCGAGCGCCGCCTTCATATCCCTCCCCGTCTGGCACACGAGCATGCACCCGGGAATCGCCTTTTCGGCAATCGCGGCGTTATCCACGATACCCGCATCGACCACGGCCTGAGCCCAGTCCGCCGGCGCCGCGTTGACGGCCTCAACGCTCGCAGCATGGCAGCTCAGGAATTCCGCCACGGCCTCGGGATGCTCCTCGGCAAAGGCACGGCGCACCACGGTCACGCCCGTCAGCAGGCGCGAACCCGTGTCACCTGCCAGCTCATCCCACACATCGGTCAGACTTACCGGAGCCGACAGCTTGCCTTCGCTCTTTGCGATGGCAGCGGTCTTGAACGGCTCGGGTAGCACGCCCACGGCAGACGAATCGGCAAGCAACGCCGACAGCACCTCGGTGGGCTCGCTCTTAAACTCGAGCGTCACCTGGCCGGTCAGACCCGCGCGCTCCAGCAGGTAGTTCATGACGTACTCCGGCGTGGTGCCCTTGCCCGTCATACAGACAGTATGGCCCGCCAGATCGCCAAACGAGGCCACGCTCGCGTTACCCGTCACCACGTTCAGCACGCCCAGTGTGTTGATGCCGATGACCTGCACCGCGCCCTCGGTCTTGTTATAGAGCACGCTCGCCACGTTGGCGGGCACCAAGGCAATGTCGACATCGCCCTGAATCACCTTGGGCACGATCTCGTCGGCTGCGGCGCTGATCGCAAAGTCGAACTCGTTGTCCGTGGCACCTTCGGCCGCCTGGTCCATAAACTGCACCAGACCGATCGACGTCGGGCCCTTGAGCGAGGCGACGTGTACCTCAACCGGCTCGGCAGCGGCACCGTCAGCGGCAGACCCGGCAGCAGAGCCCGCAGCAGACCCGGCCCCGGCAGACCCGCCGCCGCAGCCAGCCAGCGCAAGCGACAGCGCACCCGCGGCAAGCGCCGAGGCAAACCCCCGGCGCGACATCTCAAAATCAAACGCGCGCATCGCTAGCACGCCCCCTCGTTGGGCATCGTCCATGCGTGATGGTCGGTATGCAGCAGCTCCTCGGCCAGCGGCGAGAGCGGCGCGCCCAAGAACTCGCGGTAGCACGCCTGGACATCGGGATTCTCGTGCGAGAAGCGAATCTCGGCGTTCGCATCGAGGCCCCAGAGCACCTGGCCACGCTCGGCCGCCAGCTCGCAGCCGTCGTGGATGGGCTGACCGCCGCCACCGACGCAGCCGCCGGGGCATGCCATAACCTCGACGAAGTCATAGCTCACGCGGCCGTCGCGAATCGCGTCGAGCAGACGTTCAGCGTTGCCCAGCCCGTGCACCACGGCGACGCGCACCTTGGTGCCCTCGATATCGGCCGCGGCTTCCTTCCAGCCGTCCAGGCCGCGCACGTCGGTAAAGAAGTCCGCATCGGGGTTCTTGCCCGTCACCAGGTAATAGGCCGAGCGCACGGCGGCCTCCATCACGCCGCCCGTGGCGCCAAAGATCACACCCGCGCCCGTGCCGAAACCCAGCGGCGTATCGAGCGGCTCCTCGGTAAGTGTGTCGACGCTCACGTGGCTCGCACGAATCATGCGCACCATCTCGCGCACCGTCAGCGCAACGTCCACATCGGGCGTGCCGTCCTCGCCCACCATGCTCGGCAGCGCGCACTCAGCCTTCTTGGCCGTACACGGCATCACGGACACCACAAACAGGCGCTCGGGCTCAACGCCCAGCACCTTGGCGTAGTAGGTCTTGGCAATAGCGCCGAACATCTGCTGCGGCGACTTGGACGTGGACAGGCTGTCGACAAACTCCGGATAGCGCGCCTTCACAAAGCGCACCCAACCCGGGCAGCAGCTCGTAAACATGGGCCAGCCGCGGCCGTCGCCTTCGCCCTTGGTGGCGGCGCCCAGGCGCTCGAGCAGCTCAGAGCCCTCCTCCATAATAGTGAGGTCGGCCGAGAAATCAGTATCGAACACGTACTCAAAGCCCACGCGGCGTAGCGCGCAAGCTAAGCGCTCAACAGTGGCCTCCTCGCGAGATATGCCGAGCTCCTCGCCCCAGGCGCTGCGCACGGCAGGCGCGATCTGCACCAGCACGATCTTGTCGGGATTAGCGAGCGCGTCAAACACGGTCTCGGTATCGTCGCGCTCGCGCAGCGCGCCCGTCGGGCAATGCGTGATGCACTGGCCGCACGCGACGCAATCGGTCTTGCCGATCGGCACGCGCCCGCGGGTGCCCACGGCGGTATGCGTGGCGCGGTTGGTCAGGTCCCAAATCCCTAGGCCCTGCACGCTCTCGCATACCTTAATGCAGCGCATGCATTTGATGCACTTGTCGTTTTCGCGGATGATGGGGAAATCGAAATCCCAGCCCTCGCCCGCCAAATGCCTTTGATACGGCAGATAGAAAATGCCCAGGTCGTTGGCGATGGTCTGTAGGTTGCAGTTGCCGCTGCGCACGCAGCTCGTGCACTGCGAATCGTGCTGGGACAGCAGCAGCTGCACGTTGGTGCGGCGAGCCTCGCGGGCCTTGGGGCTGTTGGTGTGCACCACCATGCCGTCGAGCACGTAGTTGTTGCAGGCGGCGACCAGTTGATCACAGCCCTCGACCTCGACCACGCACACGCGGCAGCCGCCGATCTCGTTTAGATCGCGCAGGTAGCACAGGGTGGGAATCTGGATGCCGACGGACTTGGCCGCATCCAGGATCGTGGTATGCTCGGGCACCACGACTTCGCAGTTATCGATAGTGAGCTTGACCATATTGTGCGCTCCGTTTTCGGTGTTGTCGCTGACGGTGATTTTGTTGGGCTCTACCATTCCAGGTTCCTCCCTCCGCGGAACGCGCCAAAGCCAAAGTGATCGCAACGCAGGCAGCGGCTCGCCTCCTGGCGCGCCTCCTCCTCGGTGAGGCCCTGCTCGACCAGATTCCAATCGTGGATGCGCTCGCCGGCCTCGCGCTCGCCCAGCTCGCAGCGGCCGCACTCGTGCTTGCCCTTAAACTGCACGGTCGGCAGCTCCACGTCGAGCTTTATCTTGTGGTCAAAGCCCAGGTAGCGGTCGATGTTTGCCGAAGCAACGCGACCGGCGTTGATCGCCCGGATGACGGTGGCGGGACCGGTCTGGCAGTCACCGCCGCTAAAGAGGCCATCGAAGTCGGGCACGGCGCCATCCGAATCGGTGACGATGCGACCCCACTTGCAGGCGATGCCCATGTCCTCAAACGGCTTGGAATCGATGTCCTGGCCAATGGCCACAAACACGCGCTCGCAGGGAATGACGCGCTCGGGCGTGGCTGCGGCACGCGGGGCCGGACGTCCACGGCGGGGCTCGCCGATAATCTGCGGCTGCACGCGCAGGCCACTCACGCGACCGTCCTCGCCCGTCTCGATAGCGAGCGGTGCGGTGAGCTCCAGAACCTCGCACCCCTCGGCCTGGGCGCCGGCGATCTCGGCATCCTGGGCCGTCATGTCGCAGATGCGGCGGCGGTAGACGATGCTCACCTTTTCGGCACCGCAACGCACGGCAGAGCGCGCCACGTCCATGGCCACATTGCCGCCGCCGATGACGCACACGCGCTGGCCGCTCAGGTCGGGCAGTTCGTCGTCGCCGATGGCACGCAGCATCTTGACGGCCGACTCCACGCCGGGCGCCTCTTCGCCCGGAAGGCCGAGCTTCTTATCGCTGTGGGCGCCAATGGCTAGGTAGACGGCATCGAACTCGTCGCGCAGGCGGGCAAGCTCCTCGCCGTTGACGGAGTGGTCGAGTTCCACGTCGATGCCGGCGCTCAAGATCCAGTCGATCTCGGCCTGCAGGCGCTCGCGCGGCAGGCGGTAGCTGGGGATGCCGTAGCGCAACATGCCGCCCAAGTGATGACGCTGCTCAAAGATCGTCACCTTATGGCCCATCACGGCCAGATAGTAGGCACAGGAAAGGCCGGCCGGGCCGCCGCCGATCACGGCAATGCGCTTGCCGGTGTTGTCGGCCACGCTGGGCTTGTAATCGTTGAGGTCGCTGTGCTCAACGGCAAAACGCTTGAGGGCGAGGATGTTCATGGGATCGTCGACCATGCCGCGACGGCAGTGCATCTCGCAGGGATGCTCGCACACCAAACCGCAGACGAGCGGCAGCGGGTTGTTCTTGCGGATGACCTTGACGGCATCGGCATAGCGGCCGGCCTCGACCAACGAAATGTAACCGGGAATGTCGACGTGCGCCGGGCAGCCCGAGACGCACGGGACGCGGGCCTCGCGGTCAAAGCCACAGGAGTGCTCGCGGATATGGTGCTCAAAATCATCGCGGAAACCGCGGATGGCGGTGAGTGCCATGGCGCCGGCCTCGTAGCCGATGGCGCAGTCGCTCGAAAGGTAGATGGTGCGGGCCGTGCGCTCAATCAAGTTGAGCGTGGACTCGTCGGCGCGGCCCTCGAGCACATCGGCGAGCAGGTCGCTCA
>OLFV01002896.1_pt1 | contig 11791 bp, 8 predicted proteins | sample 1605551 | NCBI WGS metagenome assembly OLFV01 (sample SAMEA3888922, study PRJEB22519) | human gut metagenome | biome: human gut; feature: human-associated habitat; material: faeces | place: Denmark | collected 2011
TAGTAGTAATAGATTTAGGTTTTTAGTTATTAGGTTTTAAGGTAGATTGTTTAACCGATAATTGAGAAAGTCGTGAGACTATTTTGATTAGATTTTTTAAGTTAAACATATTGCATGCCACAGCTCGTTGAGAGTTGTGGTATGTTTTTTTATGCCCCTTTCTCCCCCTTCCGTTTCCTCTTTTCCGATTTCCTCGAAAAAAACATGCCTTTTTATTTTGTTTTGTCTCCGATTTGTGCTATCTTTGCAGTATCAATCAATATACGCAGCTTTTTGCGGTATCAAAAATATACGCAGATGAGAGTACTCATAGTAAATACAAGTGAAAAGACAGGCGGAGCGGCAGTAGCAGCCAACCGCCTGATGGATGCCCTTAACAACAATGGCGTTAAGGCAAAGATGTTGGTACGCGACAAGGAAACAGAAGACATCACCGTGGTCAGTCTGCCCCGTTCGCTCAGGTTGCAGTGGAACTTCCTGTGGGAGCGCTGGTGCGTATTCTGGCATCTCCATTTCTCCCGTCAGCGCCTCTGGGAGGTAGACATGGCAACATCGGGCACCGATATCACCAGGCTCCGCGAGTTTCAGGAGGCAGATGTCATCCATCTCTCCTGGATCAACCAGGGCATGCTCTCACTCAAGAATATCCGCAAGATTATCCGCAGCGGCAAACCGGTGGTATGGACCATGCACGATCTCTGGCCAGCTACCGGCATCTGCCATTATGCCCGTGGCTGCAACCGCTATGCTTCCGCCTGCGGCAACTGTCCGCTTCTCCCCAATAAAGGCAGCAAGAACGACCTCTCAGCAAAGATATTCCGCCGCAAGAAGGAACTCTACCATCGCGGCGCCATCTCCTTCGTCACCTGTAGCCGTTGGCTCGAACGGCAGGCTAAGGGCAGCGGTCTCTTCGTAGGTCAGCGCATCACCAACATCCCGAATCCGATAGATACCCACGTGTTCTGTCCGCAGGATCAGGCAGAGGCGCGTCTGCGTGCCGGTCTGCCAGCCGACAAGCATATCATCCTCTTCGTATCCCAGCGCGTAACCGACGAGCGCAAGGGCATGCGTTATTTCATCGAAGCCATCGACCGGCTGGTAGCGCGCTATCCCGAGATGAAGGAGAATACCGCCATCGCCATCCTGGGCGGCCATTCCGAGGAAGTGAACCTCACCCTGCCATCCTATTCGCTCGGCTATGTCAGCGATGAGAAGCAGATTGTGGCAATCTACAATTCGGCAGATGCCTTTGTGCTGCCATCGCTCGAAGATAACCTCCCTAACACCATCATGGAGTCGATGGCATGCGGCGTGCCGAGCATCGGTTTCAGGGTAGGAGGAATACCGGAGATGATAGACCATCAGCAGAACGGCTACGTGGCCAACTACCGCGATACCGAAGACCTGGCGAGTGGCATCCACTGGGTACTCGAAGAGGCCGACAGGGCGGCTCTGAAGCAGGCATGTCTGCAGAAGGTAGCACAGAACTATTCTCAGCATGCCGTAGCATTGAAATATATTGAAGTTTATAACGAGGCGATGGCCTACAAAAACTATAAGTTATGATTAAGTTCACCGTCGTAACCTGTACGTACAATGCCGAGAAGGAGTTGCAGCGTACCCTCGACAGCGTGCAGCGCCAGACCTACTGCAACATCGAGCACATCATCATGGATGGCGGTTCCCGCGACCGTACCCTCCAGCTGGTGAAGGCATATCAGCATCGCAATGCAGTAGGCGAGAGCTCGCACGAAATCGTGGTCATATCAGAGCCCGACAAGGGACTTTATGATGCCATGAACAAGAGCATCGACCGAGCTACGGGCGATTACCTGGTGTTCATGAATGCCGGCGACACCTTTCCTACAGCCGATACGCTGGAGTACGTAGAAGGCTGCGTAGGCGAAGGAGAAGTACTGCCCGGCGTACTTTACGGCGATACCGATATCGTGGACGAGATGGGCCATTTCCTGCGTCATCGCCGTCTAGCCCCACCCAATAAGCTCACGTGGCGTTCGTTCATCTGGGGCATGCTGGTATGCCACCAGTCATTCTATGCCCGCACAGACATAGCCCGTGAGATTCATTACGATCTGCACTACCGTTATTCGGCAGATGTAGACTGGTGCATCCGCATCATGCGGGAGTCATCTCGCCGCAAGTTGCCGTTGCGCAACGTCCATGCCGTCCTCACCCATTTTCTGGATGGTGGCATGACCACGCAGAACCACAAAGCCTCTCTGAAGGAGCGTTTCCAGGTGATGCGCACCCATTACGGCCTTCTTCCCACCCTTGCAGTTCATGCCTGGTTCGTGATAAGAGGGGCTGTAAAAAGGTAAAAAGAGCCTTAACCCCTTTCGTTTAGTTAATAATTTATAGTTAATAGTTGATAGGGCAGCCTCGCTCGACGGCGTTAGCCCTCTATAAACTATCAACTAAAAAAGGACCCCGTTCCCAGCGATTCCATCGCTGGTCCCCTTAAGTCTTGAAAAATAGCCCCTGGTGTGTTTTTGCATCAGGGGCTTTTAACTTTACGGGGACCAGCGATGGAATCGCTGGGAACGGGGACGAACGGGGGTAGGTCTTTTTTACCTTTTTACCTTTAAAAGCCCCTTCAGGTCGGTGATGACGGCCTGGGTGTAGGCTCTTATCTGAGATTCTGACAGATCGCTGATATGCTTGGGAGCAAGGGCGGCGATGTGCTGGCGGGTCTCCATCTCTATCATCGTGGCGATAGGGAGGAGCTTGTGGGCTGTCTTGCCGATGGATTCTATTGATAACTCGCCTTCTGTTGCCTGCTGGAGGTTCTGGAGATGGGATGACAGCTCCTGCTTGACGGTGCTGAGTATCTCGGCTTCTGCCTCCGGATCGCCTTCTGCAAAGGTCAGGAGGGGTGCAAAGCGGGATTTCTTATTGGTTTTCTCTGCCATATCCTCTGCTGCTGATGCAGTATCCCTTGTTTCCTCTGTAATATCCTCTGCTTCCTCTGCGATATCCCTTGTTTTCTCTGCCATATCCTCTGCTGCTGATGCTGCATCCTTCAATCCGAGGATTTCTTTCAGCTTCTCTGTGCTGAACGGCTTGAAGAGGCAATCGTCGAAACCGGCTTCTTTTAACTCTCTGATGATGCTGGCATCGTGGGCAGTCATCGCTACTACCTTCATGTGGCTGTGGTTGATGTGCTGAATCATCCTGATGCCGTTCATCTCGGGCATTTCGATATCCATCATCATCAGCGCAGGATGCTCGTTGTGGAGCACGGTGAGCGCCTCGGCTACATGCAGACAGGCAAAGACTTGCCAACTGTCACCTACCAGCTTCTTCAGCATCTCCTGAAGCAGACGGAGCTGCAACGGGTCGTCATCGAGCAGCAGTATCTTGTGATTTTCGAAATGGGGCTTGGCTGGGGCGAGCGGCTTCTGCTCTTCTGCCTCTTCTGCTGTAGGAGCGGTACCTAAGGCAAGCGGAATGGTGACGGTGAAGGAGCTGCCCTTGTCCTTGACGGATTCCAGACGCAGGGTGCCCTGAAGCAGATTGACCAGTTCCTGGGTGATGTTCAGCCCGAGACCGGTGCCCTCGATGCCCTGAGCACTCTTCAGACGGGTGAACGCCTGGAACACCTTCTGGCGCTCTTCGGTGGTCATGCCCTTGCCGGTATCCCTTACCGAGAAGGTGAGGAGGTGCTGGGGACTAATGGCTGCCTGGATGGTGACGCTGCCCTTATCGGTATACTTGATGGCATTGCTCACCAGGTTGTTGAGTATCTGACGGATACGGAAGGCATCGGCACGGTAGTAGGTCTGAGGACTGTTGATGCCATCGAGCTCCAGATGCAGTTCCAATCCCTTCTCCTGGCTCAGGATCTGCATCTCTCCGGCACACTGGCGGAACATGTCGGCAGGCGAGAAATCTACAGGGTTCAGCTTCATCAGTCCGTTTTCCAACTGGTGATAATCGAGCAGGGCGGCAACGAGCCGGGAGAGATGGGTGGCAGAACCCTTGATGCTGTTGAGGCAGGAGATGCCCTGCGGGTTGTCGACATAATCCTTCATCAGGTCGATGAAGCCCGAGATGCTGGCAGCCGGAGCCTTGATGTCGTGGGTGATGGTGAGGAGCAGGCGTTCGCGCTGGTTCATGATGCGCCTGATTTCCTCGTTAGCCTCTTCGAGATTCTCGCGGTAGATGCGTTCCTTCTGCGTATCGCGGTAGATGTAATAGACGAGGATGACGGCGGCTGTGATGGCTACGATGGCAAGCAGACCTATCTGCCAGAGCAGATTCTGGCGCGCCTGCATCGCCTGGTTGATGGCCTGCTGCATCGCCTGACGTTCGCGCTGGTGGATATCGTTGAGCTGCTGGGAGGAGCGCAGGGCGAGGCGGGCATTGGTTATCTGCAGGTCTCTCACCTCGCGGTTGATGGCATCGTGGTTATCGTGCGTAGACTGCTTCTCCTTGCGGTCAATCTGTTCCAGGATATCGGCTACGTTTCCGGCTAAGTTGACCGGGGTAGAGAGGGTGTCGGTGACAGCCTGGTTGCTGTCGCGTCTGATGCTGAGCGTTTCGGCATGTTCCTTCCTGAAGGCATCGGCAAGGCGGCGGAAGAAGCCCTTGCGGGTTTTCATCACCTCTACGGTAGTGTTCTTTGCTACATGGGTCTTGGGTGCCTTGGAATGCACGACAACGGAATCTTCGCCACTGTTGAGGCTGTTCATCTTCTCGTGCAGATAGTTGTGGGATGACTTACCCTGCATGGCGCGGGTAAGCTGCTGCAGATTGGTCTGTTCCTCCTTGAGCAGGTTGGACATGGTGCTGTCGGCTGCCTGGCGCTTTTCGATATAGTCGCGGGTTGCCTGGTTGATAGCGAGCACGGATGTGGTGTTGCGATATACCAGCCCTATCGCCAGAATCAGTACGATGGCGACGATGATGTAACCCAGGGCTACCTTGAAAGGAACGTTTGTTTGCTGCATCTTCTTATCTTTTAATGTTTTGAGTCTTTTTGCTATTTGCGTGCAAAGTTAATCAAAAATACGATATAAACCAACGAAAACAGGAGATAAATGCCAAAATCTGGTCATCTATCTCCTGTTTCATTGAAAGCGACGCGTAATTACTATTTTCTGAAGGTGGATTTACTTTGCTACGGTTGAATCCACTGTTGCTGCTGGTGCCTCAACAGGTGTTGCTGTTGTGTCGGCTGGAGCTACTGTGTCTACTGGTTCTGAACCTGCAACGCTTACCATTCTGTTACCTGCAAATACATTGCTAACTGATACCATTGCTACTGCTGCGATAACTGCAAATACTAACTTTTTCATAATTCTTTTGTTTTTTAATTGTGAATATTATTTGTTTATTAATTCTCTTGCTGAAACTCATTTGCGAGTTCGCTAAATAATATCACAATAGGCGTGCCAAAAATCGATGATTTTGTTAAGTGTCTGATAATCAGAGGGGATGGCGTTTCGTGCCAGAAATGGGGTGTGGGGAAAGTGGGGAAAAGGTGTAGAAAAATTCCCCAATATAGTGTGGAATATATTGGGGAATCTTTTACTCCATGCCGTATTTCTTCATTTTGTTGTAGAGTGTCTTGCGGTCAATGGCAAGCAGTTGGGCTGCCTTGCTCTTGTTGCCGTGGGTGGCTCTCAGGGCAGCGGCGATGCTTTCCTGTTCCGACTGTTCGCTGTGCAGCTGCATATTGATAGGTCGGGCTGTGGAGGTCTGTGCCATCGTCTTCTCCAGTTCCTGGGCACCGATATACTTGCCACGGGTGAGCAGGGTGGCGCGCTTCATCACATTGTTCAGTTCGCGCAGGTTGCCCGGCCAGTCGTATGAGGCAATGATTTCGGAGGCTTTGGCATCCAGTCCGAGCACATTCTTGCCCAGTTCCTGGTTGGCATGCTTGATAAAGAGGTTGGCAAAGAGGAAGATGTCGGCACCTCTGTCCTTGAGGGCAGGCATGTAGATGGTAAACTCGTTGATGCGGTGATAGAGGTCCTCTCTGAACTTGCCTTCGGCTACCGCCTGCGCCAGATTCTCGTTGGTGGCACAGATGAGTCGGATATCCACATCAATCTCCTGCGTGCTGCCCAGCGGACGGATTTTCCTCTCCTGCAAGGCTCTGAGGAGCTGCACCTGTACTTCGTAGTTGAGGTTTCCCATCTCATCGAGGAAAACCGTTCCGCCGTTAGCTATCTCGAAGGCGCCCTTCTTATCCTGTTCGGCTCCGGTAAAGGCACCCTTCTTATATCCGAAGAATTCAGATGCCGCCACCTCCTTAGGGATGGCGCCGCAGTCGATGGCATAGAAAGGCTTGTCCTTGCGCAGACTCTGTTCGTGGATGCTGCGCGCCACATATTCCTTTCCGGTGCCGCTGGCTCCGAGAATGAGCACTGACATCGGGGTTGGGGCAACGAGCGAAACGAACTCGTAGAGCTGTTTGGAAGCCTCGCTTTCACCTTTTATATATCTAGGCACCTCCGTAGCGCCCTGCTGCTCTTCTTGGGGCGCATCCTGCATGGCGGCAGATTCCGCACGCTGAGGGGCTGAAACCGCAGAAGCAGCCGACTGGATAGCCTCATGGATTTTCTCTAAGAGGATTTCGGGATGGAAGGGTTTAGCCACGTAATCGGTAGCACCCGATTTCATGGCACATACGGCATTCTGAACCTCTGCATAGCTAGTCATTACGATAAAAGGCAGGTGGGCATCGGACTTTCTGATATGCTGGAGCAATACCAGTCCGTCGTGGTCGGGCAGGCGCAAGTCGGAAAGAACCAGATGGAATGCATCGCCGGCTCCCATCGCTTTGATGGCAGCGCCTACAGATGTTACCCTTTCTACATCGAATCCTTTCTTTTTGAGCCAAGTCTGTATCATTGTTCCGAATGCCAAATCGTCTTCTACAATCAATATCCTCTTCATAATGTTCTGTTTTATCCTCTTCTATAATATCGTTATATATAACTTTGTGCAAAGGTACGGAAAAGTTGTATGGAAAGCTATTTAATTCACATTATTTAGCAATAAAACCGACTAAAATTCTACAAACCCTGTTCTATTATCTTATTTTTAGTGAAAAGAACAATTGTTTTCGGATAAAAGCATGCTAGTTGCTTTATTTTTTGTATCTTTGCAACCATGTTAAAATAAGATTTAGAGTCATGAATCCGATAGTACAAACCATCATATTGTCAGCTTCGGCGGTACGCATGTTGCCGCATATCGCTCTGTATCTGCTCCATAAGAAGGAGATAGATGCCGACCTGCTGAAGGTGCAGGACAGGAAGCCTACGGTGCTCAACCTGATTAAGGCATGCACCCGCGAAAGGAGTTTCCGCAATCTGTTTTATTACCGCATGGGCGAATACCGTTCGGTTTTCATCAGTTGGCTGTTGCCTCCCGAGCGTACGATGACTATCTGGTGTCCGCATATCGGGAAGGGTGCGCATCTGGAGCACAGCTATGCCACCTATCTCAACGCAGAAAGCATAGGTGATGACTTCTACTGTCTGCAGATGGTGACGCTGGGCAACGGCAAGGGCGGCAGACCTACCATAGGAAATGACGTGAAGATTTATACCGGCGCCACGGTATTCGGCGGCATCCATATCGGCAACCACGTGACGATAGGCGCCGGTGCCGTGGTATTCCAGGATATTCCCGACGGGGCTACCGTGGTAGGGAATCCGGGGAGAATCATTCAGAAATAATCAATTTAAAGATAGAGAATATGAACTATGCATTGATCATAGCCGGAGGTTCTGGCAATAGAATGGGACAGGACATCCCAAAGCAGTTTATGCATGTAGACAACTGTCCTATCATCATCCATACGATGATGGCTTTTCAGAAGCATCCTGATATTCAGGGTATTGCTGTGGTATGTCTGGCAGGTTGGGAAACGGTACTGCAGTCGTATGCCAACCAGTTCTGCATTACCAAGCTGAAATGGATATTCCCTGGCGGAAGCAATGGTCAGGAGTCGATCCACAATGGTATCTATGGCTTGAAAGAGGCGGGATGCGGTGATGACGACCTGGTGCTGGTGCATGATGCCGTGCGCCCACTCTTGTCGCAAGACATCATCTCATCCAATATCGCCATCTGCCAGAAGTATGGCTATGCCATTACGGGTATCAAATGTAGAGAGGCTATCCTGGAAAGCGAAGATGGTTTCACGACCAACACCAGTATTCCGCGCGACAAACTGATCCGTACCCAGACACCCCAGACCTTCCGTTTGGGCAATCTGATAGCAGCCCACGAAGAGGCTAAGGAGAAGGGCATCGCCAATTCTGTGGCATCCTGTACCCTGATGGCAGAACTGGGAGGCAGACAGATGCATATCGTGCCTGGTTCAGAGAAGAACATCAAGATAACCACCGTTGAGGATCTGGAGATACTGAAGGCACTGATGAAGGTTCAGCCTGAGGCTTGGTTAAAATAAACATGTTATGATAGAAAATTCACCATATAAGGAAGATATTGCGCGCCTTTTCCGGGAAGGTTTGGAATTGGAGCGTCTGCATGGCAAGACCATTCTTGTGGCTGGTGCTACAGGATTGGTAGGAGGCTGTGTGGTTGATGTGCTGATGCAGAATCCTGCCCGGTGCTACAAGGTGATAGCAGCCGGAAGAAACAAGGAACGTGCCCGACAGAAGTTTGCTGCCTATTGGGAGGATGAATCTTTCTTCTTTGCAGAGATAGACGTTACCCAGCCTGTCATCAAGAGCATGGACAAGATGATAGGGGAACCAGTCTATAATGAGTTGGCTGAGGGCGCTGATTACATCATCGATGCAGCCAGCAATGCGAGTCCTAACTTCTTTAAGCAGAACCCTGTAGAGGTGATGAAGGCAAACATCAACGGCGTATCCAACCTGCTGGAATATGGATTGAGTCACCGCATGCAGCGCATGGTTTATATCTCTTCGGGTGAAATCTATGGCGAGGGCGATGGCTCTGAATTTACCGAGAAGAGCAGCGGCTATGTGGATTGTGCATCGGTGCGTGCCTGCTATCCATCTTCCAAACGTGCAGCCGAAACGCTCTGCATGGCATACGGAGCAGAGTATGATGCCGATGTGGTGATAGCCAGACTGAGTCATACCTACGGTCCGGGCTTTACGGAGAGTGACAATAGGGTGTATGCCCAGTTTATCCGCAATGTTCTGAAGGGTGAGGATATCGTCCTGAAGAGTAAGGGTGAGGCTTTCCGCTCCTGGCTTTATGTGGTAGATGCCGCCCATGCCATCTTGCGCCTCCTGCTGGATGGCGAGAGGGCAAATGCCTATAATGTGGCTCATTCAGAATCGAATATCTCTATCCGCCAACTGGCAGAGCTGATAGCCCGGAAAGCGGATAGAAAGGTGATGTTTGATATTCCTGAGGCGGATGCGCAGCAGGGCAATACCACGCCTATCACCAAGGCAACCTTCAGTACGGATAAACTCAAGGCTTTAGGCTGGAAACCGCTCTTTGATGTAGAAGAAGGTTTCGGACATACCTTGCAGGAAGTGAGGGAAGGCTAAAGCTTTCTTTTAATCTCATCCCATGTTTCCCGCTTTTCCATGTTCAGATAGTAGCGAAGGTGTTTCTCTACTCTCTGTTCTACGGGTGGAAACTTCATATAGTCGCCAAAGAAGTGGCGCAGATAGGTATCAGCCTGCTCCGGCAGCAAGACGGTGGTATCCTCGAACGGGAATTCCTTGCCCTTGCCGAGCCATTCCTTCGGGAAAATCTCCTTATAGTGGTAGGAACCTGTATTCACCAGTACGTTCTTCGCCTTATCGAAGTCATACCGGTGACTCATCTCGTCCATCTGCTGGATGAGGCGGTGGCGCATCTTGCTGCGGCAGAAGAAGGCGATCGTCTTGATGGCAAAGCGGCCCCAGGTTTCCTTGTGCAGGAGCAGGGAGATGTACTCAATGAAAGTATTGTGGGTGGTTACGGCATTCAGACGGTTGATGGTCTTCGAGTATTTGCGATACAGCGCCTTTGCCGTTTCCAGGTCATCGTCGGTGGCATCAAGAGGGAAGATATCTACGTAAAGACCGATGATGCAGGGACGCTCCTTCTCCTCGATAAGGGTGGTTTCGCGGTTCACGAGTTTGGAGAAATACAGAGGGTATGACTCGTTGTTGTAGGGAGTTACTACCTCGTATTTGCCAAAGTCTTCATGCTTGGCGATTTCGAGCAGACGGTCGTAGTCGGGGCGTGGCATCAGTACGTCGATGTCATCGTCCCAGGGAATCATTCCGTGGTGACGGGCGGCTCCGATAGCGGTGCCGGCACAACAGTAATATCTGAGGTGATACTTGTTGCAGATTTCGATGAAAGCCTTCAATATATCGAGTATTGTGGCGTTCCATTCCTTCTTGATGTTTTTAATATCCATACTTTTTTCTGTTTTACGGCTGCAAAAGTAAGCAAAAAGTTTTGAACTTCAAACTATTTATGCTACTTTTGCATTCTAAAAAGTAAAAACAAGTAATATTCCATATTTATCAGATAGAAACGATGGCAGAATCATTAAAGGAAAAAACCGCCAAGGGATTGTTCTGGGGAGCGATGAACAGTGGCTCTACCCAGGTACTCAATATCCTCTTTGGCATCTTCTTGGCGCGTTTGTTGTCGCCAGCCGATTATGGTATCATCGGCATCCTCACCATATTCACCCTGATAGCGGGCAATCTGCAGAGTAGCGGGTTTACCCAGGCACTGGTGAATATCAGGAAACCCACCGACAACGATTATAACTCGGTGTTCTGGTTTAATGTCCTGGTGAGTCTTACCATGTATGTGGTGCTCTTTTTCTGTGCGCCGCTGATAGCAGATTTCTTCCATCAGCCTTGTCTCACCTCCCTGTCGCGCTTCGTGTTCCTGAGTTTCTTCATCTCTTCGTTTGGTATCGCCCAGAACGGATATATGATGAAGAACATGATGAACAAGGAGATTACCATCGTTAATTTCATGGCTCTGATCAGTTCGAATGTCGTGGGACTGGTACTGGCATTCAACGGCATGGCTTACTGGAGTCTTGCCTGGCAGCAGGTTATCTTTATCCTCGTGCTGAATATCGGAAGATATTATTATACGGGATGGCGCCCGAACTTTCATATCGATTTCGGACCGGTGAGGAAGATGTTCGGATTCAGCGTGAAACTTCTGGTTACCAACATCATCAATACGGTGAGCAACAATGTATTGACCTTTGTCTTCGGCAGGTTCTATCCGATTAATGATGTGGGTAACTATAGTCAGGCATACAACTGGGACACCAAGGCTAATTCGTTTGTTGCCAATACGGTGGGACAGATAGCTCAGCCCGTCTTGGCTTCTATCCAGGACGATAAGAACCGCGAGTTACTGGTGTTCAGAAAGATGCTCCGTTTCACGGCATTCCTTTCTTTTCCATTGATGTTTGGCTTGACCCTGGTATCACGTGAATTCATTCTGATTACGATTCATGAGAAATGGATAGCCAGTGTGCCGCTGTTGCAGATTCTTTGTGTGAGCGGTGCCTTTATGCCGATTTACACGCTCTATCAGAACCTTGCCATCAGCAAGGGACGTTCTGATGTATATATGTGGTGCAACATCGGTCAGGTAGTGGGTTTGCTCGCCTTGGTGTTGTTCTGTCATCAATATGGCATCCAGACCATGGTGATAGCCTATACCTTATTTATAATAGCCTGGCTTCTGGTCTGGCAGTGGATGATGAAGCGTGTTGCTGGATTGCGGTTCCTGGATGTGGCAAAGGATATACTGCCATTCATGCTCTGTGCGG
>OLFV01002897.1_pt1 | contig 11788 bp, 8 predicted proteins | sample 1605551 | NCBI WGS metagenome assembly OLFV01 (sample SAMEA3888922, study PRJEB22519) | human gut metagenome | biome: human gut; feature: human-associated habitat; material: faeces | place: Denmark | collected 2011
AGGCGTAGAAATGCTGCTGCCAATAGGAAGAGTTGATGGATGTGTACTGAATGGGATCGCCGCAATGGATCATGACCCCATCACCAACATAGATGCCGACGTGAGACACACCGGGGGTGTCATACGTCCCGACGAAAAAGATAAGATCACCGGGCTGTGCATTCGCCTTTGAGACCGGCGCACAGACATTGTAAAGCCCCTGTGCGCCCAATCGTCCGGTATTCACAAGACCGCTGTTTGTGAGAACATAGCTGACGAAGCCGGAGCAGTCAAAGGACGTGTCGGGATTGGAGCCGCCCCACACATACGGATAACCGAGATACTTTTCCGCCTCGGTAATCAGCGTTGCAAACTTCTCATCGTTCAGGTATTCCGGGTTGACCTCGTAGTCTGCGGGAGGATTTGTGATGTACTTGTCCACATAGGGAGAGTCACCGAACAGATCCTCGCGGTTGCCCAGCACCGACATATACGTTGCGTACATGGAAAGCTGTTCCTGAGACATGATGTAGACCGGGACGTGGGAGAGATTGAAGTTTTCGAGCTTCACGTTGCAGATGTAGTAGTCATACGGGACGCGATAGGTTTCCGTGTGCGTGTTGCCGTCTGCGTCCGTCCATGTGTCGGTTTCCGTGCGGTATCTGGTTTCGACGATAACCTCTTCGGTGAGGATGTACTGCTTTTCAAACAGCATTTGGAGCGTACCCTGCACCTCATCCAGCGTGAACTCGCCCTCATGGAGAGCCGAGAGAATGGAGATCAGCACATAGGGGTCATGCTCAATATCATCCAGATCGAAGTGATATTCGTCATAGTCATGAGTGCCTTCATAGTTATCCAGATAGCTTTGCAGCTCTTGCTCCATCCGGCAATACTGCGCCTCCGCGCCAAGCATCGCGTCATCCTCACTAAGATAAGAGGAAGCGATTACCGTCGAGCCGGTAGAAGTAAGCATCGAACACGAGCTGATTCCGGCACCGAGCAAAACGAGAAGGGCAATTCCGACGCCGATCCAGATGAAGACCTTCTTGTTGTTCTCAAAGAACTCCTTGAGCTTGTCGGACACCTTTTCGCCGAGCTTCTTGCCGGTATTCTTCGTGGCAGTCCCGGCAGTCTGCGAACCGGCATTTCGAGCGGCGGCATATTCCTTCTTGATGCTCTGCTTCTGGTAGTGCTTGTTCATGTTCTGCTTCTTCATCTCAGGATGCTCCTGCTGATTTCTCTCATATTGGAGCTTGGCGTCAGCTACATCCGCCTTGTGTTCCAGTTTGGAAACCTTCTCATAAGGCTTGTTGACGCTGCTTTCCCGATGATGACGGAAATGCCTCGCAGCGGTCTCAGCGGCAATCTCTGTTTTATGCGCCGCCTCAACCGCCGAGTTTTCCTGCTCGACCTCATGGATTTTGCCGTGAATGCCGGAAGCAAGGGTGTCACCGACCTTGCGGACGGTTTTATCTGCCTCAAATTGCAGCTTGCCTTTGCTCTTGGGCTTTTTCAGCTCATCCTCAAAATGAAGGCGGGTTTTGCCCTTTCCGGTCTCTTCATCAAAGACACGCTCTTTCTTGAGAACCTTGTGCGTGGGTAGCTTTTCACGGGCAGCATCCAGACGCTCATGTGCCTTCTCAGACTTCCTTTCGAGCTTCTGCATCCGCTTCGTGGGCGGGACGGCATCGTCCGAGAGCGGCTTTGCAGAGGCAGTCTCCGCCGCTTGAGTGAGAACGGCATCTGCATCAACGGCTTCAACCGCAGAGGTCTTGCGCAGCTTGTGGGTGACAACCGTTTCGGCAATCAGCGTGCCGGTATGCGAAGAAACGCCGTGCTGCTCCAAAACAGGGGGCTTGAACGGCGTTTCCGAGGGCAGCGGTTCAGGTACATTCTGGGGTGGATTTTCTGCCCTTTTCTCTTCTGTGACGGACGTTTCCGAGGGCGGCTGTGTGTCGTTATCCTCGGCGTGTTCCGCCTGAAACTGACGCTGCTGACGGCGCATCTGCACCTTTTTCTGTTCCTCTGGGGAAAGAGCTTCGGAAGGCGCGGCTGTCTCAGCGGGCTTCACCAGCTCTGCTTCTTCCAGCCGTTTTGACACACGCTGCTCAGTGCCAGCCGATAGATTTTCTTCGACCGCGCCCTCCCGCGTCATCCGCAGGACAACCTTATCGCGGGCTTTGAGTTCGGGTTCCTTGGGCATCAGATTTCACCTCCAATCCGCTTGTAGGCAAGCTCGGTGTATTCAGGGTTCAGCTCTATGCCCACGAAATGACGCCCCATCTGCGCGGCAACCATGCCGGTTGTACCGCTTCCCATAAAGGGGTCAAGCACAATACCGCCTTCGGGACAACCGGCGAGAAGACAGGTCTCAACCAGCTTCGGAGGGTAGGCTGCGTAGTGACCGCCCTTGAAGGGAACAGTGTTGATCTTCCAGACATCGCGCTTGTTGCGGAGCGGATTGATGTCACAATCCTTGATCTCGCCATGCTCACGGGGGCGGTTGATGGACTGAGGCTGAGGCTGACCGGGAACAGGCTTACCGTACTTGTTGCCGCCTTTCATGCCGCGCTTGAGGCGTTCCGCCGTTGCAGGGGCAATCGGCTCGGAAATCGCCTTGTAGTCGAAGAAATACTTCTTGGACTTTGAGAACAGGAAAATATGCTCGTAGCAGCGGGCGCAGCGGTCTTTGACGCTCTCCGGCATGGGGTTATCCTTCATCCAGATGATGTCGTTGCGCAGATACCAGCCGGTATCACGGAGGGCAAAAGCCAGCATCCACGGAATGCCGATCATGTCCTTCGGCTTGCAGCCCTCAACCTTGTTGTTGAGAGCCACAGCCTGACCGTTTCTGCCGTTGGGGTTCTTCGGGTCAATGAAATCTCCCTGATTGCCTTTTCCGGCGTAGGTGTCCGAAATGTTCAGCCAGAGCGTTCCATCCGGACGCAAAACGCGCCTGACTTCGGTAAACACTTCCGTCAGGCGCGAGATATATTCCTTCGGCGTTGTCTCTCTGCCGATCTGAGCCTCCATGCCGTAATCGCGGAGCGCGTAATACGGAGGGGATGTCACACAGCAATGAACGCTGTCATCGGGCAGAGTTTTCAGGATTTTGAGGCAATCGCCGGTATGAATGATGTCAAGCTCTATAAAAACCAGCTCCTTTCTTCGGATTTGAGCGCATATCAGTCGGAGTAATACTCGTCCGGCTCGTAGTCCTCGTCGAGATCGTCAATCTCGTCCGCCCAACGGTTGAAGATTTCCTCGGCTTCCTTAGCTGCCTCACGATAGAGGCTCAGGCGGTTCTTCTCAAAGGCAGCGAAAGCAGGGACGAACTTGCCGAACTCGCGGATTGCCTTCGCATCCTGCGTGCGCATATCTGCGACGCACTGAATGATTTCGGACATCGTGAGCAGATCGTCGATCATCAGCTCATACTTGTCCTTGGGGATAGATACGGCTTCATCATCCGCCGCGTCAGCGAACGGGGGATTCTCGTCGCTGTTGCTGCTTTCGGGAACATCAACCTTGAAATAGAAACCGATCATATCCACAGATACCTTGGTCATAATCTGACGTGCCTCCTTGACCTTTTCGTCGATGTCCTCCCTCACATGGAGGTAGGCGCGGTGATGCTTCTTGAGGTTGCTTTCCAGTCGGATCAGATCGGTCAGCTCCCACAGAGCCTTAAACAGCGCGGAGGTGTTCTCTCCGTATTCGATAGCGTCCGCATAGGGAATGGTAATCATCTTGTTGTTCATATTCAAAAATCCTCCTTAGTTCTGTACGGTTTCTTCTAAGCGGGTGGTCATGATGCGGTAGAGCTGGGTGTCCTTCGGGAAATCGTCCTTGAAGGGAACGATGGTCGAGCCGTAGAAGATCAGCCCCTCACCGGCATTGGAATTGGTGATGTAGTTCTGCTGGCTGGGCGAGATGTTCAGCGCCTTCGAGAGAATCTGCCGGTCGCCGGATGCCTGATTCAGAAGGTAGACAAAATCCGAGTTTTCAAAGATGTTCTCTACCTCGCGGGACGCAAGCAGATCCTTGACGTTCTGGGTGATGCCGGTCGGGATGCCGCCCCACTTTCTGAAACGCTTCCAGATTTCCACGCTGTATGCGGCGGTCTGTTCCTCCTTCAAGAGCAGATGGAACTCGTCCATGTAGTAGCGCGTTGCCTTATGCTGGGCGCGGTTGATGGTAACTCTGTTCCACACCTGATCCTGCACAATCAGCATACCGAGCTTCTTGAGCTGCTTGCCGAGTTCGCGGATGTCATAGCAGACGAAGCGGTTGTTGACATCCACATTCGTTCTGTGATTGAAGACGTTCAGAGAGCCGTGAACATAGATTTCAAGGGCGGTTGCGATGCGCTGTGCCTCCGGCTCCTTCTGATTCCTCAGAATGTTGTAGAGGTCTTCGAGGATTGGCATTTTCTCCGGCTGGGGGTCTGCAAGAAACTCCTGATAGACCATGCGAACACTGCGGTCAATGATGGTCTTCTCAACCGGCTGCAAGCCGTCCTTGCCGCCGACAATCAGCTCACACATGGAGAGAATGAAGTCGGATTTCAGCGTCAGCGGGTTTTCCTCTTCGGAGTAGTTCGTGTTGATGTCCAGCGGATTGATGTAATCCGTGCTGACCGGCGAGATGCGGATGACCTGACCGCCGAGCTTCTGCACAAGGGGGAAATACTCGGCTTCGGGGTCGCAGACGATGATGTCATCCTCCGTGATGAGGAAGGCGTTCGTCATTTCGCGCTTGGCAGAGAAGGACTTACCGGAACCGGGTGTACCCAAGATCAGCCCGTTGGGGTTTTTGAGCTGCTTGCGGTCAACCATGATCATGTTGTTGGACAGCGCGTTCAGCCCGTAGTAGAGAGCTTCGCCGCCCTGAAAAAGCTCCTGCGTGGTGAACGGCACGAAAACCGCCGTGCTGGAAGTGGTCAGTCCGCGTTCGATCTCCACCTGATTGACGCCGATAGGCAGAGAGGACATCAGCCCTTCCTCCTGCTGAAAGTCAAGACGCTTGAGCGCACAGTTATACTTTTGGGCAATGGCGGCGGTCTGGAACACCGCATTTTCGAGCTTCTGGCGATTGGTTGCCGTATTCATGATGAGGATAGTCACAAGGAACAGTCTCTCATTGCGGGTCTGGAGATCCTGCAACAGACGCTTCGCCTCACCGCCGAAGGTAGCGAGATCGGACGGGATGATGTCCATATCGTAGCCGGAGCGGACTGCCTTTTTCTGCTCTTCAATCTTCATCTTGTCGAGGTCGGTGATCTTCATCTTGATGCTCTTGATTGCCTTCGCCTGGTCAATCGTCCGGATATGAAAATTGACCGTAATGTTGCTGTCCATCTCAAGGAAGTCGGCAAGCATACGGTCATTGAGTTCCGGCGCGAGGATTTGCAGGAAGCTCACCGCACCGATGGTTTTGCCCATCTTGAAGCACTTGCCTTCACGGAAGTCAAAGGAAGTGGGAGCGATGAAGTCCTTGCTGGAAAGCCCCGTCCGGGCAACCATATCGAAGGAAAAGCGGAACGGCTCATTGGTATCCATGTTAAACACATCATGAAGCACTTTCAGCCGTTCATAGCCGGACAGCGGCTCGGTTCTCACACCGAGGGTTTTGAAGTTGTTGAGAATGTCGGTTTCAATGCGTTCGAGCTTCGGCTTTGCCGTGCGGAGGGAGTCCGCCTCAATGCCGAAGGTGATGTACTTCTTCTTGACCAGTCCGTTGTTGCCCTTGGTGAGCTGGCTTTGCAGCATACCGGAATACTCGGAGCGGATGTCGTTGAAGGCGTCCTCCTGTGCCGGAATGTTGATGCGCTTGCGGAACTCATTGAGGCTTGCCTTCTGATTGATGAAGGAGAGCTGGACGAAAATCGAGCTGTCGAAGTAGTTCAGAAAGTCGCACCAGTTCTCAAAGATGGCAGTTTTGTCCTCGTTCTGCGCAAGCTGGTAGTTGATGTCCTCAAAGGCGATGGACTTCGTGTAGAGGCGGCTGTTCACCTTGCAGATACCGTCGCGGCACATCTCCACATAGGGGATGGTCTGCTGGGCGGACTTGCGGACTTTCTTTGCCTTCCTGTCCTTTTTCTTCTGCATGACGATCCGCTTCTTCTCCTGAGCGGAAAGGGCATCGCCGTAAACGACGCCGTTCTTGACGGTCATCTTAGGCTTTGCCTTTGCTGTGCTGTTGTTCAAGCTGCAATTCCTCCTGTTCTTTGATTTTCTGCTGAATTTCAGCGTAGAGATTGTTTGTGCGATAGGGACGCACCTTGTCCCGGATGAACATGGACTGTACGATGTGGTACAGATACTTTTCGGCGGGCTGACCGTCCTTCTCGTAAAGCGCGAAGAAGATGAACGGGAGCATGATGACCACCATCAGCATTGCCGCCGTAGACAAGTCGAGATGCGCCTTCGCCAGAAAGAAGATCGGGACGCCGACCGCCGCAGCGATGGAAAAACAAATGAGCTGCCGCTTGGTCAGGTTGAACATGACCTTCGTTTTGACGCGGTTAAGATCCTTCGGGACCGGAACAAATGCCATTGACTGTTTCCTCCTTTCTAAGCTGCTTTTCATAGCGCAGCTTCATTTGTGCGGGATATTGATCCTCCTTCGGTTGACGCTTGCCCGTCCAGCGAAGCCCACCCGCTTTGCCTTGACAAATCCAGCCGGAAGCCCGAAGGCTTGCACCGTTTTCGCTTTCCAGCGTGTAGGTGATGATGCGCTTATAGCCCATAGCCGCAGCAGCTCTTGCCGCCGCGCCGTAGAGAAAGCTGCAAGCGTTCTTCGCCCCGTTGGTGCATAGCCTTGTAACCTCCAATGTGAAGCCGTCATCCAGATACCGGCTGACGGGACGCCCGGCGATGATTACACCGACCAGTTCACCGTCTGCTTCACAGCCGATGGAAAACTTGTGACCGGCAACAGGCTTGTGATGCCGGTGATACTGCCGGACGTACTCGTTGGCGTCACGAAGAGAAATGGGTCTTAGCCGCAGCATGGTGTTTCCTCCATTGGAAGATGTGCCGTGCATTCGACCTCGTTGCCCCAAACGTCCCAGCCTTCGGGAGACTGACGGGCAAAAAGCTCTACGCGGGGAAGGTCTCCCATGAGCCGAACAATGCGCTTCCGCGCCTCATCCGGCTTTTTGGAATGTTCTTCGATGTGGCTGAGGATGACCTGACGCACACCGGCGTCAACTCGCTTCGGATGTCCCTTTGTGGCAAGGATGCAGATTTCGGCGTTTGCCCTTGTCCAATACCCCATGCCGGTGAAGAGGTCATCGTTCTTGCGGTTTTGCTTCACCCATACAAAAGCCACGGTCTTATAGGAAAAGCCCCATGCCGTCAGCACTTCGAGTGCTTCACAGAGGCACGGGAACGTGATCCAGAGGAACAGAGTGCAGTCCTTAGCGGCAAGCTCACCGACCGGAAGTGCCTTGATGTCTTCAATGCACATTGTCGGGTAGTGGCTTTCCGCCGACCGCCCCTGTCCCTTCTTGGAGTAAGTCCGATACGCCCAAGGGGGATCGGCGTAGATGATGCTGTACTTCTTCATGCTGCCGACCTCCTTAGTGCGCATGGAAGATGGATTTTGCAAGGCTTCCGGTCTTGAACAGCGAGAAGCACAGAATAACCGTGTACGCTGCCACAGAGAACAGAGCCGAATGAATGTTGTCTGCGATGATCATGCCGTTGATCAGCACCGCATAGATGCCGACGCAGACCATGATGAGAAAGCCCTGAAATGCCAGAGCGAACAAGCCTTTCAGATAGTTCGTGCCGATGCTGCCCCATTCGCGGTTGCTCATGGTTGCGATGGGAATAGGCGCAATGCTCACGGTGCAGTAAATCTCAATCATGCGCCCGTAGAGAATGACCGTAATAAGGATCGCCATGATTTTGAGGCACAGACTGATCAGAAGTGTTTCTATCGACAGTCCGAGCAGTTCTCCGACGCCCATGCTCTCCATGCCGGTACGCATCTGCGCAATCGTTGCGTCAATGTCAATGATATTCTGTCCCTTTCTGCCCTTCATCCGGTCGATATAAACGGCAATTCCATGCGGAATCTCATCATCGAGCGCATGCAGTGCCTTCTCACGGATGATTTCTGCAACAATAGCGCGCTCCGGCTGGTCGGTGATCGTATCCTCATCATAGAACTGCGGTCCATACGGCAGATATTTGAAAATCATGTCAATGACCGTGTCCAGATTCTTTGCACGCAGTGCAGACGCCGGAATAATCTCCGCAAAATCGTACACTTTGCGGTATGTGTCAATATATTCCACGATTTTTTCACGGTCTACGGTATCCACTTTATTGATGATCAGAATGACCGGTGTTTTTACTTTTTTCAACTGCTCGATAATGTGCTGCTCGCCGGCTCCGATAAAATTAGACGGTTCCACAAGCCATAAGATCACATCCACCTCATTTAAGGTATGCTCTGCCACATTTACCATGTACTCCCCAAGTTTATTTTTTGCCCTGTGGATCCCCGGTGTATCCAGAAATACGATCTGCCCACGTTCCATATCCGTATAGACCGTCTGGATGCGGTTTCTGGTCGTCTGCGGTTTGTTCGATGTGATTGCGATCTTCTGTCCGATCAGATGGTTCATTAATGTGGATTTTCCCACGTTTGGTCTTCCGATGATCGTCACAAATCCGGATTTAAATTTTTCGTTCATAAACTTCCTCTCTTTGTATTTATTTACTCAGATAATTGTAAATTTCACAATCATCGTTCTGATTCATTCAAGTGTTTTACTTCCCCAAACATTCCTTCACTTGCCTGCAAGGTTTCCTCATTTCCGACTACACAGAGATTATTCTCTGCGAGAACAGATGCGATCATATCCCGGAGTCCCCGGATATCCTCCTGCGTCGCACCGATCACCTGATCACGCTCTTTCTGGATCTCTTCGTACGAAATATTCTGTAAATAAGCTGCCATGGACCGGTCGCCCTTCGTGCTTGGATTCATTGGCACATCCATATCACTGATCGTCCCGATGATATATTTTGTCATATCACGTTCATCTGCTGTAAAATGCTCGATATATGCAGGGATTCCGTCATAAATCTCATTTGTCTTTTCCAGATTTGGATCTCGGTAAGAGACAAAATAAGTGTCTCCGTTTTTCATATAACCGTTCATGCAACCGTATGCTCCGCCTTTTACACGGATATTGATCCAGAGGTAATCATACTCCATGATGACTTTCAAAATGCGCAGTGCCCCGTGATAGTCAAAACCATGTGTGCGGAAATTTCCGGCTCTCGCCACATACAGCACCTGGGAGGCATCCATAAATCCCTCATTCTTCCGGACCGGAACGATCTTTGCCCGTTTTTCCTCCCCGGAAGTTTCATATAACATTGGAATGAATTTTTCCAGTTCTGCTTCTACGATGGAAACCCCGTCTTTTTCGCAGGTGACACTGACCAGAAGATGTTCTTTGGTAAAAATGGAGGAAACCATCTCTTTTAATTTTGCGGTCAGTGCTTCTTTTCTCTCATCAAAATGTGCTTCCAGATCACACAGCGTCTCATAGAATGTGATCGTATCTTTGTAAGCAGCCGCCTTGGAAAAATAGGTCATGGCTCTTGTCGAAGCCACGGAATGTCCGGCGGAACTGATGCTTACCTGAAGTCTTGATTTCAACTCGGCAATAATCTCATACAGACGCTTTTCATCATCAATGTTTGAGGTGAAAAGCATTTCTTTCATCAATGCAGCTGCTTCCGGCAATTTGTCATATAATGCCTTGGTGCGCACCTCAAATTTCACCTGATAATCATCTTTATCCTTCACGCTCGGATACACACCGATCGTACTGCTGATTCCTCCAGTATGGATGTTCACCTCATTTGCAAAATCCGCATAGGAATAATTTTTTGTATCCACATAGCCAAGTACCGCCTTCAATACGCCAAGATACGGAATGTCCTCTGCCGGAATGTGCGCAATATCAAACAACATGGTCAGATAAATGATCCCATTCGAATAAATATCATGGTGTACCACCGGGATACCTTTTACCGAAAGTTCCCTATTATAAAAGGGTGCTGCCTCTTTTTTCATATCGGAGCGCGCAAGCATCGGAATTTTTTCCAGATCTTCTTTTGGAGAAGGTGTCTCCTGATATTCCTTCAGATGTTTTGTATCTGCGATCAGCTTTCGGATCTCATCTTCTGATAACCCCGCTTTATATTCCGCAAGTTTTTTCTCTAAGGCAGCCTCATTTTTTGCATTTAAGCCTTTCTCAGGTTCAATGATCACAACAGATGCATGCCTGTTATTTAATAAATACTTCTGGATCAGCTGCTCAAAATAATCTGTCTCCACCTGCTCTTTTAAGAAACGGTAAGTATCTAATGCCTCCAGATGAAGGAATGGACGCATATCATCATAAAGCCAGCTGTCCAGACACTGGATCCCATATAAAAGTCCTTTTGGGAAATGTCCGAAATCAGCCTCACGGTAACGGAATTCAGAACTATTGATCCCTGCCAGCAGCGATTTTTTATTTAATCCATTTTTTACAAGCCCTTCTAATGTCTCACGGATGACAGCCAGAAAATGCTCTTTTTCCTGCGGATTGGTATTTTTTGCGATCACAGAGAATGTCGGCTGCAGCGTTCCACTGTCATATCCGCCTGTGATTTCAGAACCGATTCCGGCATCAATCAATGCCTGTTTTAACGGTGCTCCCGGCGCACTGACCAGCGCATAATCCAGAATATCAAATGCGAGATACAATTTCTCGTCCAGTGCTGTTTCTATCACCGTGTTATAAGAAAGATAGGTATTGTTTTCTTCGGATTCCGTGGAAGAAATGGAATACTTATGTGTCACTTCGATTGGTTTTTCAAATGGTTTCTGAAGCTTTATCTCCGAGTCAAGCCCGATTGCCTCATATTTTCCCAGATACGCTTCATCCATCCACGCAAGCTTCTCTGCCACATCCATATCTCCATAGAGATAAATGTAGGAATTGCATGGATGATAATATCTGCGGTGGAAATCGAGATATTCCTCGTAAGTCAGTTCCGGAATATGCAGAGGATCACCGCCGGAAACGTTTGCATAAGTCGTGTCTGGGAAAAGAGATGTCATGATCTGACGGCTCAAGACATCATCCGGTGAGGAAAAAGCACCTTTCATCTCATTGTATACAACACCGTTGATGGTCACCGGAGCATCCTCGCTCTCTAATTCATAGTGCCATCCCTCCTGCTGGAAGATCTCCTGATATTTATAAATATTCGGATGAAAAACCGCATCCATGTAGACACTCATCAGATTCTGGAAATCCTTGTCATTGCAGCTTGCGACTGGGTAGATTGTCTTTTCCGGGTAAGTCATCGCGTTTAAAAAGGTATTCAAAGATCCCTTTACCAGTTCCACAAAAGGATCTTTGACCGGATATTTGTCAGAACCACACAAAACAGTGTGCTCAATGATATGTGCCACCCCGGTGGAATCCTCCGGCGGTGTGCGAAAACCGATATAAAAGACCTTATTGTCATCATCGTTGGAAATCACTGCGATCCGCGCTCCACTTTTTTTGTGGCGGAGAATAATCCCCTCGGAATTGAGATATTTGATCGGGCGTTTTTCTAAAATTTCATATGCCTGTAAATCTTTTAACTGCATCTGTCTGTCCTCTCTCTAATACATACTGTTCTATAGTATACCACACTTCGCGGCATTATCCTATTTTTATCTTCGAAAATTTCTGAAACAAAAAAAGACTGTAACAACCATTCCCTATTCTTAA
>OLFV01002900.1_pt1 | contig 11764 bp, 8 predicted proteins | sample 1605551 | NCBI WGS metagenome assembly OLFV01 (sample SAMEA3888922, study PRJEB22519) | human gut metagenome | biome: human gut; feature: human-associated habitat; material: faeces | place: Denmark | collected 2011
CCCGCGCATCCAGTTGTCGCGGCCGTCGAGATCGTACAGGTCGAACCGATCGCCGAGGCCGTAGAGAATCTTTTCGTAGTTCGCTTCATTGTCCGTCGAACAATAGAAGCGGTTGATACATATATTCGCCATCGTAAAACAGGTTTGCGTTCCCGCCGCTTTCAGACGGGAACAGGTTACAGTCGAATGTTATGCCACCGGCCGTCACAATAGACGTTTCCTTCCAGATAGAGCGTATAGAAGTCGGTGGAGATTATCCGCAGACACAGCGAGGAGTCCTTGCGAAAATCCTCGGTCAGCGTCATAAAGAGCAGGGGCGGGAACCGTTCCCGCGAAAGGTAGCGTCCCGTAATTTCAGCATCCGCAGGGTGGTAGTCATAGACGTGGAAATGCAGAAACAGCCAGCGGACGATCCGGCGGCGCGTGTCAGCGCTCCGGCTCGACAGCCGGAAGCGATGGACATACAGGTTGCGTATGAAATATTCCGGAAAGGGTATCATTCCCGATTCGGAATCGTTTTGAAAAAGGTTCAGCATTTCGGTCTGTAGCGGTTATCTGAAAGGGCCAGGAAGTCGTCGAGCGTACAGGGGCCGTAATCGAGCGATACCTTTTCCTGAATCGTGCCCGTTTCGTAGCGGAAACTGTAGCAGAGACCGTTACGCTCGATAGATCCTCTGTCCCGATCTTTGTTCCACTTAACATCCGGGAGTTTGTTCAACCGCGATCGATGGGCGGAGATATGGGCATTGCGTTCTCGATCGAGGTGTTCCAGGTCGTGCCAGATCTTAGTCAGGTAGTCCACCCAAATATTGACCTTACGCTCGGAAAGGACACCGATGCGGTGCGGTGCCGGATATTTATCCCGGATACGAGCCTGCATATGAAGATCTATGTGCTTGAAATTCGAGGTGTCGATGTCGATCGCATAGGTCGGTTTGGGAGAATACTGCTTATTGATCCGAAAGAGGATTCCGTTGCGTCGGAAACAGATACGGCTCTGTTCGAACGAGCAGTACTCCGTATTTTCATTATAGAAAACGCCGTACAACAGTTCCGCATCGGGAATAGTGGGCAGAACTTCCTCCAACAAGCCTTGTGCCCTCTGTATCTCCGAAGTAGTTCGATAGTCGGGAGTAAGCGTCAAGCGTGTAAAGCTCTTCTGGTCCATCCAGCATATCATCGCGCAGACACCCGCGTACGGCAGGATTCGATTTCCCGTACATGGTCGTTCAGAGGAAGTGTTTCCATAACGCGACAGTTCTCGGCCGCTATGCCGAGCAGCACTGAGAGCTTCATACAGGCGGCAGTTTGTGTACGCGCCGCAACGCGGAAGAGATACATGGCGTAGCCTTCCGCCGAAATCCGATAGATGTTCATGGTTCGAAACAATTTGGTGAATATTCTTATTGTGTCGCCAGACCGAATGTCCTGCATGGTCGGACGACGGGGCGGAAACTGCGGCAGGCGGCCCGTGCGACTTTTCCGCGTGCGATACCGTTCGAAGAAGGGAAGATCGTGCGCGGAAAAGGCGATAAGGGTCTGTGAGCCTGCCGCTAACTTGCCCCGCGTCCGACCGGGACGATACCGTATCATGCATAAAAAAGCGGGCAAAGATTCCGACAGCAGCCGATTTTGCCTATATTTGTTTCATAACGACCAAATATAAATCGATGGAAAAATTACTCGAACAGATCAACGATCGCATCGCAGCTTTTCAGAAGGATGCATATCTTCAGTGGTTCAAAGGCAACAAGGCAGCTGGACGGAGGGCTCGTAAAGCCGCATTGGAGTTGATGGCGCTGCTCAAAGAGTTCCGAAAGGCTTCCCTCGAAGCGGGCCGGTAGATCGGATATATGGTATTTGTCTATACCTCCTTTCTTCCTGCTGTCGTTTCGTCGCTTTTACGAAATCGGAGAAAAAGACCGGCCGCAAACGGCCGGTCTTGACAAGCTGAGATACAACGCGAATCACAGGCGTTGGCCCGTCGCATCGAAGCGGGGCGCTTTCGAGAGCCTGTACCGGATCTTATGGCGCACGAGACGTTCGGCGAGGAGTACCAGATCGTAGAGGCTGTACATCATCTGCCGCTGGAAAACTTTCGCCTTGATCTGTCGTTTCAGGCGGTGCTCGTCCAGCTCGTCGCGCGTAATGCCGAGCACTTCGCACACGCCCTCGGCTGACAGGTACATCGGACGGTCGCTGTGACCGCAGAGATATTCGAAAGCCAGAAGCCCCTTGCCGAGAATATAATAGCTGCGCAGAAGACGTTCGAACTCCTCTTCCCCGATCAGCAGATACTTCGTTTCACTGGGATTGTTCGGTCGCTCCATAATCACTGTTCCATTGACTGTTCGGGATGTTTGAGGTTTTCTCTCTCCAAACGGGAGAGGTAGTCGTAGATCTCCGTCTGAAAGTACAAGCGCCGGCGGCCCACGTTGAACCCTACGAGTTCTTTGCGCTCACGAAGGCGCTGCACCTGACGGGCACTCAGGTGGAGCACCGAGCAAACCTCGTTGAACTCCAGAACCGGTGTCCCGAAAAGCACGTTGCGGTGGCGTCTCAAAAATTGAAGGTCCACGGAAATCGTCTTGACCATTGCATGAATTTCCGCAAGGCGGAGTTTGTCATCTTTATCCATAATCGAGATAGTTGGTTACGGTGCAAAGGTGACAACTTCCGACCGATATTCTTTGTAACTTACACTGTTACTTACATGAAATTTCCTTGCAGTGGATGATTTAATCCATGATTACGCTATACTGCGAATTTACCGCCCAGCCGGGATTCGACACGATCGATCGCATCCTCGATCATTATCGGCGTAGTCTGCGCATAGATCTGTGTCGTGGTGATCTGTTTATGTCCCAGCATCTTGGAAACTGTTGACAAAGGAATACCTTGTGAAAGGCAGAGTGTCGTGGCAAACGTATGACGTGCTGCATGAAAGGTTATGTGCCGTGAGATACCGCACTGTTTGGTAATACGACGCAAGGAGCAATTGATACTGCTAAGTCCCGGCATGTCGAATGCAAGCGGTGACGGAGCTGTTCCGCGATACTTTTCCAGAAGACGCAAAGCTGCGGGGAGAAATTTGACCATATATTCTCCTCCCGTCTTGCAACGGTTACCGTGTATCCACAGGTGCCCCTCCGTGTCCGGTATGATTTGTTCACAGGTCAGATAGCGCATGTCTTTGTAGCAGATTCCCGTAAAACAGGAAAAGAGAAACAGGTCGCGGTGGTATTCGTGTTTGGCACTCTTCAATCGTGTCGTCTGAAAAACCCGCAGTTCCTTCTCGCTGAGAAAAGTTCTCGGTTCCTTCGGAGCGGAATAACTGTAGGAAGCGAACGGATTCCGCGGCATAAGACCGTTGTTGAACGAAATTCTCACCACGTTGTTCAAACAATCTATGTAGCGGCATGCGCTGCCCGCCTTCAAATGGCAGACAGTTTTCAAATAGACGTGGTATTGCTCGATGAACGACTGTTCCAATTCGAGCAGCGGAATATCGTGGAGGTTGTACTCGTGTTTCAGAAAGGCCCGGAGATGACCCAGCACCGCCCGATAGCGCCACCAGGTACTTTCCGAGCGATCTACGCCGATACGTTTGAAAAGATCATTCGTGTAATGTTCGAAAACATCCACAAGAGTCCGGTATCGTTCGCTCATACCCAGCCAGGCATTCTTGACCTTTTCAGCCGTGACGTAGGCATCGTGATCGCAAATCGACTGATAGTGTTTGCCGATCTGGATGCGGATATTGTCCAGATGGCGGTTGATGCGTTCCGACTCGACGCTTTTGCCTTTGGCTCGGCCGCCTTTAACCTCCCACAGTTGTTCCGGAACGTTGATCTTGGCACTGAACTGTGAAATCGTGCCGTTGACCGTGATGCGGCCCATAACCGGATAGACTGCTCGCGGGGTGCTCTTTGTTCGTTTGAGGTAGAACAAGACCTTGAAAGTACTGCGCATAAACTCTGCTTTTTTAAGTTGGACAAAAATAATTTCGGCAGAGTCGTCCGACAAGATGAATATAAACGTAATAGACTGTAAATAACCGTTGTATGTAACCGCAGGCATCCCAAAACGAGGTAATGATTTGGAAACGCAACTCTCGGTTATTTATGCAGAATGATTCACATTCTCTCGATATTTCAATACCGATATGATGAATAACAATCTGAATATCAGTTATTATACTTTGATTTGCTTTTTATAGATAGCCGTTGTACTTTTGTCGATCAAAATAGAAGCTGCTGGCAACTTCTATATTGTTACGTCTAGAAAGCCTCTCACTACCAAAGAACAGATATTTTCTAAACTATCATTTGTTAGTTGTAGAGCTTCGATAAGTCCACAAAGTTTTAATCCAGAAATCGTCATAGATTCTGCAAGCCCAAAAGGAGATGCTTATTGTTGGATCCTCAATGACATCGAACAAGCACAACATGTTGGTTCTTTGTTTAATCAGGTTTGTAAAAACTATCCCGATCAGCGCGTAAGCAGCGTATATCAATATGCTTTTAGACCAATTATTGACAAGATGATTCTGGCGGACTTGAAGTATAACAATTACGAAAACAAGTCTATCTTTGTTGATGTACCAAGATCAAGCATTGTTTTGTATCCTAAGACAGAAGAGGAATACAATACTCTCAAAGAAACTATACAATCACAATTAGGCGAAGACGTCGAAATTGTATTTCCAAAGTACACTCCGTCTGCCTCTGTTATATTCTTATGTGATGATATAGAATTTAGAAAATCATTGTTCGAGAAGGTTGGTGTTGAACTTGCAGACAATCGTAAAAACTTCACTTTATATAAATTGAAGAAAGATGCAACACGATTGGATTTTGAGTTCAATTTCACTACTATAGAGGAACGAGAGAAAATTATTGCGATTATTCGTGATTGTATCTCAGGTATATACGGTATCAAGTTAAACTTTGAAAAGTCTAACGACAAGGGTGTAACAACTTGGAGTCTTACAGAAGATAAATCGCTTAAACTTGAATTGGAGCAGAAGCTCCAATCTGAATACCGCGAAGAGTACGTCAATTTCGTAAATGGAAAGAAATACGACGAAGTCTCAGTAATCGATGATGAAGAGTTTGCTTCAAGCAAATTCCGTTCAAGGGAGCGTATGGTTAAATTCAAGCAACGTGCTTTCTTGAAATATAATAGTCCGAAACTTGGTACATGCAAGCGTCGAGGAATTGACTTTGCTATAATTCAACTTGATACCGAAGCGGAAGATGGCATTGATTCTGGTGACCTTCACATAACAAAGGGAGATTACATACAATTCCCTGCGATGGGCGAGGCAATGGAATTGCTTCGTCAGAGCCGTGCAATGAATCGTATTCTACGTCCTGCATCAAAATTCAATCACAAGCCAATAAACGAAAACCTGCAAAGTTTCATATTTGATCCTAAGTATGCAGGAGAAACTGTTGTTAGCATAACTGATGCAGTTGAAGACATTAAGAAAAACTGCATATCAAGGCCTGTTCCAAATGACAGACAGATAGAAGCTGTCGCCAAATCTGTTCTTGCTAATGATTTGGCTTTGATACAAGGTCCTCCAGGAACAGGTAAAACAACCGTTATCGCTGAAATAATTTGGCAATCAATAAGACGGAATCCAGAATGCAAAATTCTGCTCACATCACAGACGAACCTTGCAGTAGACAATGCACTTGAAAGACTGCAGGGGCAGCCTGGTATTCGTCCTATTCGTATTGGTAAGCCAGATAAACTTGAGCCAGAAGGTCGAAGATTCTCTATACCTATTATTGATAGTTGGACTGCAGATTCTAAACAAAATGGCGATAATGCTGCGAAAATATGGATTGACAGAATTTGCAATGCCATTTCTAATGATCCTAAATATGCTACTGCGACATCAGCATGGAAAAAAGAACTGGAAGACCAAGATCAACAGTCTCGGAGCCAATTCTGTCGGTTGTACAAAAAAAATGTAAATCTTGTTGCAGCAACATGTAGCATTTGTGGTTCTACGGATTTTATGAGAACATATTGCGACATTTTTGGTGGCAATCAAAATGATGACATGTTCTTTGATGTAGTTATCATGGATGAAGCTTCAAAGGCGACTCCTCTTGAAATGGCAGTTCCGTTGGTTCTCGGTAAGAAGATTATTATCATTGGTGACCATAAGCAGTTGCCTCCGATGTTAGACGAAAATACCATTGATTCGTCATTGGAAAAGATAGGCCAAAAAGAATTGGCAGAAAAGCTTCGTAAGGCAGAATCACAGTTTAAGCGATTGTTCGAATCGGCTGCAAAGGTTCGTAAGACTATCGTTTCAACACTTGATACGCAGTACCGTATGCATGAAGACATCATGAATACCATTAAGCAATTCTACGAAGAAGAATTGGCTGCTACAGGTGGCCTTAAATGTGGTATCTTGCAATCCATGGATGATCCTGATCTTAGCAATAAGGGAAGTAGGTGGCATGGCTTAAGCCTCGAACCAATATTTAAACCTGAATACCATGCAATTTGGATAGACGTAACCACACCAGAAACCCGATTAAACCCAGGTTATAAGAATGAAGGTGAGTTGAAGGCTATTGATATGGTGTTGAAAGCTCTGCAACAATCGGAAGGCTTTGATGAGTTCATGAAGGCTCAAAAGAAGCCTGAAGACAAAGAGATTGGTATCATCACATTCTATAGTGCTCAAAGCCGTGAAATAAAGCGCAAATATAAGGATTGTGGTTATAGAATGGATGTCGTCGACCGATTCCAAGGTATGGAGCGTAACATTATTATTGTATCAACTGTCCGAAGCAATGCTAAGAATAACATTGGTTTTGCAAAAGAGATAGAGCGTATAAATGTTGCTTTCTCTCGTGCTCGCAGATTGCTTATTGTTGTCGGTAACAAACGCCAATTCGAAAGCAATAGCAACTATGCTGCATCCATTCAGAGTATGAAGACATTTCCTGTTGAACAATTAAGAGCCGCATTACGATGAAAAATAGAAGACAAAAGACAAATAAAAAACAGCAAGTTGCTATTGTAGAAAGTTTAGACACTAAGATAGCAAAAGCAGTTTATGCCGAAAAAAAGATTTCGGAAAGAATCATCGGCTATTTCCCTTACGAGCTTCAGTTTGTAAAGGCTACATATTTTGGTACAACTCAACGACCTGCTAAAATTTCTGCAATTGAAAAAGGAATAGTTGGCATACTGCTAATTGATGGCCATTCGTCTTTTAGCACCATTGGTCAAATCCTTGGATTAGATGTAGTTAATGACAAAGCAGAAAAGTCAATCTTGTCAAAAGCTTTGGATGGACTTCGATCTTTTAATGCTATTGAAGGTGACGACGACTATATTGCTCTTACCGAAGCAGGTAAGGTGTATGCTGACAAAGGTGAACGTCCTGACACATACCAAAAGTCTTTTGACATATTTGTGGATTCAGACCATGCTGATTGGAAAACTATTAAAAATGCATTGTCTACAGTAAATGAGCATATAAAATTTATCAACACTAAGTGTGAAGATTTGTCTTTAACAATAGATGAAATAAAAGAATATGCGGCTGTACAGGCTCAAGATGTACATTATCCCCAAGAGCGTTATTTGCTAGAAAGTGCAGATTGGAAAGAAGGACATAAAGGTAGCTATAAAATGTACATATGCTTTGTGCAAGGTGTAAGTACTGGTATTGTTAGAGCTTTTGCATTTGATGAAAACATAAACAGCCTTAATCCTGTTGTCGCAGAATACATCAATAGCGATGCTACCTTGGCATCCCAGTTGTTGGATAAATGTATAAAGTCAGAGTGCGAAATGAATTTTGACACTCAAATACTTGATGAAGAAGCTGCAAAGGAAGCGAAAGCTAATGTTTCTCTAGACATTATCGAGGCTGAAAAGCGTCTTGTTGATGAAGAGGCAGAAGAGGAGCAAATAGTTGAAGAAACAAATGCTGAAAATGAGAGCAATAAAGTAGAAAAAACTTCAATTGCAAAATCTGCAAAGAAGACAACAGTAAAGACAAAAGATCGCCTTCATAAGAAAGCTTTGTACGACTCTGTTTCATTTGAAGTTGAATTGCAGAAGATTTTCAAGGAAGATAATCCAGATGAAATATGGCTTATGAGTCCATGGATTAGAAAATCTGCATTTATGAATGACAGAGGTCCTCTTATTGAGAATTTCTTGGCAGATGAAAACAAGCGCATATTTATTGCTTATTCCGAACCAGCTCAATCTCCAAATGATGAGAAACCTATGATAGATGAAGAAGTTGAGCCAGGAATAAAAATGCTCGCAGATCAATATCCAAACTTCTTTTACGTTCAATTGCCAGAGTTTCATTTTAAGAATGTCATTGAAGTAAAGGGAGATCAAAAGATACTATTTTCAGGCAGCTTCAATGTCCTGTCATTCTATGTTTCTGAGCATCAAACACATGTTAGACGTGAAGAAATGGCATTGGCTAACCCATCAATAGCAAAAAGCAAATACGTTAGTTTCCAAGTTGAATTTGCAGAAAAATATGCAGAGCGTATTAAGAAAGAAATTGAGGAATTGAGTCTAGAAGCTGTTGAAAGTTACAAAAATGAAAGAATGGACTACTTCCTTAGCATTGATAATTCTGAAATAAAAAAACTATATCTCCCTATAGTTGAACTGTTAGAAGAAAAGAAGTATCAAGGTATTGTTTCGTCTATACGTAAGCGTCTGACTACAATTGGACAACAACTCGTCGCTCTTGCCAATACCATAGGTGTTAATAGCAAGAAAAAGATAGAGTTAAAGAAAGAGTTGGATATCATTGAGAAGGACATGAACACAAATTCCGTTGATGATCCGTCATTGGCTGAGCTTCTTTCCAACAACAAACAGTTGGTTGAACACGTCAAAGAACAGAAGATTTTTCCAGGAAGAAAGGAAGGCTTTAAGGGAAATAATCCTCAGCAAAGACAAACAAGCCCAAGAACAATAGGTGCTGTGCAGCAAAGTGGTATTCTTAGTGAAGATCCAGAAGCAACTAAAGACGGTCTATCTTTGTATTTAGCAAGACTTAGTCAGGCATTCATTAATCAGGAGATAAAGAAGACTCCTATGAATGACAAACTGCTTGCTATAGTTCAAGATGATGAACTCGTCAAACTAATGGAAATGCTTACAGTCATGCCTTCACGTAACAGAGATAATGCTTTTGATTTATCAATTGGTATTAGCAGTTATTTGTTTAGGTATCCTACACTTTTCAATCACAAGGAAGAATTTACTGCAAAGCAAAAGCGAACACAGCAACGCTTAATTCAAGTGAATCAAAACAACATACAAGAAATAGTAAAGAAGTTATCATAACATGTCAAGATTCGAATCATCAAGATTTGTGCGCAACCCTCAGGTAATGCATGTGGACGTATTAAAGTCCGCATGCGATGCTTTGGGGTGGCAATACACCATCCAAGATAACATACTAACAGTTTCGGATGCTAAACAGAAATCTCGCCTATATGGTGAGTTTGCATTAAAGTTGAACCTTACAACAAATGAAGTCACTTACAACACGTATTATATGCCTAATGCCACCCAAAAGGTATTAGAACTTCAAGAGCAATTCTACGCATTAAATGCCACATATGCAAAGAACTCATTAATTCAAGAGTTTAAGAAGAAAGGGTTTAATTACAAGGAGAATGAACATTTCACACCAAACTCAGAAGAGGTATATAGCTTCTATATGGTTGGACGCTCTAAAGATAAAAATGAGACGGAACCTGTTGCGCAAATAAAGTTCACCATCCTTAAAGATGGCACGATAGTAACAGATTCCGACTATTTACCTAACGATGTCAATGAGCGTGCTCATGACGCAATGGATGTTTTGGAACAGCTGTTAGGAAACAAGCGTGTGATGACAAAGAAACCTATACCTGCGAAATATGCAGGAAAGCTTAAGCCTCGCCGAGTAAATATTCAAACTATTGAACAGAAATAGCTATGGAATCAATTTATACAAAAATCAAGGATATGCTATCTGCATATTACCCCGTGTTTTATCTGAATAGTTTTGAATATGACAGGACAAAACAGAAAATAGAGGGAATTGCAGACCTTTTACGCACAGATAATAAGAAGGTGCGTATCTATACTTGGAATTGTGTAGAGGGCTTGATGGAGAAGACTCCAGAAGGCTCTTTGTATAAAGGAGAAGAATACGATGAACCAGAAATGACTTTGAAGTATATCTATAAGAATGAGAATAGAGAAATTAAAGATATCTTTATTCTTGAAGATCTGAGCAATTACATTGAAGAGGACAAAATCAAGTATTACATCCGTAAGATAGCTGAGCATGCAAAATTCACGAACACTCATGCAATTATCTTGTCTGCTATTTACAAGTTACCAACAGAACTGGAGAAATATGTAACTGTTCTTAATATACCTCTACCAGATAGAACAGACATGGAGCGAACCTTGGCTGTTGTAGAACGACAAACTAAGAAGAATCTTTCTGTTGAGATGAGAAACAAAATGGTAGATGCAGCATTAGGCATGACCTCAATGGAAGCAGACCTTGCATTTTGTTTAGCGGCTGTTAAAGATAGTCTTGGAGAAAATGCCCCCTATACAGTTTCAGCAGAAAAGGAGCAAATCATTCGCAAATCAGGCATCTTGGATTTCTTTCCCAAAAATGAAAGTTTGAAAGATGTTGGTGGTATGGATGTTCTGAAGGATTGGCTATTCAAACGTCAAATAGCTTATCAAAAGAGAGCAAGAGATTGGGGATTGCAAGAGCCTAAAGGTTTATTATTGCTTGGTGTCCCTGGTTGTGGCAAGAGTTTAACGGCAAAAAGTATAGCCTCTTTTTGGAATATGCCATTACTACGTTTGGATGTTGGCAAAGTATTCCAAGGATTAGTTGGAAGTAGCGAAGATAATATTAGGAAAGCAATAGCAACTGCAGAAGCAGTCGCGCCATGTGTGTTATGGATTGACGAAATAGAAAAAGGACTTGGTGGTGTTCAATCAAGTGGATCTACTGATGGCGGTGTGACTTCGCGCATCTTTTCAACTATTCTGACATGGATGCAAGAAAAGACTTCTCCTGTTTTTGTCGTTGCTACAGCCAACAATATCAATCAACTTCCTCCAGAATTATTGCGCAAAGGGCGTTTTGATGAGATTTTTTTTGTTGATCTTCCATCAAAGGAGGAGCGTAAAAACATCTTTACCATTCATCTTAACAAGAAAGGTCAAAACCCGATAAAGAATAATTACCCTATGGAGTCTCTCGCCAATAATACTGAAGGTTTTAATGGTGCAGAAATTGAAGAGTGTATTAAAGAAGCGATGTTTGATGCTTATGTTGAAAATCCAGAGAATCCTCAACTTAAGACAACGCATCTAATGAATGCGATTTTAAAAACAGTGCCGTTGTCTACCACGATGAAAGAGCAAATTGCTGCGCTTAGAAATTGGGCAGCAACGAGAGCAAAGAATGCTTCAATTATTGTAAGGGAAGAGGAACAGAAGGAAATGCCAATTCTTCTAACTCGTCCAGAGTTGGAATTGGAAAGGTCATTTGACTTGAACAACTCTAAAGAGAACAAATTTGGTGTTTATAATAGCGTTGCCCCACCTCTTGCCATTCCGAACAGAGAAGTAAAAAACGTTTATGCCGATGGTACTGCAAAAGCGGGAGAGTAGGTAAATGCCAGCCCGGAAGCAAACAGGGATGATAACGTGTGATGCA
>OLFV01002901.1_pt1 | contig 11761 bp, 13 predicted proteins | sample 1605551 | NCBI WGS metagenome assembly OLFV01 (sample SAMEA3888922, study PRJEB22519) | human gut metagenome | biome: human gut; feature: human-associated habitat; material: faeces | place: Denmark | collected 2011
TCTTCTCTTGGAAATAGTATTGCCTGATGTTGTAGAGAGCCACGTTGTAGAGGTTGTTGCTGTATTGGCACATCTCCCGCAGCATGGCATATTCTTCTTTGGAAAGACTTCTGATGACATTTGATTGAGTAAGATACACATTTTTCACCTCCTTTTTATTATATGATTATTATATGGGGAATAGTGATGATTTTCAAGATGAGTTACAGCGTTTTTGTGCTTTTTACGGGCATTGAACCCACTCAAGCACCGCCATTCATTCCCCACCTAAGAGGTGGGGGTCTTCTGGCGGGAAAAGATAAAAAATACTTGCAAAATAGGCAGACTTGAATTATAATGGATGAGCAAAACAAATAAAGAACCATCAAGAGACGACGGAGGGACTGGCCCTGTGATGTCGCAGCAACCTTCAGCTATGAAAGGTGCTAATTCCAGCAGTGATATACTGGCAGATGGGGATTAGAAGCCCCTCTCATGAAGTCATGGATGAGGGGAATTTTTTTTAAGGAGGATCACTCATGGCTAAAAATCGTGAATTCTTTACATCCGAATCCGTCACCGAAGGCCATCCCGATAAAATGGCCGACCAGATTTCGGACAGCATTTTGGATGCCATTCTTGCAAAAGATAAAAACGCCCGCGTTGCCTGCGAAACCTTGGTAACGACCGGCATGGTACACGTCGTCGGCGAAATCTCTACGACGTGCTACGTCGATATTCCGCACATCGTCCGCGAAACGATTCGCGATATCGGTTATACCCGCGCTAAATACGGCTTTGACTGCGATACCTGCGGCGTCCTCGTCTCCTTGGACGAACAGTCTCCGGATATCGCTATGGGCGTCGATGACGCCTTGGAAAAGAAGGAAGGCAATACAGATAAGTTCGATACCATCGGCGCTGGCGACCAGGGCATGATGTTCGGCTATGCTTCCAACGAAACGGACGACTACATGCCGCTGCCCATTTCTTTGGCACACCGTTTGGCCCGCCGCCTGGCAAAGGTCCGCAAAAACGGTACCCTGCCGTATCTCCGTCCCGATGGCAAGACTCAGGTCACTGTCGAATATGAAGACGGCAAACCCGTCCGCATCGACACCATCGTCATTTCGGCACAGCACAGCCCGGAAGTCAGCCGCGAACAGATTGAAAGCGATCTCCTCGAATTCGTCATCAAGCCGGAACTTCCGGAAGGCTTGTTCGACGACAAGACGAAACTCTTCATCAACCCGACAGGCCGCTTCGTCATCGGCGGTCCCCAGGGTGACTCGGGCCTCACGGGCCGCAAGATCATCGTCGATACCTATGGCGGCATGGCTCGTCATGGCGGCGGTGCTTTCTCCGGCAAGGACCCCACAAAAGTCGACCGTTCGGCTGCCTATGCAGCTCGTTACGTCGCCAAGAACGTCGTCGCTGCCGGCTTGTCTGACAAATGCGAAATCCAGCTGGCTTATGCCATCGGCGTAGCCCGCCCGGTTTCCATCCACGTCGAAACCTTCGGCACGGGCAAAGTCCCGAACGAAAAGATTGTCGAACTCATTGAAAAGAACTTCGACCTTCGTCCGGCTGGCATCATCGCCATGCTCGACTTGCAGCGCCCGATTTACAAACAGACCGCTGCCTATGGCCACTTCGGCCGCAACGACCTCAACCTGCCTTGGGAAAAGACAGACAAAGCCGATACGCTCCGCAAAGAAGCCGGCTTATAAGAGGCGGTTCGATAAACTGAACATCCAAAAAAAGGGGACTGTCGCATCACTGCGCGGTCCCTTTTTAAGTGTCATTGTTTGCGGGCCGCCTTGACAGGACGGCCCCTACGAACCACAAACCACGAACTACGAACTACGAACTACGAACTACGGAGGTGTTTCTTTGTTTGCTGAAATCATCATCAATACGACGGCGAAGCGGCTGCAGCAGACCTTTTCCTATATCGTCCCCGAGGGGATGGCTGTCCGCGTCGGCAGCCGCGTCCTCGTGCCTTTCGGTCATCGCCGGGAAGAAGGAATCGTCGTCGCCCTGCAGGAACACCTGGCGGAGCCGGCTGATTTCACGCTGAAGCCCATTGAAGGCCTGCTCTCGACGCAGACCGGCTTCCAGGAAGAGATGATCCGCACGGCCCTTTGGATCCGCGATTACTACGTCTGCAACTTGTCCGATGCCCTGCGCCTGTTCATGATCGATAAGAAAGGACTGGCCCGCCGCGATGTCGTATCGGCCGGACCGGCTCAGCCGCAGACAGCGGACGAAGCGCGGCTACAAACCTATGTGGCCGGAAAAGGGCGCTGTGAAAAAGGCGCACTGAGCCGCCGGTTCGGCCAAGACCTTGTCGAGAAGGCTTTGGCCAGCCAGGTCCTGACCAGCCGGATTTGTTATAAGAACCAGATTGCCGACAAGATGGAAGACTGGCTTTCTTTTGCTGCCGACGATACGGAAGCTATTCTTCATGGCCGTCGCCGTCAGCAGGAACTGCTCCAGGCCTTGAAAGCCAAGGGCGAAGGCCCTGTCTCTTATTGGCAGGGACAAGGCTACAGCCGCGATCTCATGCGCCGCCTCTGTGCGACGGGATTGGCCCGCTGGAGCCAGCGGCCGGCCAGGACGACGAATATCTTGCCGAGCCTTGCCCGGGACGAAGCTTTTTCCTTGACAGCGGAACAGCAACAGGCATTACAGGTTATCGGAAGCGATGAGTATAGTAAAACCTACGTCCTCCACGGTATCACCGGCAGCGGCAAGACAGAAATCTACATGCAGTTAGCCAGCCAGGCCCTGAAAAAAGGGAAACAGGTCGTCGTCTTAGTGCCGGAGATCGCCTTGACCGGCCAGATTGTCCGCCGCTTCCTGCGCCGTTTCGGCGACGATGTCGTCGTCATGCACAGCCAGCTGTCCCAGGGGGAGAAGCGCAACAACTGGCTGCGCATGCAGAACGGGACGAGTCATATCTGCATCGGTGCCCGGTCGGCGGTCTTCGCGGCGGCTCAGTCCATCGGTTTGTTCATCGTCGACGAAGCCCACGACAGCTCGTACAAGCAGGACGAGGCGCCGCGCTATCATGCCGTCGCCGTCGCCCGCCAGCGGGCCGCGTATTACGGCTGCCCCGTCGTCCTGGGCAGCGCGACGCCGGCGCTAGCTGACTATTATCGAGCCTTGCAGGGAGAATACGTCCTGGTCGAACTAAAAGAACGAGTCGGCCATCGCCCGCTGCCGGCTGTCCAGGTCGTCGACATGCGGGATGAGCTGGCCCGGGGCAATTACCGCGTCGTCTCCGATGCCCTGCTCACTCTCTTGGAAGAGACCTTGGCAGCCCGTCAGCAGGCCATCATTCTCCTCAACCGCCGCGGTTTCTCGACCTTCGTCATGTGCCGCAAGTGCGGCTACGTCGTCAAGTGCGACACTTGTGATGTGGCCATGGTCTACCATCGCCAGGCAGCTCATCTGCGCTGCCATTACTGCGATGCCGAAAAGCCGATTCCTACCGTCTGTCCTTCCTGCGGCAGCAAGTATATCAAGTTCTTTGGCAGCGGTACGGAAAAAGTGGAAGCCCAGCTCCACGAACTCCTGCCGGCAGCCCGCATCATCCGCCTCGACCAGGACACGACGAGCCGCAAGCACAGCGGTGACCGCATCATCGAAGCCTTCCGCCGCCACGAATACGATATTCTCCTGGGGACGCAGATGGTTGCCAAAGGTCATGATTTTCCCGGCGTCAGTGCCGTCGGCATCTTGTCGGCAGACAGCCTGCTCAATATTCCGGCTTACTGGGCTGGGGAACGGACCTTTCAGCTACTGACCCAGGCAGCCGGCCGGGCTGGTCGCGGCGATATCCCAGGCCGCGTCGTCATGCAGACTTATGCACCGGACCATTACGTCATTCAGTGCGCCGCCCACCAAGATTACCGGGCCTTTTATGACCAGGAAATCCAGTTCCGGAAAGAATTGGGCTATCCACCTTTTCAGGAAATGGCCAAGATTTTAGTCCAAGATGAATCGGAAGAACAGGTCTGGCGCAAAGCCAACGACGTCGCAGCGGCCTTGAACAGCTGGAATCAGGACCACGGTGATGAAGTCGCCGTCATTGGCCCCTACGAAGACGTCATCAAGAAGATACGCAATAAGTACCGCGTCGTCCTCTCCCTGACCGGGAAAGACCTGACAGCCATAAAAAAAGCCATGCAGCACCTTCCGGCCTGCTGGCAGACCGGCGTCATCATCGACATCGACCCCATGTAATCATGGCGACCTAGCATTACATAATGGTAGGGGCTCGCACGTGGCGAGCCCGTCAGGCATATGAACTCATTCCTCCATCGGGCAGAAACGGGCGTCCCGCCGTTTCCTAAAAAGATATGATAGCAAAAATGTCAGATTTGTTATATAATAAAACATTATAATAAAAAACATAAAAAATGGCTTAACTATGCTATTTTATAGCCTTTAAGAAAAGGGCCGTCAAAAATTCGTCAAAAATCACTTTCTAAAGATGGTATTGACGTTTTTGGCGGCCTTCTTTCTCATTTCCTCCGTAAAATCAAGATAAGTGGAAATGATAGTTCCCACGGAATCCCCACATAGCGCGGCGACGGTTTGAATGTCTACGCCATTTGCCAGTAAGTTCGTGGCGTACGTATGCCTAAAATCGTGTATACTCGTGTTTGGAAGCGTTTTCTGTATCCAATAGTTGATGGGATGCGTGCAGGATACCGTAAAGCCTAGAACCGATTCTGAAACGTTTTTTTCTTTCCATTGTTTCAATGCTTCAATGAGTACATCTGGAATAGGAATAGTCCTGTACGAATTTGCCGTTTTTAATGGGCCTATAGCATAGGTGTTTACATTATTGTGGGAGTATCTCTTTATCTGCCTTTTGACGGTTATCTGCCGGGACTCGAATGAAATATCATCCCATGTAAGTGCAACCATTTCTCCAAACCTCATGCCCGTGTAGTAAGCTATCTGGCAACATAATTTATACCTTTCAAGATTCTTGCCACCACGGCTTTCCATCAGCCTCTTGAAATCATTATAGGAAATGGCCTTAATTGACGGGCGTTTTATTCGTTTTGCCTTGGGAACCGCTTGTACTGGATTCCTCGTAGCAATCCCATATACATTGATAGCGTGGGCAAAAACGGCGTTCAGCAGTGCTAGGCGGTGCTGAATCGTACTATCTCTCATTACACCTTTTTTCGTGGCAACGACGCGGATTATGTCGGACGTCGTTATTTGGGATACGACCTTGTCGGCAATGTCGGCGAAGAAAACAGGTACGCGACCGTAAGCGTATTTCGTCGACGGTGCCAACTTCTTATCCTTGATGACGATAGGTACGAATTCGCGGAGTGTGGTTCCTGCCAGCTCGTTCGATGAGGGTACAAATGTTCTTTGAAGCTCAGATAAGAGTTTGTCGCCAGCGGCCTTTGCCTGTTGCTTGGTTTTTAAGCCCTGTTTGCTCTTCTGACGCCATTTATCACCGTCCTTATAGGAAAGTATGACCTGCCAGCCTTTATCCTTCTGACGGTATGTAAAGTTGTGGTTGATGTTATACATATCTGCCTCCTGGATTGACCAGCCGTGAATGCGGAACGAATAGAACGAGTCTGCAACGGAAATAAATACGTTGCATTTTTAAAAAAGTGGTACTTGAAATGGTTCTTCCTGTCCTATTACTAGTGAAGGCGGAAAAATATTGCTGGAACCGTCAGATTCCATTACCCGCCGTGGCTATATAGTGAAGGGAGAGATGAACCATGAAAATGTATTTGAAGATGAAACAAAGTGGGAACCGGTACGCAGTCAAACCGACAGATGATGAAGATGTATATGAATTCGTCGACACACCCGAAAAGAGGAACGCCATGCTATATGAAAATGCACGGCAATACCTCGATATGGGTTGGGATGAAGCTGAAAAGGCGTACCGCGCGGAAGCTTGGACGCCGGAATTCGAGGCCCATATCAAGAGAGCTATCCTGCATCTGGAAGCGGCCGATAATTTTTACCGCGTACTATACATCATGCTCCGCGATGAGCAGGGAGAAGATGTAGCGGCTGAAAAACTGCTCGATGAAATTTGTCGCGTAAAGAAAATCCTGCATTACGCAAGGGCACTAGATTCTGATTTTGAGGAATGATATAATAGAGAGAGGCCGGCTTGTGAAGGAACAAAGCTGGGTTCCCGGAATGGGAGTAGCCTTTTGCGAGTGCCGTCAGCTCTACGGGGCGCGGTGCGGGTTAGAATCCCCATGCTCCTGGGGCCGGCCGCTGTCTCTTATCTTTCCCCGAATCGGGAATAAGCCTGCATGGTATCCATGTGGGCTTATTTTGGGTTCTAAAGTAATATCAGCTGGAACTAAATACAAATTTTACAGATTCTTACTAAGGCCTACAGACTCGGCATGGGCGATAACCGGCATCAACAGCATCTTCGCGTGAATCAAAGTACACCTTGTTACTATCGTTCATTCTGTACACATATTGACAACTATCATAATGGAAAATACCAGACCTAGCGTTACCGATGTATGCAAAAGCCATTGCAGCTAAAGCAAATACAAACAACAATGTTAATGATATGACTCTTTTTACATTTTTCATAGAATTGCCTCCCGATGATTTTTTTAGTTCCAGCTGGTAACCCCGTTTATGATATTTGATTGAAAATTTTTCCTATACAATCTTTTATCATTTGTGGTATACTGTAATTATGAGGTGACAATATCATATTCAAGAATTGCAGAACAATGGCTATCCAAGAGATGACGTTCACTTTACTGGAGGGGTTGTTCCGTTCGTAAGCATCCCTTCCGGCGATTGTGACTTCAACCATTTGTCCGCAGTGAGTACGTTCAATCATGCCTGTAGCGAGGAGATAACGGTATTCGGCGGAAAATTCACCTAAGTAGCTATTCAATTTGAGAAAAGGCGTGGGGCCTCTATCATAAAAGAACTGCAATGCTTTCAACGTTTTAGAATCCATGATAAAATCCCTCCTTGTAAGCCTGTATCATGACATACAGGCTTATTTTTGTGTCCGTAACTATGAGTTCATGGGGTATGCAAACATATATAGCTTTTCACCGACTGTATCTGGGTAGATCGTGTCTGGTACTGGGTATCTATCGGGCGCAGAATCGGTTATCCTTCCATCGCTGTCATAGTTCACAAATCCCAATAGAGCTATTGTTCGATTCTGATATACGTTTATGTGTTGAATCGACGAAGTACCATCCGTGTACTCTACTTGTAGCCATATGCTTTTATCGCGATTTCGTCAGAAGACTCCTTCCTCTTAGTTTGGAGATGAATGGCGAGTCTGTGGTATAATATTAGTAGCAGTTAGACTTCTGCGTAAACAAAAAAGTATTTTCAATCAACGGCCTTTGAGCCGTTTTCGGAAGAGCACTCTCCCTTGCCGCAGCACGACGCCATAGGCGAATCGCGACGGGTAGAAAAGAAGCGCAAAATGTATCTACCAAAGTAAGCAGAACTTCGATTTCGAGGGACTGTGTAAGGGGCTTTTGGACAGCCCTTTGAGAATAAGGATATCCTGACAGCTAACTCCTTTGGAATAGGCTGTCAGGCGTTAGTCCATGTATCAAACTTCTCAAGAATCTCTCGCTTCTATAAGTGGGAGAAGTTCAAATGGGACATTAATACCTTGGTATCCCATTCGTTCTACGGCACGATTTTGGCCTTCTTCTAGCGGGGTTAACGTGTGCGTCGACACTCTGGAAATGTCTATTGAATATTCTGTACCATCTTCCCCGGTTCCAAGAGGCATCCAATGCGAAGCGAATACAGGACAACTAAATGCCAATAAAGTGATTAGCGTCAATAGTATCTTTTTCATAATATTACCGCCTTTCTGCGCATGACAACTAATACGTTAGATTGCGGGACATATGACCTTTCAAAGCAAACCATGCAATCATGAGGACGATCGTAACAATCAGAAGTGCAATTCCTTTTGTTTTGCGGTTTTGTTTTATTTCTCCTATTGCATATTTTCCAAGGCCAATGAGAGCAAATAACACAACCCATAATATAAGATTCATTTTTTCATCGCTCCTTTATTCTATAGGGGTAACAAATGGGGACAATAGGGGTAACAAATGGGGACAAAAAAAGCAATCAAAAACGCCAACAAATGCGTCAACCATGCGGGATACAGGATTTCGCCAAAAGTCCGGTAAGTTCTATAGGCTTTATAGAACTTTTAGCAGGCACCGGCGGCAACTTGCCAATGCCGCCGCTAACACAGGTCTGCGTTTAAATCAATATATTTAACGCAGGTCTGCGTTAAAACGCATTAAGCGTGTATTAGTTTCGGCTGCCAAGGCTGGTACTGTTTCAATCAAGAATATCTCGCTTCTATAAGTAGGAGAGGTTCAACCTTCGATACGGGCTTATTTTTGTTTTACCCTGCGACGATATAAACAATACATAGCTCCGAGATAAATAGCGCCATGGAAATAATAGATATGATCCCAATAATAGTAAGCGTCATCGTCAAAATATTCCTCAACCTTTAACGGATTAGCATATACACCGAATCTTTCTGAATTTTCTATAGCAATAGTATCCGCAGAGTCATATTTATTGCCAGACACGTCATGCCCAACCCCGTATTTTTTATCTATATTGGCCTTTTGGGAAATTAACGCTTTTTGGAATTTTTCTTTTTCTTTGTTGTTCAAAGAATGGATATAATCATTGACCATTCTATGGTTGTGATAGTCCCACCTGTTTTCAAATGCCAGATGATGGAAACAATAAGTTAAAGCGGCGAACAAAACAAGTGTGACGATGCAACTTGTCATGAAACCAGATTTTGAAAGTGGCTTTTCCTTTTCGCTAAATATCGTAAAAAGATACATCCCTAAAACAGTTGTCAAAATACTTACAAGTACACCCAATGAGACCCCGCCTTTCTAAAGTAAGTTTTCGAGAATCCAACGAATGACATCCATTTGAACCACTCCATTTTTACAATTTTCCACGAAGCTCAACAACCTTTCCCAATATTTGTACCGGTAGGGACTGAATTTCTTTGTTTGAGTAAAAATGGGGTTCGTATACGCAAGTATTTGTCGCAATAAGGGTAATGCCGTCTTCCTGCTTCTTTATGCGCTTGACCGTCGCTTCATTCCCGTTCACAAGGACTATGGCTACATCCCCACTGTCGACGTCATCCTGCCGACGAACAATCACTACATCTCCGTCCAACATACGCGGTTCCATTGAATGACCGCGTATTTTTAATGCAAAGAAATCGCCTGTTGCTGCAAGCTCTGGCGTAATTTCTTCATAATCAAGTATTTCCTCGACAGCCTCTAGTGGGATACCTGCCACGACGCGACCCAGAACTGGAATGGGTACCCCTCGACCCGTACGTTTAGGATAAATAGTTGTTCTTGATGTGGTTATCCCCATGAGCCAGTCAAAAGAAACATCAAAATACGAACAGATTTTCTTTTTAATAGCATCATCTGGTGTGCTTTTATCGTGCTCATAGAGAGAGATTGTTGATTTGGAGATTCCCAGAACCCTGCCAAGTTCATCACCCGTCATTTTTCTTTCTAATCTCAGTTCTTTTATTCTGCTTCCCAATGTACTCATAAAAGCACCACCTTTTTAAGTTCAAGAATTATAAACCGTTTTCTTTAATGTACCCTATAATTTGAATTTTGTAAACATTAGTTTTAAAAACTTCAACTATAATATACTTAGAAAGTTTGATGAACACAAACTTTCTAATAGAAATTTAATATCGTCCCCGTTGTTGAGTAGCAACGGAAATGGCAATAAGCAGGAATGTTGTTAAAAACCTCTTGCTAGCTTATAAACTGGTGTGGCGATGGTAATTTCCGCGTAGGCAGGCCATTATTGAGAACAATAAGAAAAGAAAGTTATGAGGTGGTAAAAATGCCGACTCTGAAAGAATATAGAGAACGCAAGTGTTTAACCCAAGAACAGGTTGCCCACGAATTGGGGTATAAAGGAAAAAGCGGGTATTGCCTGCTTGAACAAGGCAAGGTCAAACTAAGACTTGACGTAGCCTTGAGATTAAAAAAAATCCTCGGACTCACAAAGAAAGAATTCGAGGACCTTATTTATAACTTGAATGTTTGAGTTTCTCAAACAAATAGAAAGGAGACAACTATGGACGATAAGTTAGTAGCCGTTTCTAACGGCCAACTCGTTACTGATAGCCGTACGGTGGCGGAACGTTTTGAAAAAGAACACGGTAAGGTCTTGAGGGCCATTGATAATTTAGTAAGCCAAAATCGGCTCACTAAAAATATGTTTCTTGAACAAACCCATGAATATCGTGGGCGTGAATTCCGTTACTACCTGATGAACCGCGACGGCTTTTCATTGCTGGTTATGGGATTTACCGGGCAGAAAGCCCTGGAATGGAAACTAAAATTCCTAGCCGCCTTCAATGAAATGGATAAGATACTTCACTCCGTTCCAAAGGTATCGCCGAATCCCCATTACCGTACACGTAAGATTCATACGGCAGTACGGGATATGGCCGATACCGCAACGGCTATCGTCGATGTCTTCGGAGTCAAGAAGCCCATGGCATTGACCACGGCCATGCAGTTAGTAGGTAAGGCTTACGGCGTCGACATGGAACCGTTAAAACGGCTTATTCCGGCCGAAGAAAATCCATCTACGATGACGCCGACGGATATTTCTAAGGAGCTGGGAATTAAGACAAAAGCCGGAAGCCCGAACCCACAAGCCATTAACTCGAAACTGTATGAGCTTGGCTTACAGGAAAAGCATGGCGGTTCCTGGGTGGCTACGGAAAAAGGGAAGCCATATTGCGAGGTAATCCCTTACACCAACAGCAATGGTCATAGCGGCTATCGGTTGATGTGGTCACATAAAGTACTGGACCTCTTAAAAGAAGATGATGGCAAATGAAATTATGCTACAGCTCCGAAGAGCTGCAAGAGCTTTTCAAGTGCTCCCGGCAGACCATTTGCCGCATGGAGAACGACGGGCGCTTACATCGCCTGTACGGCATCCCCGGCACGTTTTACCGGGCGGCGGATGTGCTGGCCCTTTGCGAATACGAAGAGCCAGCGCACGGGCCGCTAGAGTGGGAAAAGCTCGAAGACAAAAATAAGGCTCTGTCCGAAGAGAACAGAGCCTTGAAAGAAAAGTTGAATCGAATTTGCGAAGCATTGAAAGGAGTGATGAACAATGAAAGCAATTGAAATCCGCGACCATGCGCCGGAAGGGAAGAGGCATGAACGTAAGCTTTTCAAAAGAATGGCTAGCGCCGTTGCTTTTACTCTGGCCCTTGCCACGGCTTGCGGCGTCGGCTGGTACGCGGGCGCGAAACTGGCCTATGAGCAGAAAGCGGCGGAAATCTCCAAAATCCACTACGTGGAAGAAGGGGAAACCCTCTGGGACATAGCCGCCGGCATCTCTGGCGATGACCAAGATATTCGCAAAGTCATTTATGACCTTGCGAAGCTGAACGACATCGCGCCGGACGCTGACCTTAAAGTCGGCCAGAAGATTGTAATAGCAAAGTAGACCTTGCGACGGTTACGCAAGGCCTACGAGGCTAGATGTATTAAGTTGATTGCCTTAATTATAAGGCAGAAAGTTGAGGAAGTCAATGAGAGCAAGAGATATAGACGATTGGGGAAGAAAACCGTGGCCGTTTGAAACTCCGTACGAACAGCTTAGTAACCTTTCGCGCAGTGTATCCCATGAACTGGCAGATACCTGCATGAAG
>OLFV01002905.1_pt1 | contig 11744 bp, 8 predicted proteins | sample 1605551 | NCBI WGS metagenome assembly OLFV01 (sample SAMEA3888922, study PRJEB22519) | human gut metagenome | biome: human gut; feature: human-associated habitat; material: faeces | place: Denmark | collected 2011
AAGCAAAAGATACCAATAAGATTGCAAAGGGTGAAACAAAAGCTGCTTATATCAAAATTACCGATGCAAATGGAAAAGAAATTTCTAGTTCTGAATATGCTAAGTATTCCGTAGAAACTTCTGATAAAACAACATTAATGGTTTCTGGCTCTCTTGCTTCTGATCCTCATTATGTTACAATTACAGCTGTAAAAAATGGTGCTGCATACCTCCTGATTAAGAAAGACAATAAGGTTGTTGGATCTGTAGCTATTGATGTTGTAGCAGAGAGAACTGTAGCAACACTTGAACTTGACAAGTATAGTGTAACAGTTTCTAAGTCCCCAGTCTTAAAGAATGCAATTCCTGTTAAGGCAACTGTTAAGGATCAGTATGGTGATGACATTGATGCAACTCTTACAGTAGAGTGCTTATCTACAGACGTAAAGAATTTAAAGGCTGCAAATGTAACTGGTGATACTTATTATACTTATGATGGAAAGAAAACTGTAACATTTAATTACACAGCCGATGCTGGTAACTATGTTTATAAGATTTCTTATAAGAAAGATGGCAAAGAAGTAGTTGCAAAGACTGTTTCTGTTGCAGTAAAGACTGTAGATACATCTAAGGTAAATGGTTGGAGAATTGATGTCAACAACGTAGATCTTAAAGTTGACAAAGACAATAAGGATGCTAAGAATGTTGTAATCAAGGTTATCGGAACAAACGATGGTGTTGATGCTAATGAAGCAACAATTAATTCTTGCGAAGTAAAAGACAAAGATGGTAAGAAAGTAACAACTACAACTAGTGGTTCTGCTATTGTAGTCAAAGCAGTAACAACTGCAACTAGTGGTTCTGCTATTGTAGCAACAAAGGTTCTTCCTGTTGGAACGTACTCTGTAAAAGCAACTGTAACTGGTACTGATGGAAAAGATGTTATTCTTACAACTTCTTTCACTGTAAAAGATACACAGGCTGTAACATCTGTATCCGTAGAAAAGAACAGTGTTTCTGCTTCAACAGTTGAAGAAGCATTACAGAAAGCTATTACTGTAACATATGGCGATAAGACATATGGAAAGGTTGGAAACGCTAAGAATGATGACATTATCATTACAAAGGTAACTGGTACCAGCAATGTTCAGGGTGCATTTGATACAACTGGAAAAGATAAGAAAAAGCCAGCTAGCCTTAGTAAGGGTGAATATTTCACGGAAACAAAAGCAACAGTAGATATTGAAGTTGACCCTGGTGTTTTCGTAGTTACAGAAGTTTCTGTACCAGGAGCAATTACAATCGAGTAATATAGTATTTTGATTATTACTTAAAACAATTTGAAAAGAGCTGCTGTACTTGCTGATCTAATTCAGCGGTACACAGCTCTTTTCATTTTAATATAATATTATTTTAGGAGGTAATATGCCTAAAGAAAAATTAAATAATGCTCAAAAACGAGAATTAGGAAGAAAAAATCCTCGTGGAGAAGAGATCTCAAAAATTGCTCATGATCTTGGTGTGTCAAAGTCAACTGTTTATAGAGGGAAAAAAGAAGGAATATTACAAAATCAAAAAGAGGATCTGATACAGGGACTTTTAGATGGAAGTTTAAATCTTGCAGTAAAGTTCAAAAATGTAAATGAAAAATAATTTGAAGATCATATTTCAGCACGATACAAAATGGTATCGATCTATAAAATTTTGGCCGTGCAAGGCACGACCGAAAGAACTTGTACAATAGATAAATTTGATTTATCTCAGACTATAGAAACAAAATATACCCAAATCAAACAACTGAATCAATCCCTGTCATCAACCGAGCAAAACCTTTTAATAAAAGAACTCCATAGAGACTGTGACTATTATAACACTCTTTCCGATATAAAAGAAATAATTACCATAAGCTTAATGGGGTTTCCACTCTTGCTTTCTATTTATAGTTTGTGGGTTGATAGAAATGGAATTAAATTTTCTGATTATACGTCAACTCTTAAGTATATTTTGGCTTTTTAATATTTTCTGTCTCTATATCTTCGTTATAACATCAACCTTAAAAAATCACTGGGTAAATAATGCAAAATATCTGCTGGATATTTTGGAAGATGAATAAAATGGACTATCCGCTGTTTAAACGATGCTCATCTACAGATTCTCTCTTCATTTCATATGCCACTAACTGTTTCAAAATTTTCCGTTATACCTCTACTGGGATTTGATATTCTGCTGATACTAAATTTTAGTTTGCACTATTTCTCTTTTACATAAAATATTTTTAGTTGTCGCAAATCATAAATTAAATCATCATATATTCCGTACATTATCCCTTCAATGAATGAAATCAAGGTATAAACTGCAACAAATATTAATATACAATACACCAATAATAATATAACATTACTAGCTCCTACATTAGATGAAGTAAATTGTTGTTGAATAATGTATATTGTGATTGGTACAATTAATACACTGAGAGCTTTAACAGGTTTTTTGATTGGCAAAAACAGATTAGCATCCTGTTTGGCTTGCTTAGCTTCATCAATCAATAAGTCAATTTTTTGAGTGGTGATTGGCAAATTATTTTCTTTAAATAAATCAAGTAAAATATTCATTCTGTCTGTTGAATATTCCTTACTATTTTGTATTAATACGGACAGGTCTCTGGTATCTGACAAACTTTTGTGCAGAAAAATTATTATGAAAATGCTACCAATAAGTAATGTAATTCCAAATGCCAACTCACATTTTGCTATTTTAAAACAACAACCTATTATAATCATCAAAAAACCTATTATTACAATTATTTTTTGATAAAACGCTAACTTCCGAAAAGTAATGGTTGATTTTAACTGTTTATGTTTCTTCTTGTAACTAAGCATAAAAGTACTGAATCTCATGTTGTGTCCACCTCATAAAAAAAAGAGGTTGCTTCGACAGCCTCTTTTTATAAAATGTAATTATTTTAATGTAATTGCCCGAGAATTAGAGTTTCCGGGTTTATGGGGTCAGCTCCATAAATTCTAAACTTACATGGTCTTATTTTAAAATTAGGTGATATCCCTCCTGAAATAAGACTACAACTTCGTGCGGTCGCGCTGCTGAGAATCTGCAGTTAATTCCGATTCGGCACAATCGGGTAGACGGATACATCAAAAATAAAATGCGGTTAGCACCTACCACAATGTGCCGTTGAACCAAAATTTACCTTATACATTCAATTTTACGCCTCTACAGGGATTTGATATCCGGCCGCAGACATTTCTTTTTCAAATTCTTCTACGGAAAGATTCAGTTTCTGAGCTCCCCGCACAACTCCATAATCACCCTCCTGTACGGACACAAATACCTCTGTTTTGCGACCTTTTGCAAGACCCTTTTCAAGACCTTCCGCAAGTCCTTCCTCCCGGCCTTCCTCGCGGAGGACATCTTCATATTTCTTTTCATCAAATTCAGTAAGACACATATCACACACCTCCCTGCGATGCTGTTCCAAAAAATCTCTGAGAATATTTTCCTCTATGCATTCCCTGACGGCAAGATCAATGGCTTCTTTTAATTCCATGGAATCCCGGTATCTTTTGATCTTTGCAACAAAGACCGCGTATTCATATAAAACGTGGCAGCTGTCCATGATGGACTGATTTTTCCCGCTGTTTATGTTAATCATTGTGGCTGTCCATTCATATTCACCAGCTCCGGTATCTGTTTCAAAGGCATCCGATAACCGCAGAGTCCTTCTTTCTTCTTCCATATCTTTTTCGCTTCCGTTGTAAAATACAATGTAATGGGGACGCGGAATTTTCAACAGATGCTTGCTGTACAGCCGCTCGGATCGGTGAATCAGTTTCCGGTACAGATCCGCATAATACAAAAATCCCCGGAGCGGCATATTCGGGTTATAAGAACTCTGATGTTCATAAAGGCTCAATGTTTTGTCAACAAGAAATGAAACATCATTTTTGTATTTCATGTAAATGACATCTTCCAGAGTTGTGTATTCCAGATCATCCGGATTGGTATATGAGGTATGGTTTACCGCATTATAAAGACTCAGGGCATTTTCTTTGTTTTCGCCAAACAGTTTCCGGAATACGGTGTCCTTATATTTTTTATTTACATGAATGTCATCATTTGTTTTTGTCATTGACTGTCGGGATTCCTTTCGTTAAAATCCTTTGTTTATCTACCTATATTATAGCATATGGCACAAGGATTACAACTGAAACAATTTGTCACTTATCTGTCTCTTATATGTTAATTGTGTGTTACTTGTAGCGCTAATATTGCTTCCATTTATTTTCACAAACCCAGTATTTCCAACACTTCCGCGGAAAATACCATGCATATTTCCGGTTAAGGTAACTTACAAGACTTCTACAAAGAAGAATGCTAAGGCAAAGACAAAGAAACTTACTTACACACTGAAAGTTGCTAAGGTAGGCGTTGCTTTATCTGGAGATTCAGTAGTAGCTATTGGAAGCACAACTAAGTTAACAAATACTAAGAAAAATTCTTCAAGAGCTAAGATTACTTACACATCAAGCGATGATTCTATCGCAACAGTAGCAGCTGACGGTACAGTAACTGGTGTTAAGGCTGGTAAGGCAACAATCACAGCTAAGATTACCGTTGGTAAGGATTCAGCCACAACTACTAAGGATGTAGAAGTTAAGAAAGCAATTCTTACTGCAGTTAAGCAGAGCAAGGCAAATCAGCTTGCAGCTACTGTTGTTGGTGATACAAAGGATCTTAAGGCTACAGATTTTACAATCACAAATACAGCTACAAATGCTACTGTACCTGTAAAAGCTGTATCTGTTAACAAGACAGATAAGACAAAAGTTACAATTGATACTTTCGTTGATATGAAGGATGCTAAGGAATACAATGTTGTATTTGATGGCACAACTCAGAAGTTTACAGCTACTGATGGTACTGTTGCAAATGTTGGACTGACAAGATTACAGGTTCCAGCAGCAGAGAAGACAGAAGTTAAGGCTCAGTCTTTGGATGCTAATGGTGTTGTAATTGGAGAATTCCCAATTACAAATGCAAACAGCGCAAAGGGACAGGTATCTACAGAACTTACAATCTCAAAAGGTTACGCTGAGGATACTGGCGTTTATCTTCCAGCTGTTGGCGATACTATGAATGTAAAGCTTACTTATCATACAGGTACATTTGGAACTGATGGTAATGAGACTGGAAAGATCGAGCAGACATTTACAATTACTGCTGTTGATCCAAGCCTTGTAAACTATAACTTCCAGGTGACAATCGCAGATAACACTCCTGCATGGTCAGCAACTTCTTTCAAAGCTAACAATGATGTTAAAATCGGAGCTGTAAAAAATGCATATTTCTGCATTTTAAAAGATGATGGAACAGAAATCAGCAATTATGGTGATTATTCTGTAGAGTCTGCAGATAAAACTAAATTACTTGTAACTAACACACCTTTATCTAAGGCATCTGGAACAAGCGCAAAAGTAGGTTCAGTTGCTGTACCAGTTAATGGTGTTAGCGAAGGACTGACCTATATTGAAATCAAGAAAGACGATAAGGTTGTAGGTACAGTTGCTGTTAATGTTAAAGCTAAGCCAGTTGCAACTTCTGTAGATCTTGACAAAACAACTGTAACTGTTGTTAGAGGAAAAACTGTAACTGAGTCAGCAATCGCTGTTATTAAAGATCAGTACAATGTTGATATGACTGTTGACAGTGCTAAAATCGAGTGCATCGGAGCACCAGATGATGCTTCAAAGACAGCAGCTGCTAGCGCCCTTCCAACAATTACTCCTAGTGGTAAGAAGGCAACAATCTCTGTAGCTGGAAACTTCGCTTCAACTGCTTCTTTCAAGAAGGGATCTTATACATATAAGGTTACTTTAAAGAATGGCGATAAAGAGTTAACAAGAAGCTTTACAGTAACACTTGTTGAAACAGCCGCTACACAGGCTTATGAATTAAAATTCAATCAGAATAAAGTAAATACTACTATTGGTACAGGTACTGTAACTGAGTCTGATTATGACATCACAGTTGATGTTGCTGAAATGGCAAATGGTGGTGCATTAGATACTCTTGCAGCTTCTACTCCAGTTAAATATACTGTTAAGACTTCTGCAGGAAAGACAATTGCTGTAGTAGGAAAGAATCCAAGTGATAACACTGCTGTTTCTGCTACAACATGTCCAGCAATTAGCAGCAATGCATCTGTCTCTGGAAATAAGCTTACAATTGATACATTAGCTTCATCTAGTGCTGGATTCAAGAAGAACATTGATAAGGGTACTTATGTTGTAACTGCTGAGTTCTACAGTGATTATAGTACAAACAAGAAGCCTGTTACTGTATCAGGAAGCTTTACTATTGAAGATACTCAGGATACATTAGTAAGCTATAAGTTTATCACTAATGACTTTGGTTCAAATACTGTTAAAACTGCTTTTACAAATTCAAGTTTAGTAGAAGTATATTACGATGGTGTAAAACAGACTATTACTGATGTTGCAGATGTAGATGGTACTGTACTTACAAACGGTGGAGCTTTTGTTAAGACAGTTGATCTCTACGTTACAATTTCTGGTTCACCAAACAAAGTTTGTGTTAAGGTTCCAGTAAATGATCAGGTCGCAGTTTGTGGTGGACTTAAATAATATAATTTTATAAAGTTTATTACAGCATGTAACGAAAACAGGCTGCTGCATTATGTAGCAGCCTGCTTTTTGTATATGTGTGCCTAGCGGCGCACGTTTCTAACGGGTTAAAGTCCCGAATCCGCCCGGTAGTGGGAAGGATATAGCCGAAAGCAAGGGTGTCCATCGTGAGATGGAATCTGAAGGAAGCTGGATGTGAGGAACATACTAACTCATGGGCAAATCTCTGGTCTGACGGACAGAAATCTCATATAAGGTTATGCATGAGGGTAAGGTTGCATATCAAATTGAAGCCCAATAGCTACACGGAATCATGCATGATAAATGAGACAGATGGATGGAGAGGAAGAAACGTGTGGTACCTAGGGAGGTCTGTGCGGTACGCCTTGAAAGAGGTAACCATTGCATAAAGCAATGCTGAACGCACAGAAGTCAGCAGAGGTCATAGTAGCCGAGAGGTGAAGGACCGAATCAGTAGGAGTCTTGAGTATGACCGAGAAAGGAGGAATGACCGTCTATGGCAGAAAACATTGAAAACAATGGCTGTTCGCAAAGAGATAATGCAGAACATGAAGGGTATGTGAAAGCGTCTAGGTCATTCAATCGGATATGGAAAGAAAGGGACAGTGCACAGCCGAGACTTTTGGAAGCGATACTGTATAAAGACAACTTTAACAGAGCGTATAAGAGAGTTAAGGCAAACAAGGGAGCGCCGGGAATTGATGGCATGACCATTGAGGAGGCTCTTCCTTATCTAAAGGAACATCAACAAGAGATAACCGACCGCATTTATCGTGGAAAGTATACTCCGTCTCCAGTAAGACGAGTTGAGATTCCCAAACCAGATGGTGGTGTGCGAAAGCTTGGCATACCAACAGTGGTAGACCGTACACTCCAACAGGCAATAACCCAACAGTTAGTGCCAATCTATGAACCGCTGTTTGTAGAGGGTAGCTATGGCTATCGTCCGAACAGAAGTGCAAAAGATGCAATACTTAAGGTTAAGGAGTATGCCGAACAAGGCTATACATTTGCTGTAGTCCTTGATTTGTCAAAGTACTTCGATACTATTAATCACGAAATCCTCATTGACCTTCTTCGCAAGAATGTTAAGGATGAGCGTGTAGTACAGCTGATAAAGCGCTATCTGAAAAGCGGTGTAATGGAAAACGGAGTAGTCATTGATACAGAGGAAGGCTCACCACAAGGTGGAAATCTATCACCATTGCTGGCAAATGTCTACCTCAATGAGTTCGACCAAGAATTCTTGAAAAGAGGTGTTCCATGCATAAGATATGCAGATGACATCGTGCTTCTTGCAAAGAGCAGGCGAGCATCAGAGAGACTCTTGGAAAGCAGTACAAAATATCTTGAGGAGAGGCTGAAACTTACAGTCAACCGAGAAAAGAGTCGTACTGTCAGCGTGTTTGCAATCCGAAATTTTAAATTCCTTGGCTTTGCATTGGGAAGGAACGGAAAAGGCATTTATGTCCGAGTTCATCCGAAGTCATGGAAGAAGTTCAAGTCCAGACTGAAGGAACTGTCTTCCCGTAAGCGATGTCAGTCAATCAAGCCAAGCCTTGAGAAAATCAAGGTGTATGCGAGGGGATGGCTTAACTACTACGGAATTGCAAGTATGAAGAACAACATAGATGACATCAACGGATGGCTCTATCACAGAATACGTATGTGTATATGGAAACAGTGGAAGAAACCGAGGACGAAGGTACGTAATCTTATCAATATGGGAGTACCCAAAGACTTGGCAATGCAAGCGGGTAATACCCGACGGGGACATTGGTTCGCAACGCATACAGTTGCAGTAAACATGGCAATGACAAAAGAAAGACTGATAAACAGTGGCTTTTATGATTTAGCCACAGCCTATCAGTCTGTGCACGTCAACTATTGAAAGCGCCGTATACCGAACGGTACGTACGGTGCTGTGAGAGGACGGCGGTTAGTCACCGCCTCCTACTCGATTTGAAATAGGAGATCTTATTATGAGAAAGTTTAGTTTAAAAAATTTGAGCTGTCTTATCCTTTCGCTATTACTGGTTATTTCAGCTATTTTTAGTAATACCGTTTCAACGAATGCCGCAACCAATAAATATATTAATTTGTTACATAAAGTCAGCACAGCAAGACCAAATTTTCCGATTCGCTATAATTTCAGTCTGGCAAAGGCATCTGATATTTACTTTGACTTAAAAAATAATGAACGTACTACAGTTACCATTAGTATAAAAAATAAAATGGATGAAAGTTCAATCGTAACAGATACTCTTTCCTCTGCAGATCCAAGATGGGAATATCATCAGAATACCGGTATTTATCAGTATACACATATTATGAATCTTGCATCAGGAGATTATATTTTAGAACTTAACTTTGAGGCAGAAGTTAATTATGAGTTATCTGTAAGTAAAATCTCACCGGACCCTGTATTAAAAAACACAAAACTATTGGTTACAAAGGGATTTACTTCGGCGATTAAAGTAGATGGTGGAAAAATTAAGAGTTGCAGCTCTGCCAATAAGCAAATTGCTACAGTAACGAATAGTGGAAAAGTTACCGGAAAGAAAGAGGGTAACGCAAAAGTTACGGTTAAACTTACAAATGGAAAGAAACTTATTTGTAATGTATCTGTTAAATCAAATAAATACAGTGGGAAAAAGCTTACCATCAGTGATACCACATATAATCAATATGGTTTAAAAGTTTATTCTGCTCATTTTGATAATAAAGGTAATTTAGTTGTTAAGTTTATGGTTGCAAATAATAGTTATGGAAAACTCACGAAAATTCCGAAATTAAAAATCACAGTTAAAGATTCGAAGAAAAATGTGGTGGCAAGTTTCAAAAAGAATTCTTATACCATAAATGTGAATAGTTATAAGAGTAAAAGTTATACCATCTCTATTCCAAAATCCTCATTGAAAAAGAGCAAAGATAAAATTGATGTTAGAACATGCACATTTACAATGTAAGCGATGAATAACACACCGCCTACCCAAAACAGTAAACGACTACCATTTACTTTAGGTTTTCCCTGCTATCTACATGGCAGGGGAATTCTGTTTTCCGGGACATTGGATTCCACATCAATGATCCCCGAACACTGCTCTTTGATAAATTCACTCCATGGCATCAGCTGTTCTATACCTGCGGACGAGTTCATATAATCCGGCATATACAGCAGTACCATATAGAGATATTGGAAAATATTCAGATTGTTTGCTTTTGCTGTTTCCACAATGCTGTACATTACCGCACTTGCCCCAGCTCCAGCTTCTGATGTATGGAACAGGAAGGCTTTCCGCCCAACGGCATAACTTTTGGCTTTCCGTTCCGCACGGTTGTTTGAAATTTCACACCGGCCATCTATCATATAGTTCATCAAGGTATCATGATGATTTTGGGCATAGTTCACCGCTTTCCCAAGCTTGCTTCCGCCAGTTGGATGCAGTGTGCCAAGCCAGTTCCAGAACTGTTCCCATACAGGCTGTTCCAGAACGGTTCTTTGTTGTTTTCGTTCTTCTGCCTCCAGTTCTTTTAATATGCGCTCCAGGTAGAAGAGCTTATTGCAATACAGCAGTCCAATTTCTGCCGGGAGCAGCTGTTCCAGCTTCTCTTCATCCGGAAGACCGGTATCCTCGATCGCTTCATCAGAGTTAACATCCAGAAGTTTCAGCTTTTTACGTCTGGCTGCCGGGACTGCTTCAAAGAACTTACGTCTTGCATGTGCAAGGCAGCAGACCAGTATGACATCTTCAAGCCTGTTGTAACCCTGATATCCGTCACACTGTACCATTCCATGGAATCCTTCCAGAAATTCCTGCACACAGGATCCTTTCCGGCTTGGCTGGTAATCATAAAGGACAATCGGTGTAAGACCATCATTTCCGGTTGTATATAACCACATATAAGAGGTCTGTTCCGCCGTACGTCCCTTTTCCCGCAGCACCTGACATATTGTCTCATCTGCATGTATCAGGTCCCGCTTTAAAAGTTCTTCATGCAGCCGGTCATAGATCAGATAGAAATAGTTTTCTGCCGTATAAATGATCCAGTTCGCCATGGTTTCCCGTGGCAGGGTAAATCCCAGCTGGTTCATCAGAAATTCCTGACGATAGTAAGGCATTGCCATGCCGATCTTTTCCATTGCAACATATGCGACCATGGATGGGGAAGCCGGGCTGTGTGGAATCAATGCTGTAGGTATCCTGGATTCAGCAAATGTCCCGTCACCATCTTTTCTGCATTCCGGGCACTGCCATTTCTCCTGATAATAGTGGATTCGTTCCACCTTTGCCGGGGTGATCCGTAGTTCTTCACGGACAAACATTTCCGTCACATACTCCATCTTGGAATTACAATAAGGACAATACTTATCTTCTTCCGGCAGGGGGATGACTTCCTTATGGATCGGAAGATTTCCATACTGGTCTTCACGTGTTGCTTTCGCTTTGCGTGTTGTCCGTTTGTGGCTTTTGACGATTGTTGTCACAGTTTCTTCCGTTTTCTTATCCTGTTTTGTCTTCTCACTGCCTGTACCAAAGAGTTTCCGCTGGAATTCATCCAGTGTTTCCCTGAGACCGGCAATTGTATCTTTCAGGTCATTGATGGTTTCCTTCAGTTCTGTGATGGTTTCGTCTTTTTCATCTAACCGTTCAGAAAGCATCTGGATCATAAGGTCCTTCTGCTTCATCTCACTGTTAAAAAGTATGTCCTGTCCCTTTGAATCCACGGTGAATCCCTCCCTCTTTTTTCGTTACCTTTATTGTACGAAAAGGAAGGCATGGTTGCAAATGCCGTCCAAAATCAGACTGGCATTATGCCGAAAGCCAGATAGTTCCTTTTTTTCTCAAAATCAGCCAGTTTCCGGGATTTTCCGTAAAGTTATGCACATCATGATGATGTCATGCTCAACTATCCCCGGACAACGCACCCCATGATTTCACATCTGTGGATATCTTTCGCCAACAGCCTGCTCCGGCTGTAGAAAAATTTTTCAAAATCTACATATTGCACAAATCAGTAATCCCTGTCTTTCGCAGGCTGTATCGCTTTCGGCTGGTCAATGGAAAGTCCTTCCATCAGCCA
>OLFV01002913.1_pt1 | contig 11707 bp, 7 predicted proteins | sample 1605551 | NCBI WGS metagenome assembly OLFV01 (sample SAMEA3888922, study PRJEB22519) | human gut metagenome | biome: human gut; feature: human-associated habitat; material: faeces | place: Denmark | collected 2011
TAAAAGCACCCTGCCTGTCAACAAAAAAATTATTTTTCGGCAATTTTTTTTTGCCGTTCTTCGCCGCGCTGCCTGAAAGACGTCGCATCTTCCTGAAATAGCTCATATTTTTTTATGAGTGTGCCCTTGTCGCCTCTCTGCGCATCCAGAGCGGCAGCAGGCAGAGCAGCAGGGCCGCTGCCGTAAGGTAGGCCGCATCCATGCCCCAGAGGCCCTGCACGCCATAGGCCAGCACCGGGCCCGCGGCCGCGCCGCAATCCACGATGAAGGCATAGGAGGCCAGCGTGTGCGTGGGATGGCCGTGCTGCTCGGCCGTGTCCGAAGCGGCGGCATCGGAGAGGGTGCCCAGGCCCGTGGCGCAGAGCTGCGAGCAGAGCAGCAGCGGCAGCCACAACGGGGCGGGCAGGGACAGGGCCACCAGGGCCAGCGCGCAGGCGCCGCCGCCAAGGCAGGCGCACAGCACCGGGCCCCGGCCGCGCGGGCCGTCGGAAAGGCGGCCGAACCACGGCGCCAGCCAGGGTTCCCAGAGCCAGCGCAGGGCCTGCAGCATGCCGGCCAGGGTGGCGCAGCCCATGACGAGGCCGCCGGCCAGGGCCAGTTCGCCCACATGCAGGGCCACCATGCGGCTCAGGGTGGCGGCGTAGATGCCCTGGAAGACCAGGGCCACCAGCAGCCCCGTGATGAAGACGCGCCGCATGCCGGGCTGGCGCAGGTACAGACCCGAAAGCAGGGACGTGGCCGCCCGGCTCGCCGCTCCGGTGGCGCGGCCGCTGCGGGGGATACGGGTCAGGGCCAGCGGCAGGCCCGTCAGCGTCAGGGCCCCGAAGAGCAGGGCCACGGTGGGGAAGCCCAGCAAATCGGCCAGGAGGCCGCCGCCGATCATGCCCAGCAGGCTGCCCAGGCGCACGAGGCCGTTGTAACTGCCCATGAGATAGCCGCGATTGTCCTTGCGCGAGGCCGCCATCAGGGCGAACAGGGAGCCGAGGCGCAGGAGCGTCCAGGCCAGTCCCCAGAGGCAGCGCAGCAGCAGCCAGAGCGCGAAGCACCGGGCCACGCCGTACAGCAGGGTGGTCGAGGCGGCCAGCACCACGGCCAGGGCCATGCCGGTGCGCTGGTCGATGCGGGTGTAGAGCAGGCGCACCAGCGGGTTGAGCGGCAGACGCACCAGGCGGTTGACGGCCAGCAGCACGCCCACCTGCCAGAGCGCGGTCAGGCCGCATTCCTGCCAGAACAGGGGCAGGGCGATGTAGAGCATGGTATCGCCGGTCAGGCAAAAGGCCGAGACCACGGCCATGCTGCGGGCCAGGCGCCGGGCCGCGGCGTCATCGGGGCAGGACGGGGAGGGGGCGTTCATGGGCCTGTCCTGTGGCGCGGGCTCAGTCCGGGCGCCGTGCCAGTGCGGCCACGGCCAGCCGTGCCAGCAGTTCCAGGCCCCGGGGCAGGACGCGCTCGTCAAAGGTGAAATGGCTGGTGTGGTGCCCGTCGGGCCTGTCGGCGCCCAGTTGCAGATAGGCCGCCAGGCCGCCGTCCTCCTGCACCTTGTTCATGAACCAGCCAAAGTCCTCCGAGGCCCAGAAGTCGGCCTTGCGGCGCACCTCGCGGAAGGTGCCCATGTCCCGTGCCGTGCGTTCCACCAGATCCACCAGCTCGGGGCTGGACATGGCGCCCGGGCAGTGGCTCTGGCAAAGAAAGCGGCTGCGGCAGCCGTGCATGCGCGCCGCGCCGTCCACCACGCGCCGGGCCTCGGCCAGCATGTAGCCGTTGATGTCCCCGTTCTCGCCGCGGGTCTCGCCGCGCAGCCAGGCCCGGGCCGGGATGATGTTGGGGGTCTCGCTGACGTGCATCTCGCCCACGTTGATGCGCGAGGCGCCCTGACCGTGGCGGGCGATGGCCAGCAGATTGGTCACGGCCGTACAGGCGGCCAGCAGGGCGTTGCGCCCCTCGTGCGGGGCCAGCCCGGCATGGGCGCTCTGGCCGGTGAAGAAGACTTCGAAATTGGTGGTGGCCAGGAACTTGTCCGTACCGCAGACCAGATCGCCGCTGCGGCTGGCCTGCATGCTCAGGTGCAGGCCGAACAGGGCCCGGACGCCGTCCACGGCCCCGGCGGCCACCATGCCGGGCGCGCCCTCGCCCTCTTCCTCGGCAGGCTGGAAGATCAGGCGGATGCGGCCGCTCAGGCTGCGGGACAGCTCGTTCCGCAGGCCGCCCAGCAGCCGGGCCAGCTCCATGCCCAGGGCCACATGGCCGTCGTGGCCGCAGGCATGCATGCAGCCTGCATGACAGGAGGCGAAGCCCTGCGCCGCGGGGACGTGATCCGGGTCCGCGGCTTCGGTGATGCCGGTATTGGCGTCCATGTCGAAACGGAAGGCCACCAGCGGGCCGCGTTCGTCTTCGGGGGTGCCGGGAGCGTCCAGATCCAGATCGCCCCACAGGCCCGTGAGGCCCCCGGCCATGCAGGCCACCAGACCGGGATCGGCGCCCTCGTTGAGGGCCCGGCCGCTCTGGGCCGCGCAGAAGGCCGCCTCGGGCTGGCGGGGGCGGGCCGAGGGGCGCAGGGCGTTGGCCCCCAGGGTGAGCCGGAAACCGGCTTCCCGCAGGGCACGGGCCGCCACCGAGGCGGTCAGGTATTCGCCCCAGGCCGGTTCAGGATGGCGGTGCAGATGGCGGCGCAGGGCCGTCAGTCGCGGGCCGGCTTCCCCGGCCTTTCGTCGGATCTCCTCCGCAAGACGTTCCATGGGCATCTCCTTTGACGCGGCGCATTGCCAAGGTCGCCCGCACAGGATATATGCCGGAGATACGTTCATGCAAGCCGCCGGATGCCTCATGGCGGTTTTCCATTTTTCACGAGGGACCTATGCTCACCCTGATTCTCGCTATCGGTGTCGCTGTCGTCATCTCCTTCACCTGCTCCCTGACGGAGGCGGCCCTGTACGCCGTGCCCTGGTCGGCCATCGAGAAGATACGCAACGACGGCAGGCCCGTGGGGGAAGTGCTCTTCCGTCTGCGCAGCAATGTGGAAAAACCCATCGCCGCCATCCTGACCCTGAACACCGTGGCCAACACCGCGGGCTCCGCCGTGGCGGGCGCGGCCTTCATGGCGGCTTTCGGCGCCGAATACATGGCCCTGTTCGCCGCCGGGTTCACGGTGCTCATCCTGGCCTTCGGCGAGATCGTGCCCAAGACCCTGGGCGTGGCCTATGCCACCTCCATCGCCGTGGTACTGGCCCGGCCGCTGGAAGTGGCGGTCAAGCTGCTGACCCCGGTCATCTGGCTGACGGGCCTGCTGACCCGTTTGCTGACCCCGCCGTCCAACGGCCCGGACATCTCCGAGGACGACATCCGCGCCGTCACCAGCCTGTCGCGCCAGGCCGGGCAGATCAAGGCCTATGAGGAGGCCTACATCCGCAACATCCTGGCCCTGGACCAGAAGCGGGTCTATGACATCATGACCCCGCGCACCGTGGTCTTCTCCCTGCCCGAAGACATGACCGCCGCCGAGGCCTACAAGAACCCGCGCCTGTGGCATGTGAGCCGCATCCCCGTCTACGGCGAGGACAACGAGGATCTGGTGGGCCTGGTGGACCGCCGCACCATCCTCCACTGCCTGCTGGAAGAAAAAGGCGAGACGCCGCTTTCCGCCATCATGAAGCCCCTGCACTTCGTGCTGGAGAGCCAGACCCTGGACAAACTGCTCAAGGAGCTGCTGCACTCGCGTTCGCACCTGTTCGCCGTGCTCGACGAATACGGCGGCCTTGCCGGCGTGGTGACGCTGGAGGACGTGTTCGAGGAGATGCTCGGCAGCGAGATCATGGACGAGAGCGACAGCGTGGCCGACCTGCGCCAGATGGCCCGGCAGCGGCGCCAGGCCTTGCGCGCCGCCGGTCTGCTGGAACAGCAGAAAAAGGAAAAACAGGCGGGACAGCCCCGGTCATGACCGGGCGGATAACGCCTTTGTTCTCCTGATGGATTGATGTGATGACGAAGCCCCGGCCCCGCCGGGGCTTCGGGCGTTTGGGGCAAAAAGGGCTTGAGGGGAGGGAGGACCCCTCTGCTGGTGCGAGAGCGGTCCTCCCTCCCCTCAAACTCCCCTCGCCCTCTCCCCAGCGCGCTTTGCCAGGGGATGGGGATGAAGGCGTGGGACGCGCGGAGGATACGTTCCGCATGCCTGTGTCAGAGAGGGAAAGGGCAGGGAAACGCTGTCTTCGGGCATCGCCAGCAACGCGCGACCGGATGGCGGCCAGGCCGTGCCCGTTACGACGAAGGAAGTTACGGGCATCGCCAGCAACGCGCGACCGGATGGCGGCCAGGCCGTGCCCCGTCTTTTACAGATACGGCGAGAACAGCCAGCAGGCGGCGTCACGCAGCTTGAGGATCAGGGGGCGCTGCTTCAGGTCCTTCAGGGTCACTTCGCGGCTGCGGGCCATGGTCATGTCCATGTGCAGGGCCATGGCGGTATGGAATTCGGGGTCGAAGACCTCCATGTTCAGCTCGAAGTTCAGGCGCATGCTGCGGGCGTCCAGGTTGGCGGAACCTATCTGGCAGTAATAGCCGTCCACGGCTAGCAGCTTGGTGTGGGCAAAGGGCGGCGGCTGGAACCATACGCGCACGCCCGCTTCCAGCAGGACGGGCAGCAGGCGGAAGCTGGCCCAGTGGACGAAGGGCAGGTTGTTCTTGCCGGGCAGGACCACCCGCACGCTGACGCCCCGCTGGGCCGCGCTGCGCAGGGCGGCGATGAGCTCGTGCGACGGCAAAAAATAGGGCGTCATGATGCGCACCGTATGCTGGGCGCTGCCGATGATCCCGCAGTACAGGTCATTGAGCGGGTCGGCCTCGGTGCCGGGGCCGTCCAGCACCATGCGGCACAGGCTGTCCCCGGACATGATGTTGCTGCTGGGCGGCAGGTCGCGCTGGTCGAATTCGCCGGTGGCGAAGCCCCAGTCCAGCAGGAAGGCCCGGCGCAGCTGGTCCACGATGGGGCCCTCACAGCGGAAATGCAGGTCCTGCACGCCGCCGGGATGTTTGCCGAGGACGTGGTTGTCGGCGATGTTCATGCCGCCGGTGAAGGCCGTATCGTCGCAGACGAGCAGCTTGCGGTGGTTGCGCAGGTTGATGCTGAGGCTGGGCGGGAACAGGCGGGGCGGCAGGAAGCGCGCCAGCTTGCCGCCGGCCCTGGGGATGCGCTTCCAGGGCTTGCGCAGCGAATAGACGGCACCGCCGAAGCCGTCCACCAGCAGGCGCACATCCACGCCGCGCCGGGCGGCATGGCACAGGGCCTCGGTGAAGCTCTCGCCCACGCTGCCGCCGCGGAAGATGTAGGTGGAGAGGAAGACCTGCCTGCTGGCCCGGTTGATGGCGCGCAGCATGGCCGGATAGGCCTCGTTGCCGTTACGCAGGGGCAGGATGCCGTTGCCGTTGCACAGGGTCTGGCCCGTCAGGCGGCGCCCCAGGACCTCCAGGGGCCACTCCTGCGGCGGCGCGATGGCCGTGCGGTGGCAGACGACCTCGGGATGGTGGGCGTAGTCGGGTTCGATGGCGGCCATTTTGCGCATGAGGCGGGCCGCCAGGCTTTCGGCACGGCTGATGCCGAACAGGCAGTACAGCACGATGCCGACGCCCGGCAAAAAAAGGACCGTCACGATCCAGCCCAGCGCCGAGCGCGGATCGCGCTTGTGGAGCAGGGCGTGGCAGACGGCCCCCCAGGACAGAAGGTGCGCTGCCACAAGGCCTAATGTTCCCAGTGTCAGCACGGCGGATCGCTAGCGGCGCACAGCCAGCAGCGGGATGTCGGTATTGCGCAGCACGCGCTCGGTGATGGAACCGATGAGCATGTCGGCCAGGCCGTCACGGCCGTCGGTGTACATGACGATCATGTCCACGCATTCTTCATGGCCCACGGTGACGATGGTATCGGCGGGCAGGCCTTCACGCACGATGCAGCGGCAGGCCACGCCGTCCTGTTTCAGCGCTTCAGCCAGCGGCGCCAGCAGGGTCTCGCCCCTGGCGGCATCGGAGCGTTCCAGTTCGGTATGGGCGGCACCGCCCACCAGCTTGGGCAGGGCTTCGGTCACATGCAGCAGGATGATCTCGCCGGAGCACAGGGTCCTGGCATGGCGCAGGGCCCTGGAAGCGCGTTCGCCGGAATTTTTGCCGCTCACGGGCACGAGGACACGTTGGTAGATCATGTGGGCTCCTTGGATTGGGATGATTGCCCAGGAGGGCATTTCAAAGAAGCATTTTCGCACGACAGGACGATTTGTGCAAGGTCTGCCGGGATGCGGCCGCAAAAAAGCCTGTTCCGGGGGAACAGGCTTTGTGGAGGCGATGGTGCGGCAACGGCCTACTGGCGGACGACCAGCACGGGCAGCGGCGTGCTGCGCAGCACATGCTCGGTGATGGAGCCGAACAGCTTGTCGGCCAGGTCGTCATGCCCGTCCGAGAACATGACGATGGCTTCGGCGTCCATTTCCCTGGCGGTCTTGACGATGGTCTCGACGGGCAGGCCGTGAAGGATGACGGTCTGATGGGCGATGCCGGCATGGTCCAGTTCGGCCGCAAGAGGCGCCAGGAGGGCTTCGGCCTTGACGGTGACGTCCTGCTTGTCGCTCGTGAGGTTGGGCATGGGGGAGCCCACGCTGGGCGCCACAGCATGCAGCAGGATGATCTCCCTGGGATCCAGCTTCCTGGCCTGGCTCAGGGCCTTGAGGGCACGTTCTCCGGAATGCTTGCCGCTCACGGGCAGAAGGACACGTTCGTAACTCATGTGGACTCCTTGCATAAAATAAGAGATGGCCCTTGTGGGCGTGGAAGGTCCAGTCTGGCACGACTTGTCCCTTTGTGCAAGAGGGGCTGTCACCGCCTTTCGCGCCGGGGCCGGGAGGCAGCCAGGCCGGCCCGCGGGACCGGCCCCGTCAGGACCCCAGGGAGATGCGGTGGCGTTCCACCGCCGTGGCCAGTTCGGGCAGCAGGTCGGTCACGGCCTGCAGGTCCTTGGCGCGTCCGGCGCTCTCCACACAGCGCGCCATGCGGCCCAGTACCCGGAAACCGTAACTTTCGGCCTCGGCGGCCAGACGCCCGGCGGCATCGGCCACCAGATGCAGGCGGCGCTGTTCCAGGGCATAGCCGGCCTCCGCCAGATATTTGTCCATGCGCCACATGAGGGCGGGCAGCGGATCCTCGGGATCGTCCGGCGGCTGGGGCCGCTGGGGCATGGGCGGCACGGGCACGCGCGGCGCGGGGGCCGCGGGACGGGGAGCTGTCCGGCGTTCGATCCAGGGGTTGGCCGCGGTCGGGATCTCTGCCGCGGCCTCGGGCGACTTTTGCTGCGGTCCTTCCTTTTTGGGGATGGGACGCGGGGTGCCCTGCCGTTCCTGCACGGTCGCGGCAGGGGCCTGCGGGCCCTTGTCCTCCTCCCTGTCGTCCCGGGGCTGGCTGCTCCCCGTGTGGAAACGGGAAAGGAAGCGCATCAGGGTATTGGCCGCCGCCCTGGTCCGGCTGGTCTCCTCCCGGCCGCTGGCAAGGAGGGTGGTGCTGTCCGGCGTCATGTCCGGCAGGCTGGAAACGTCCTTGCTGCCGGGCACGGCATGGGGAGCCTCTTCCACAGGAGCGCCGGGGAAGGCGGGCTGCGTGCCGGCGGCCGGGCCGGAGCCGGGGCCCTTGCGGGGCGGCGGCGTGATGAGGGCCGATTTGTCCGTGGGCACCAGACTGGGCTTGCCCAGTTTGCGGGCGATCTCGTCCGGGCTGACGTCCCGTCGCAGGGGACGGACCGTGACCACGGTCTCCACCGGGGCGGACGCCGCTTCCTCCCGCCGGGGGACAGGACGGCTGACCGGTGTGCCGATGGGCATGGGCTCGCCCACCCATTCACCGGCATGGCGCAGGCTGGGGCTCACATAGCCGCCGGCAAGGGGACGCGCCGCATCGGCTGAAGGGAAGGCCGGAGCGGGCCGGGGGGCCTCGGCGGCTTCGTCCTGCGCGGGGCTCGGCATGTCAGCGTCGGCCTCTGTTTCCGCAACGGCTTCCTCCGTGCTGTCCGCTGCGTCAGAGGAGGCAGCGGGGCTATCGGCCGGAGCGGCGGCATCCGCCGTTCCCTGCTGCGGCAGGGCCTCTTCCTGCGGCGCTTCGGCCGTTGGAGCTTCTTCTTTTTCTTCCTCCAGCGGGGCTTCCTGCGTCGTCGCATCATCCATTGTCGCCACCGGCACGGACGGGAAGTCCGGTGCCGTGGGCGCGGGGGCCGGGCCGCCGTCTTCGGCCGCTTCGGGAGCGGCGTCGTTTTCCTGCACAGGGCTGTCCGCGGGCGCAGGCGCCACCGGCTGCGCATCATCGGCCGCCGATGCTTCGGCAGCTTCCGCACGCACAGCGCCGGACTGTTCGTCATCAGCGGGCAGGGGCTGTTCGGCCTCAGGACGGGCGGTCTGCGCGACAGGGGCGACAGGGGCATCACGGCGCATGTCGTCCGTCAGGCTGAGGGGCGCCGCCGGAGCCGCCTCCGCCCCGGCAGATGCCGGAGCAGCGAACAGATCCGGCAGGTCTCCGCCTGTCGCGGCCTGTGCGGCCGGGACCGTCCGCTCCGGCATGTCATCGGTGGACAGGAGCAGGTCGGGCATGCCCTGGTCTGCCTGGGGGGCGGCCACAGGGCCGAACAGGTCGGGCAGAGGGGCGTCGGCCTGCCTGGTCTCGGGCAGGGGCGCGCCGAGGTCGGCCACATCGTCATGGCTGCCCAGGATCTCCAGCACGGTCTCGCGCAGGGCGTCTTCCGAGACGGGCAGGGTCAGGGCATGGCTGAAACCGGCGTTGGCCAGCTCATCCCACTGGCTCTGGTCGGGGGTCAGGGCCACGGCCCCGAAGGGGCCTGTCCTTTCGGCAAGGCCGTGATAACGGCGCAGCATCGGCGCGGCTTCCACAGAGGCCTCGGGACCGCAGACCAGCAGCACCGTGGCCGGTGTCCCGCCCCTGCGGGCCCCGGCGGCCAGCCCGTGGGCCAGGGTGCCTGTCTCGCGGCAGGTGCAGGGCAGGTCGCGCAGCATGGCGCCCAGCTCGCGACGGGTGGCGGCATCGGGAGCGCAGACCAGGACCGTGGGCAGGTCGTCGGCAGACGCTTCCGGGAGCTGCAGCTGCAGGGTGAAGATGACGGACGTGCCGCGGGGGCCGCTCTCCACGCCCAGGAAGCCGCCGTGGGCCGAGGAGAGTTCCCAGATGCGGGCCAGGAGCGGCGCGGAGCGCTGTTCCGGGGGCAGGCCCGTGCCCGTGTCGCGCACCTGGAAGAGCAGATGCCCGGGATGTTTGCTGTCCGGCACATGGCGCACGGCAAAATGGACCTTGCCGCCCTTGCTGGCCCGCACGGCATCCTCCAGCAGCAGACGGAGCGTCTCCTCCAGGTCCCCGGCGGGGCCTTCGTAGCGCTGTTCGAGGTCGGACGGGACATGCCAGCCCAGGGCGATGCCGGATTTTTCAGCCAGCGCGCGGCAGTGTTCATGCGTTTTTTGCAGCATCCGGCGCAGGTCGAAGGCGCGCGTTGCGGCGCGGGCGCCGTCCGTGGGGGCCGGTGCCGCAGGCGCGGCGGCATCACCGGCCGGGTCATGCAGCAGACGCAGGGCCTGCCGGGCGCGGCGTCCCATGCCCTCCACGCGGGAACGGACATCATGCGGCAGGGAGCATTGCTCCAGCTGGCGGTTCTGTTCCACGAGCTCGCGCAGGGGCACGGCAAGGGCCTGTTCCAAACGCCGGATGGCCGTGGCGGAGGCGCTGTCGGCCTCCACGGTGGCCGGTGCGGGGGCAGGCTGGCTGAGGCCGGTCATGAGCGGCAGGGTGTTGCCCTCGGTATCCAGCAGGCGCAGGTTGGGATCCGTGATGGTCTGGCTCTGGGCGGAGCGGTCCGGTGCCGTGGGATCGGCGGGCCCGGCGGCGGCCGTCTCCGTTTCGCGGCCGGGGGCGCTCATGCCCGCGATGATCAGGGCGCTGAGGGCCGTCCCCCACAGGGGCAGGGTGCCCTGGACGAAGGGCGGGAGCAGGGTCCCGAAATCGAGGACGGCCAGACCGGCCCCCAGCGCGGCCACAAGGCAGCCCAGCAGGAAGCGGCGGGCGCCCGGTACGCCCATGAGCCAGGCACCGAGCGTGGTGGGCACGAAGATCAGGGCCAGCATGGGCCAGAGCGGCAGATAGCGGCCCATCCAGCTGAAGTCGGGCCAGAGGGGCAGCAGGGCCAGCACGGCGCCGGGCAGGGAGAGCAGCAGGTACTGGATGTCCAGCAGACGGGAATGGCTGGCGGTCTGCATCAGGTGCCGGGCCAGATGGGCCAGGAACATGAGGGCCAGGCCGGGGGCCATGGCGCTGACGGCGTCGGCGGGCGTGATGTTGCCGGCCCCCAGATCCGGCCCGCCCAGCACGGCATGGGTCAGGGCGGCGCCCACATACAGGGCCGTCCAGAAGCGCCACTGGCCGCGCTCGGTGATGCCGCGCAGCAGGGCCAGCAGCATGACCACGGCCAGGGCCAGCATGACGCCGGGGCCGAGCAGGCTTTCCGGCGCGTCCGCCAGATTGTCCAGGCTGCGCAGGGTGGGCGCGAACCAGAGGGGCGGCTGCCCGTCCAGGCGGATATAGCAGATCTGCGGCGTTTCGCCGGGCAGGGGCAGGCAGAGCAGGTTGCGCCAGTTGGCCCGGTCCTCCTGCCAGGTGGTCTGGCGGGAAAGGGGGTCGATGCCGGGCGTGTAGAGGACGGCCCCGGCCGGGACGCCCTGGCCGAGGTCGAGCACCAGGGGGGCGGGACGTCCCGGCCCGGCGGCGGGGATCTCCAGCCGCAGCCAGGTCACGCCGCTGCTGCGGGGCAGGGTCCTGGGATGCAGGGGCCGGAAGGAGGACAGCATGCCCGGTGCGGCCACTTCTTCCACGCTCCTGTCACCGTCCGTATCCAGAAAAGCCGAAAGGTAGGGCAGGATGTCCAGCTGTCCCGCTGCGCTGCCCCGGGGCGTGGCGGAAAGGTCCGCGGGCAGGGCGGGCGTGGGCGCGGATGCCGGGGGCGGTGTCGGGACCGCCGGACAGGTGGCGGCCAGGGACAGGACGAGCAGGAGCGGGATGACGATCAGGGCCAGCCGGCGGGAGGCGGCCTGCGTGGGAAGAAGAGGGTGCGTCATGCTTTTTTACCTTGAGGGGCGCCTCCGTCACGGGAGGAGGCGGCCCCGGGAAATGCCGGCACAGCGGCGGGAACAGGAAGGCCGGACCGGCGGTCTGCGCGCCACGGGGCCACAGGGGCCGGCGGGCTGCCCGGTCCCGGGGGACGGGGCAGCCGGAGCCGGATCAGTGCAGGTGCTTGATCAGCTCCGAGACGGGCGTCCCGTCAGGGGCGTGGGCGTTGGGATCGGCGGCCAGCAGCCTGCGCCAGGAGGCTTCGGCCTCGTCTTTGCGCTTGAGGTCGTAATAAAGGACGATGCCCTGGTTGAACAGGGCGTTCCTGTGCCCGGGCTGGACGCGCTCGGCCTCGCGGAAGGCCTTGAGGGCGTCGTCGAAGCGGTGGAGCTCGCGGTACATGATGCCCAGGTCGGTCAGGACGTTGGCATTGCCGGGCTGCAGGCGCAGGGCGTTCTCATAGGCCGTGACGGCCGCGGCGGGGTTCTGGTTGTCGAACTGGAAGTTGCCCAGTTTGATCCAGTTCTCCGCCTTGCCGGGTTCCTTGACCACGGCTTCCTGCAGCTTGAGCAGGGCGCTGTTCAGTTCG
>OLFV01002914.1_pt1 | contig 11694 bp, 9 predicted proteins | sample 1605551 | NCBI WGS metagenome assembly OLFV01 (sample SAMEA3888922, study PRJEB22519) | human gut metagenome | biome: human gut; feature: human-associated habitat; material: faeces | place: Denmark | collected 2011
TCAAGAAAGAGGTTGAAGAGCCAAAGAGGCTGAATTTCCTCGAAGAAATCATTGAGGCAGATCTCAAATCCGGCAAAGTGGATAGCGTCCTTACGCGTTTTCCTCCGGAGCCGAACGGTTATCTGCATCTCGGGCATGCGAAAAGCATCTGCATAAACTTTGGTCTGGCGCAGAAATATGGCGGCAAGACAAATCTTCGTTTTGACGATACCAATCCGACCAAAGAGGATACCGAATATGTGGATTCCATTAAAGAGGATATTAAGTGGCTCGGGTTCCAGTGGGACAAGGAAAAATATGCTTCTGACTATTTCGACCAGCTTTATGCATGGGCTGAAGAACTGATACAGAAGGGTCTGGCTTATGTTGATGACCAGACTCAGGAAGAAATCAGCAAGGGGCGTGGCACTGTGGACAAACCAGGTGTGGAGAGTCCGTACAGGAACAGGAGCGTGGAGGAAAACCTCAGGCTTTTCCGCGAGATGCGTGACGGAAAATATGCTGACGGTGAAAAGGTGCTCAGGGCCAAGATTGATATGGCAAGCCCGAATATGATGTTCCGCGATCCTCTCCTTTATCGTATCAAGCATGCCTCTCATCACCGTACCGGAGACAAGTGGTGCATCTATCCTATGTACGACTTCACTCACGGCCAGTGCGACTCCATCGAACACATCACACATTCCATCTGTACGCTTGAATTCGATGTGCACAGACCGCTGTACGACTGGTTTATCCAGACGCTCGGCATCTATCCGTCACATCAGTATGAATTCGCGAGACTGAACCTTACTTACACATTGATGAGCAAGCGTAAATTGCTCGAACTGGTGCAGAAAGGTCTTGTGAGCGGTTGGGATGATCCTCGTATGCCGACATTGTGCGGTGTAAGAAGAAGAGGTTATACTCCTGAAGCATTGAAAATGTTCTGTGAGAAGATCGGTGTGTCCAAGCGTGACCAGCTGATGGACCTCCAGCTTCTTGAGTGGTGCGTGCGCCAGGACCTGAATGCGAGGTCAAACCGCTATATGGTGGTTGAGGACCCGGTCAAGGTTACTCTCACGAACTGGGAGCCGGGCAAGGTGGAGTGGTTTGACTGCTCTCTCAATCCGGCTGAACCGGAAGGAGCCACCCGCAAGGTTCCGTTTACCGGCGAACTGTACATCAGCAGGGCGGACTTTATGGAAGATGCGCCTAAGAAGTTCTTCCGTCTTAAACCTGATGGTGAGGTCCGTCTGAAATACACCTATATCATCAAGTGCAATGAGGTTATCAAGGATGCTGAGGGCAATGTGGTGGAACTTAAATGTACTTTCGATCCGTCAACACGTCCGGGAAGCGGGGAGTGGAGAAGTGTCAAGGGTACAATTCATTGGGTATCAACTGCTCACGCCAAGGAAGTGGAACTCCGTATGTATGACAAGCTGTTCACATTGGCAGATATGAGCCAGGTTCCTGAGGACAAGGACTACAAGGATTTCCTGAATCCGCAGTCATTGGTTCTCGGCAAGGGATATGCTGAGCCTGCCCTGTTGGAAGACAAATCCGGCATAGCAGTTCAGTTCGAGCGTGACGCCTATTACTTCAAGGATCCGGACAGTACTCCGGAACATCCTGTGTTCAACAGGACGGCGACCCTCAAGGACTCCTATAAGCCGGAATAGCCTGATCAGAGAATATCAGGCATTTTCCGTTTATCATAATCAAGTGGCTCTGTCCGTATCCCGGCCGAGTCACTTGTTTGCGTTTATGCTTCTGGCGTCATCAGATTCTTGTGTCCGTCTCTGAATTCTTGTTCCCTGTTTCTGACAATGTTTGGTGCCACTGGCAGGGCCTTGGTCGGCACTTGTTGTTCTTCTTGTTCGTGTCTGGTCTGCGCCCCTGTTCTTGCGTTTTGTAAGCGTCTCCACGGTTACGTATTGACACTATTGGAACAACCTGCTGTTGGACTATGGGTGTAAGTTCCTGAACGATAATGAGATATGTGAAATGAGTGATGCCAGGTTGCCTGTTTTTTTGCCTAACCTGAATTTGACGAATTGTTCTAACTGTCTGATAATGAGCGCTTAATAGTTATATCGCAAATGCAGGTTGTTCCAAGTTGTAAAAATACGTTTTTACAATCGTGGGAGCCGTCTTTTTATGAAAAAGCGTGTTCATTTTTTGAAAACGCTTTATTCGCTGTTACTTTGTGGAAAAAACTATGTTTTACCATTTCTGTACTAATGGCCTATTGAAAAATCTGCTGTTTGTTTCCGACCAAGACTATATTTATGCAATGAATACTATTGCGTTCAGTAAATTGAAGTATCCGTCGGTCAATATCCTGGCCTTTTGCATAATGAACAATCATGTGCATTTCATATTTGACTGTGAAGAGAACGAAGGGCGGAATTTCATGATTTACTATAAGCGGAGGATAGGTATGTATCTGCATGATTTATATCCAAATGAAAGGAATCTTATAGGTGCTGATGTAGCGTGTAAGAAGATGTCAGATCCTGATTATATTGTCAAGGCAATCGCATATGTGCTGCGGAATCCTCTATCGGCAGGGATTAAGCTTGTCCCGAATGAATACAGGTGGAGTTCTGCATGCCTATACTTCGGTTCGCGAGTTTTTGTTCAATGCCGTCAGAATCCAACTGGTGATAGTTTCATGACATATAAGAAGCAGATGCTTAAAACACATTGTGCTTTGCCGGAGCAGTGGCATATTGATAATGACGGACTCATTTTTCCGGGAGATTATACCGACTATAAGAGGGTGGAAAAAATTTTTGGAAGTCCTTCTCACCTGATGTTTTACATTTTGAAAAACTATGATGCTGAACTTGAGTATGATACGGGTGTGTTGACTAAAACTAAATATTCTGATGCAGAATTATGTGCCTCAAGAGACTCTCTAATATCAATGATGTTCCACAAAAACAATCTCTCACAATTGTCTGTTGAAGAAAAAATAAGGCTGGCGGTGTCAATGAAGAAAAAGTATGCTGCTTCCTGGCCGTGTCTGTCAAGAATCATAGGGCTTGACAGGTCATTGCTGAAGTCAATGTGGTAGAGCCTCTGGATATTTTGGAACAACCTGCTGTTGGACTATGGGTGTAAGTTCCTGAATGATAATATGATATGTGAAATGTGTAATGTCAGGTTACCTGTTTTTTGCCTAACCTGAATCTGATGAATTGCCCTAGCTGTTTGATAGTGAGCGCTTAATAGTTATGTTGCAAATGCAGGTTGTTCCAAGTTCTCCTCAAGAGAAGTGGTCAATGTGGAAAAATGTCAAGGTGAAGAGCAACGTTTTTCGTGGCGGGTGCATCTATCTATGGTGAAATGAATGTCAGAGTATATGTGGAATCGTATATACAGATTGTTTGCGGTAATGTCCATCGCAATGATGGGGGTTCCGTCTGCGTTTGAGGCCAGTGCACGAGTTGTGAGTCGTTCTCTCTCAATAGTTCAGCCTGAGGCCAATGCCGGAGAAGTGCCAGTGGACCAAAGAGTTCAGTCTGAGTCCAATGTCGGAGAAGTGCCAGTAGCCCAAAGGGTTCAGTCAGCGACCAATGCCGGAGAAGTGCCAGTGGCCCAGACTCCGGATACGTTGAATATCTTGTCGGCGCGCCCGTCCGGCTCAGAGGAGAATGTGACGGTGCTTTCTTCAGGAGTCAGGATAACAGGACTGCATTCGGGAAAGAAGGTGGAAGGGACATTGACCTATAAGCGCGGCTATATTTTCACATCTGACAACCAGCCGATAAGCATTTCCGATGCAGGGCTGTATTTTTCACCGGCCGATGTTGTCGTCTATAAGAAGAATGTGAAAGTCTTCAGCTCCGGACGAAAGGTCCTCTCATTCGGGGCAGGAGGCGCATTGCTCTCAGCAACAGGGGCATTGGTATTGACAGAATACTCCACTGACAATCGGGAAGCGGCGGCGGTGCTTGTGTTGGGGACCGTAGCGGCTGTGGCAGTGATGGTTCCATGCACACTGGTCGGCGTACCGATGCAGATCAAGGCTAAGGCCCGTCTGAAGAGTCTCGTCCGCAAATACAATTCCGCATACATCTTCGGCTCGAATTAATCTGAAAATTTGCTATATTCGCAGATTGAATGGACGGTGCTCAGAAATTGTCGCCAAAACAGTTTCCTGCACGGTCAAAATTTGTGTTTATGACAATTCTCAGAAAACTGCGGACACGGATACGTGAATTCAAACTGACTATGAAAATGAAGCTCGTCCTGAGCCTCAGTTCCATAGCCGTGATTCTGCTTGTCTCGAGCTTCATCTCAATAATGGAATACAGCAGGATGAGCAGCTATGTCTCAGACCTGATTGCCGCCAATATCGGTAGCATCAATGCCGCCCAGAAACTTGCTGATGCGGCGAACTCCTACAATCTCGGCATCCTTGCCATAATCGGCGACAATTCCGAAAAGCATCTGCCGGAACTCAGACAGAACGACTTCATTGACCATTGCGACAGCCTCAAGGCCTCATTGACCTCGGAAAAAATGCTTCCGTTGGCTGACTCCGTGCTCTATTCCTATTCGGCGTATATGCTGACCTCATTGGAGTTGAAGCATGCCATACTCTCTGATTTCATCAATGCGCGGGAGTGGTATTTCGACAGGCTGCAGCCTAAATACAACAGGTTGCGTTCCGATATAAACATCTTGAATACAGCCATTTACAATGAACTTCAGAAGAATTCCGCGACATTCGAAAGAGGCTTCTACAGGAGCATTATCCCGGGAGCGGTAGCCGTGGCGGTAGGACTTCTGCTCGTGGTACTGCTGCTGTTCTTCCTGATGGCTTATTATGTGAACCCAATATACAGGATGCTCACGGGGCTGAAAAATTACCGCTCGTTCGGAAGCAAATACTCCTACGAATTCGAAGGGGACGACCAGCTTTCCGAACTCAATGACGGCATAACAGAGATGGCGGGCGAGAACATGCAGCTCCGCAAGAGACTGAAGATGCTACGTGATTCCATAGAGAAAAACAAGGAGGAACAGGCCTGATGAACCTTAAAGTCATATCCAGAAACGTCGGGTTCGCGCTGCTTGCCAGTGCGTTCTTTATGTTTCTGTCCATATTGGTTTCATTGGCAGAAGGAAACGACAGCGCATTGGCCGCGATGATAATCAGTTTCACGATTACCTTCATTGTGGGCGTGTTTCCGTTCATCTTCGTCCGCAAATCCTCCAACATTACCCTGAAGGACGGTTATATGATCATCGTGTTGTCATGGCTGCTGTCCTTCGTCTTCGGAATGTTGCCGTACCTTCTCTGGGGCGGCCCGTTCTCGGTAATCAACGCACTTTTCGAAGCGGTATCCGGTTATACCACCACTGGAGCCACCATATTGACAGATGTGGAACAGCTGCCTGACAGCCTGCTGTTCTGGCGCTCGTCCACGCATTTCATCGGAGGCTTGGGAGTCGTGGTGTTCCTTCTGCTGATTATCCCGTCCTCCAGTCCGATGAGGCTCCGGCTGACCAATATGGAGGTGTCTTCACTCTCCAAAGAAGGTTACCGGACGCGTACGAACAAGACCGTATGGGTATTTGCCGCAGTATATCTGGGAATTACCATATCGGCATTCATCTGCTACTGGCTGGCCGGAATGTCGGCTTTCGACGCCATAAACCATGCCTTCAGTGTGGTGGCCACAGGAGGATTCAGCACCAAGAACCTGTCTATCGCCTCCTTTGATTCCAATGCCATAAACATAATCACCATAGTCTTTATGTTCTTGGCTTCTGTCCATTTCGGACTCATATTTGTCGTATTCGCTACACGCAGCCTCAAACCGCTCAAGAATCCCGTGCTGAAATTCTACGCACTGATGATAGTGATAGCCTCAGTGATGATGGCTATATCATTGAAAATGAAGGGATCTGAATTCTCTTGGGGTGACTCTATCATGAACGGAATCTTCCACGTTGTGAGCTCTATTTCCACGACCGGATTTGCGATATCCGACAACAATACGTGGCCGGCGTTCGCAGCAGTGCTGATGGTCATCATTTCCGTTCCTTGCGGAATGGCAGGCTCCACCACAGGAGGTGTGAAGGCAGATCGTATCTATCTGATGCTTAAGACTATAGGCCAGCAGGTAAAGAAGGCGCTGCATCCGGCTTCCATAAACCAGGTCCATGTCGGAAACCATATTCTCACCAATGAAGAAGTCTATCCGCATCTTGTCTATATAGCGTTGTATTTCGTTACAATAGCCATCTCTGTGGCATTGTCCATTGTCTCCGGCGTGACTATAGACGCATCTGTGGCCGCCTGCATCTCCGCTCTGAGCAATGTCGGCCCCGCATTGGGAGACTGGGGAACATTGGGCAGTTTCAATTCGGCGCCGGTGATGGCCAAATTCATTTTCGTTGTCGATATGTTCCTCGGCCGTGTCGAAATCTATCCGATACTCGCTGTAGTGGCAATGGCTTTTTCTAAGAGGAACAAGTAATGGGGCAGGCTGATTTTCTATACGACAAGTTTCTTGGACATTTCCAGTACGAGCCGACTGAGTCCCAGGACACGTTCCTGCATCAGATGGCCGAATTTCTTACCGGAGATGACGGTGACATATTGATACTCAATGGTTATGCAGGTACCGGTAAGACTACTGCAATCTCGGCCGTAATCGGTGCATTGACAGAACTGAGCATCCCTACTGTGCTTCTGGCTCCGACGGGGCGGTCTGCGAAAGTGCTTTCCAGATATGCCGGGCGCCCTGCTCATACGGTCCACAAACAGATCTACAGGCAGCGTTCAGTCGGATCTGACGGCTTCGGACAGTTCTCATTGGCCCCGAACAAGGCGAAAGACACGTTGTTCGTCGTGGATGAGGTGTCGCTTGTGGGCATTGACAATTCCGGGCAGAACTCCACTGCGCTATTCGGCACTGGTAACCTGCTCGAGGATTTGGTAACATTTGTCAGAAACGGCAACGGCTGCCGTCTGGTGATGATTGGTGACTCCGCACAGCTTCCGCCGGTCGGTCACGAATACAGCCCGGCCCTCGCTCCGGAATATATGAACACTTTCGGTGGGGTGTTCTGGTCTTCCCTCACAGATGTCGTACGCCAGCAGCAGGCATCCGGGATACTGTCCAATGCTACGTCTCTAAGAACTTTGATATCAGAAGATTACGAGTCTGGAGGAAACTTCTTTCCTGTAGAGAAACTGGAACTTGATGTGGACGGTTATGACGATATCGAGCGTATCGGCGGCGCTGACCTTATCGAAAAGATTACCGACGCCTTCGACCAGTACGGGGAGGACGAAACCATCATCTTGTGTCGCTCCAACAAGCGGGCAGTCCGGTACAATGCCGGTATCCGCTCGGCTGTCCAATATAAAGAAGAACGTCTGGTCCGCAACGATAAACTGATGGTCGTGAAGAACTGTTATCAGTTTCTGACCGATGTGAAGGGCATAGATTACATAGCCAATGGCGATATCGTAAAACTCTTGTCCATAAACCATTACGAAGACAGATACGGATTGCATTTCGCCCAGGCTCGGCTGCTCTTTCCTGACTATGACGACCAGGAAATCTCCGCAAAAGTGTGCCTGGATACATTGGAATCAGAGTCGGCGTCATTGACATACGAACAGCAGAACGCTCTGTATCAGGGAGTTTCCGAGGACTATTCCCATATATCTTCCAAGAAGAAACGTTATGAGGCAGTACGCGAAGACCTGTTCTACAATGCCCTGCAGCTGAAATATGCCAATGCCGTTACCTGTCACAAGTCCCAGGGCGGTCAGTGGAAATGCGTTTTCATCGACAATCCTTTCTGGATGGACGAATACACCGTCGATGACTACAAATGGCTCTACACGGCGCTAACCCGCGCGACAGAAAAAGTATATCTCGTTAATTTCAAGGATTCAAATTTCGTATGAGGAACAATGATTTGCTCTGCCTTGCCGGCAGAATGGCCGCAGTAGCGGCAGTTTTTCTGACAATGTCAATGCAGATGTCAGCCCAAGAGTTCGTGAAGATACCTGCATCATGGAAATGGCTTGACAATGAGAAAGTTGCCTTTTCCTATGACGGCTCGTTCACGGATTCACAGGCATTTGCCGTGCGCGCATCCAGCCGCAAGACTATTCACGGTATCAAGGCCCCTGCAAAGTATTCCACATTTCCTGCTGATCCGGAAGGCGCGGTGAACCGGACCTGGGCGCCGGATTCTTCCGCTTTCGCCTTCACGAGAAACAATGACCTCTACGTCTATGATGTCGCTTCTGCTACGGAAAAACGGCTTACATTCGATGGCAACGAACTGATACTCAATGGTTATGCCTCTTGGGTATATTATGAGGAAATACTTGGACGTCCATCATTGTACCGCGCGTTCTGGTGGTCTCCCGACTCCAAGAAAATCGGATTCTACCGCTTCGACAATACTGACGTGCCGGTTTTCCCGATTTATTCACCTGCAGGTCAGGACGGCGTGCTCCGAAATACCAGATACCCGAAAGCAGGCGAGCCAAACCCGCGTGTCCGCATCGGAATAGTGGATGTCAATGAAATCTCTTCTGACGGTGCTCCTCACACAGTCTGGGCAGATTTCAATGAAAATGACGACCAGTATTTCGGAATTCCGTTCTGGGGTGCAGACAGCAAGGAATTTTTCATTGCACGTGAACCGCGCATCCAGAATACATTGGAACTATACAGTGTCTCAGCCATCGACGGCTCCAAGAAACATATTTATACCGAAAAGTCAGAAACATGGCTTGACTGGATAGACGGTATGCTCTTCACTGACAAGGGATTGTACATGGCACGCTCATTTGAGACAGGATGGCAGCAGATCTATTTCCTCTCTTATGACGGCAAGACGCTCAGACGCCTGACGGACGGCCCGAACTGGCGAATTTCCCTGTTGCGGGCGGACAAGGACGGAAGTGTATATTTCACAGCCTGCCGGGATGCCTCAGTGAGACATTGCCTGTATAAGGTCAATGCCGAAGGCCAGATCAATGCATTGACTGATATTGAGTTGAATGTGTCTTCCGTAAGTTTCTCGCCGGACGGGAAATATTTCGTGGCGTCGGTTTCTTCATTCACCTCGCCTGACAGGATCCTGTTGGCGAAGACCTCCAAGCCTTCTTCCGTTATGGTAGTTGCCGACAGGAAAGGGCCTGATTTCAATGCTAAGAACTATGCTCTGCCCCAGCTCATCTACATTGAGAATGACGGACTCAGGCTTCCTGCCTACATAGTCTATCCGAAGAATTTCGACCCGTCCCGCAAATATCCGGTGCACATGGACATATATGGCGGACCTGATACTCCGATGGTGCGCGAAAGGTGGATTCACCCTTCTCCGTCCAACCAATGGTGGTCAGACAATGACATAATCCAGATTACGGCTGACTGCAGGGCTGCCGGCCACAATGGCAGAGCAGGCCTTGACCAGATTTATAAACATTTGAACAGTAAGGAATTGGAGGACTTCAAAGCCTGGGCGCGTTACCTCAAATCATTGCCTTATGTCAATGGGGACAAAATCGGAGTCGAGGGCTTCTCTTTCGGCGGAACCATGACGACAATGCTGTTGTTCACCGCCTCTGATGATTTCCACTACGGGATTGCCGGCGGGGGAGTGTATGACTGGATTCTGTACGACAGCCATTACACCGAACGTTTCATGGAAACGCCTCAGACCAATCCGGACGGCTACGCCTCCTCCCGTGTCATCAATTACGTCTCTTCTTACCCGGCTACCTATGCGGAAACATCTGCGGTAGAGCCGGTCATGCTGAAAATCACTCACGGTACCGGTGACGACAACGTTCATTTCCAGAGCACGCTTCAGCTCATCGACGAACTGCACAAGCAATGCAAGAAGTTCGAATTCATGATCTACCCTGACGGCATGCACGGCTATCGTGGCTACCAAGGAAAACATTTCCTCGAAGCCAACCACGACTTCTGGCTCCGTTACCTGTGTGACAAATGATGACTTTATGCTGATATTTCACAGCACATTGTGAATTTCTTGAATTTTTCAGATAAAAATTTTACTTTTGTTTGAAATTACCAATCCGCTGTGAATATGAAGACTTTAGGAATGCAGATTAAAGAACGCAGGAAGGCCCTTAAGATTACTCAAAAGGAACTCGCCGATTTAGCAGGAATCAGTATCAATACTGTGGTTGCTGCAGAGCGTGGACAGGGGGATCCTAAGATTTCTACATATCTTGCTATTTGCAATGTTCTAGGACTTAAATTGATTGTACAGTTATGAGACAGTGTGAAATCTATTTGCACGGAATAAAGTGCGGCTTGCTTACTGAAGAGGATGATAAGTCCTTCACATTTTCTTATGATAGTGTATATCTGCAAAGAGCTGATGCGGATCCGGTCAGTCTTACTCTTCCTCTTCAGCGGGAACCGCATAAATCACCCTATCTTTTTTCGGTTTTTGCCAATATGCTTTCTGAAGGAGAGAACCGTCAGGTTCAGTCCGTGTTGTTGCGGATTGACCCGGAAGACGATTTTGGAATTCTTCTGGCAACCTGTCAGGTAGATACTATAGGTGCTATAACAGTAAAGCCGATCAGACTATGATTAATTTGAATATATGTCCGTCCACATTGAAGGAAGGGTTCAGTACTTATTGTCCGGCTGCGGTCAAATCGCTTTTTGACGGAAACAAAGTCTCTCACATTTTTCCGGGCGCAAGCCCTGAAGATGGAGGCTCTGCGGATTCGATAAGAAATATCGGTAGAATATCGCTTTCAGGCGCCCAGCCAAAGTTTTCGGTCATAATAGGCGAGAACAAACAACTGAGATATACACGAGAAGGCGAGCAAGGGACATATATACTCAAACCACGTCCAACTGGTTATCAGATTGCCAATAAGGATTACTGTGCAGCTAATGAGCATGTTACAATGCAGATAGCATCACAGGTTTATGGAATTGAGACTGCAGGTAATGCACTTTGCTTCTTTGAGGATGATAAGCCAGCATATATTACAAGACGTTTTGATGTTTATCCTGGAGGTAAATACAAGCAGGAAGATTTTGCAGCATTGCTCGGCTGGAGTAAAGACAATGGTGGCGCTAACTATAAATATGACAAAGTAAGTTACGAAGAATGTGCTGAGGTTATTCACAGGTATGTGAAGGCTGCTTTGATTGATATCAGGCGATTTTATAGAATTATATTGTTCAACTTCGTGTCTCTCAATGATGATGCGCACTTGAAGAACTTTTCGCTCATAGAGAGAAATGGGGAGTACCATCTTTCACCAGCTTATGATCTTGTAAATACCTCTCTTCAACTTTATGAACCTCGGATATTTGCCCTTGATAAAGGTTTGTTCAAAGAAGGGATGAACAAGGCTGATACTCACAATATCGGTCATGATGACTTCGTGGAATTTGGAAGGAGAATCGGACTTCCGGACAAAGTTATTCATCAGGAAATTATGATGTTCCAGTCGGTGAATCCCATGGCAGTCGAACTTGTAAGAAAGTCTTTCTTGTCTGAAGAACTAAAAAAACAGTACATCACAGCATATACCTATAGGTGCAAGATGCTGAACTTCTGACACTTTAATTCGGCAGTTATTCCAATATAAATAAAAAGGCGGCCTGAAGTGGTCGCCCTTTTTCGTTCGTCCAGCACGAACATACTCTAAAGGGTGCA
>OLFV01002930.1_pt1 | contig 11635 bp, 7 predicted proteins | sample 1605551 | NCBI WGS metagenome assembly OLFV01 (sample SAMEA3888922, study PRJEB22519) | human gut metagenome | biome: human gut; feature: human-associated habitat; material: faeces | place: Denmark | collected 2011
GAGTTGGTGGCGTAGTTGCCGAAATTCGACAGCACGCCGTTCTTGAGTCCGTTGCCCGATCCCAGCAGGATGACGAGCATGAAGATGCCCCACGCGACCGAAAATCCCGTGAGGAACGTGCGCAGTTTGTTGCGGCGCACCGAAGTCCATATCTCCAGCAGCAGCTCTCTCATCGCGTTGCCAGTCCGGTTTCGGTGATACTGCTGATGACGCCGTCCGTCAGGCGGATGATTTTGTCCGTCTGGTCGGCGATCGACTGTTCGTGGGTGACGCAGATGATGGTCATGCCCATGTCGACGTTCACGCTGCGCAGCAGGTTCATCACCTCCTGCGAGGTCTTGCTGTCGAGGGCGCCCGTAGGCTCGTCGGCCAGGATGATCTGCGGCTTGTTGATGAGCGCCCGCGCGATGGCCACGCGCTGCTTCTGCCCGCCCGACATCTCGTTGGGCATGTGTTCGGCCCAGTCGCGCAGTCCCAGCATGTCGAGGTATTCGAGCGCCAGGGCGTTGCGTTTGCGCCGTGCGACGCCCTGGTAGTAGAGCGGCAGGGCGACGTTCTCGACGGCGTTCTTGTAGCTGATGAGGTTGAACGACTGGAAGATATATCCGATCATGTTGTTGCGGGCGGCGGCGGCCTGCGTCTCCGACAGTCCCTTGATGAGCCGTCCGGCGAGGTAGTAGCTGCCGCTGTCGTAGTCGTCCAGAATGCCGAGAATGTTCAGCAGGGTCGATTTGCCCGATCCCGAGGCCCCCATGATCGAAACCAGCTCGCCCTTTTCGATTTCGAGGTCGATACCCTTGAGTACATGCAGCGGAGCGCCGTTGTGGTAGGTCTTGTTGATGTTTTCGAGTACAATCATATCGAGAGGGAGTGATCCCGTTTTTTTATGGTCGTTGATTTTGTTCGCTGTTTTTGTTTCGGCGTATTTCCTGTTGATCCGTGAAGTGTTCCTGCCGGTCGAAACCGAAGGGTTCTGCGGGGTGTTTCCTGTGCCGGCGTTATGTAATTCCTCGACTTTTGGAAACGCTTGCAGGCACTGCGTCCGTTCTTATCGTTTGTTACGATAAAGATAGAAAGTATATTTGTGAAAAACAAGAAAAATTTATCGAAAATCAATAAAATTTTACCCCCCCCCGATAGATCGGTCGAGAGGGGGATTTTGTGTGGAAAAAAGACCGTCCCATCCTCTGAAAAAGGAGGCGGGACGGTCTTTAGTTATTCCGCATACACGGTTATTCCGGTTTCGGCAGGAGTCCTGTTTTTTGATATACCTTATAATATATGGATCTTGCGAGAAAATCACTTCCGCGCAGAGCGGACAGGCGTCCGCGAACGATTCCTGCACATGGAGTCGAGGAGCCTATTTGAGCCGCAGGAACGAATAGCCGAAGCGTTCGCAGGCGGCTTTTTCCAACTCTTCGCGGGCCGAGGGGTGCGCAATGTCGATCAGGGCGCGGGCACGCTCGGCGAGTCCTTTGCCCAGCAGGTAGGCCGCACCGTACTCCGTGACGACGTATTGTGTCTGGAAACGGGTGGTCACCACGCCGGCGCCGGGCGTCAGCAGGGCCTTGATCTTGGAGTGTCCCTTCGAGGTGGTCGAGGGGAGCGCGATGAAGGTTTTACCGCCTTCGGAGAGGGCGCCGCCGTACATGAAGTCGTGTTGTCCGCCTACGCTCGAGTAGATCATCGTGCCGATCGAGTCGGCGCAGATCTGGCCCGTCAGATCGACCTCCAGCGCCGAATTGATGGCCATGACCTTCGGATTCTCGCGGATGCGGAACGGGTCGTTCGTCCATGCCACGTCCTTCATGATCAGGTCTTCGTTGTAGTCCATGTATTCGTAAAGCCGCTTCGAGCCGAGAGCCAGCGACGCGAGGTTTTTGCCCGGAAGCACTTTTTTCTGCGAGTTGTCGATCACGCCGCTCCGAATCAGGGGTACTACCCCGTCGGTGAGTGCTTCGGTGTGGAGTCCCAGGTGTTTATGATCGCCCAGGGCCGCGAGTACGGCGTTGGGGATGCCGCCCACGCCGATCTGGAGGGTCGCACCGTCGGGAATCAGCTCGGCGATGTAGCCGCCGATCTTGCGGTCGATTTCGTTGGGCTGGGCGGTCGGAAGCTCCACCAGAGGTTCATCGACTTCGACGGCGGCCGTGAGTTTCGAGACGTGGATCAGCGCATCGCCGTAGGAGAACGGCACGTGGGGGTTGATCTGGGCGATAACGACCTTCGCACATTCGGCGGCCGAAACCGCGAGGTCGGCCGAGGTGCCGAAGCTGCAATAGCCGTCCGCATTGGGGCGCGAACAGTTCAGCAGCGCTACGTCGATCGGGATGATCCCCTTGCGGAAAAGCCCCGGGATCTCGCCCAGAAAAGCCGGGATGGCCTGTCCGTACCCCTGAGCGATCCAGTTGCGCACGGAGTTCGACACGAAGAGGCTATATACGAGGAAACTGTCTTTGTATTCGGGCTTGCAGTAGGGCGCTTCCTCCCGTCCGATGGCGAAGGCTGAATAGACCTTCACTCCCCGAAGTTCGTGTCCCCGGTCGGCCATCGCTTTCACGAGCACTTCCGGGATCGAAACGCTTCCCTGAATATAAACGCTGTCGTTGGATTTGATGAGCTTCGCAGCTTCAGCGGCAGTGGTGTAGTTGATCATGGGTCTGTTTTTCTAAGTCGTTTCCGGCAGTCGGTCGGTGAAAGGAAAATTCGGTCCCGTCGTCGGCCGGAGACGGTAGGTTTTGTCTTTTTTGTTGGTTATTTGAAGGAGCCGAATTTATTCGGCTCCTTCTCTTCGTTGGGTGCGAATGGTCGTTCCCGGATGTCCGTGCCGGATTCTTTTCTCCGGAGTGCAACTCCGGGACGATTTCACAGCGACCCGGAGCTGCAATGCCGGATTTATTTCCGGGCGTAGTCCTGCGCGAAGTCGCGGAGGCGCCGGTCGAGCAGGTCGTACTGCTCCTCGCGGTTCATCTGCGACACGCAGACGCGCACGCCGTTCTGGAGGCTGCCCGTCGAGGTGAGCGAGATCGCGCAGATACCGTAGCGCAGCAGTGCGGCCACCAGGTCGGAACTCGGCATCGAACCGTAGCCTACCGTGAAGAAGAATCCGTCGCTCACGTGTTCGTCCTGGTCTTTGTCATAGACGATGTGGAAACCGTGACGCTCGAAGAGTTCCTTGACGCGGTGAGCGCGGTGTGCGTATTCGCGGGTGTGCCCCACGAAGTCCAGCTTGCCGTCCGCCGCCGCTTTGAACATGGCCGCCAAAGCGTATTGAGCCGAGTGACTTGCGCCTGACGATGCGGCGTAGAGGAATGTCAGGGCGTAGGATTCGGCGAAACGGCCGATGCCGTAACGCTCCTTGAGAGCCGGATAGAAGCGGTTGCGCAGTTTGTCCGAGATCGCTGCGATGGCGATGCGCTGGCCGGCGTAGCTGAAGATCTTCGAGCCGGAAATCATCAGCACGTAGTTATCCGTATAGCGGGCTGCGGTGGCCTGGAACGGAGCCTGGAAAGGATGTCCCAGCTCCTTGCGGAAGTCCATGCCCATGTAGGCCAAGTCTTCGAGAACGATCGTGTCGTACTTGGTTGCCAACTCGCCGATGGTGCGCAGTTCGCTCTCTGTGAGGCAGATCCACGCCGGGTTGTTGGGGTTCGAGTAGATGATCGCCGCGACGTTGCCCTGCTTGAGATAGCTCTCCAGCTTGGGACCGAGTTTCTCGGCGCGGAAGTCGTAGATGTCGAACGATTCGTGCTTGATGCCCAGGATGCGCACCTGCTGGCGCTGCACCGGGAAGCCCGGGTCGATGAACAGAATGGTGTCTTTCTTGGGGTCGCACTGCGAGCTGATCTGGAACAGGCAGAAGCCGCCCTGCATCGAGCCGACGGTCGGGATGCATCCCTCGGGGGCGACGTCGATGTCGAGGAACGCCTTGACGAAGCGCGAAGCCTCGCTCTTGAGCGGGGCGATGCCCGTGATGCTGGGGTAGATCGAAGCGTGTCCCTGGGCGAGGGCCTGCTGTTCGGCTTCGACGCCGACAGTCTCCGGCGGAAGGCCCGGAACGCCCATTTCGAGGTGCAGGAATTCGGTGCCCGAGTTCTTCTCGAGGGCGCCGCCGACGGCTCCGACCTGACGGATCGTGGCCTGTGCGAAGTTTTCGATGTCCATGGCGGCGAGCTGCTCGTCGAACATCTTCTGCGGAATGAGAGCTGCCATTACTTGCGGTGTTTTTGTGCGTATTCGTATCCGGCGCGGAACGCCTTGAGGTTCATTTCGACGATCTGCTCGCCTTTGCGGGCGAAGATGCTGCGGATGCCCGCCTCGAACTTGTCGGCGTCGAGCCCCAGGAAAGGAGCGGCGGCGCCCAGCAGCACGATGTTGGCCGCACGGGGCGAGGATTGCTCCTTGGCGATGGCATCGACATCGATCAGGATCGCATGTTTGCGCTTCCCGAGTTCAGCCAATACGGCCTCCGGTTCGGGGTAGTTGTCGATGTTTACGAACGGCGTAGTGTTGGCGATCACCCAGCCCTCCGGATTCAGGTAGGGTACGTAGCGCAGCGCCTCCATCGGTTCGAGCGAGATGATGATATCGGCCGCGCCTTGGGGGATCAGGTCGGAGAGGATCTCGTCCGAACTGATGCGCAGGTTCGACTGTACGTCGCCTCCGCGCTGGCTCATGCCATGTACTTCTGCCTGTTTGATGTGGAGTCCCTCCTTGAGGGCAGCGGCTCCGATGACGGTGGCGATCGAGAGGATGCCTTGTCCTCCCACGCCGGAAAGTATGATGTCCCGTTTCATGGTCGTACTACTGTTTTTTTGCGTTGTGGCGTTTGGCGGTCTGGATGCACTCGCGGCGCGGGATGATGACCGAAACCCCTTTGTATTCGATCTCTTCGCGGATCGTGCGGCGGATCTCCTCCATGTTCTTGGGCAGGGGTACCACGACGCGGATGTGTTCGGGCTCCACGCCCAGTCCGGCGCAGATCTGCTCGAGGCGTCCCGTGCCGGCCGAATCCTGGCCGCCGGTCATGCCGGTAGTGAGGTTGTCCGAGATTACGACGGTGATGTTGCTCTTTTCATTCACGGCATCCAGCAGGGCGGTCATGCCCGAGTGGGTGAAGGTCGAGTCGCCGATTACGGCTACCGAAGGGAACTGTCCGCCGTCGGCAGCGCCCTTGGCCATCGTGACCGAAGCGCCCATCTCCACGCAGGTGTCGATCGCCCGGAACGGGGGCAGCGAACCGAGCGTATAGCAGCCGATGTCGCTGAATACCTTGTGGTCGGGGTAGTGCTCGCGCAGCACGTCGTTCAGTGCCGTATATACGTCGCGGTGGCCGCAGCCCTGGCAAAGGGCCGGGGGCCGGGGCATGGTGAGCTGGCTGGCCGCCTCGCTCTCGCGGCGGGGCAGACCGAGGGCGCCGCGTACGTTGTCGGGCGTGAGTTCGCCCGTGCGGGGCAGCTCGCCGCTCAAACGTCCTTTGACCGGAATCGGAGTACCCAGCAGACCGCGGATCATCTCCTCCACCAGAGGTTGTCCCTCTTCGACGATCAGCAGCGAACGGCACTCCGAAGCCATGCGCTGTACGAGTGCCGTCGGCAGCGGATATTGCGAGATCTTCAGCACGGGGAAGGGGCAGCCTTCCGGGAAGTTCTCCATAATATAGTTGTAGGCCAGACCGCAGGCGATGATGCCCATGGATTTGTCCGGTCCGTCGATGTAGCGGTTGTGGCGCGAATGTTCGGCCTCCTGCTCGAAGAGTTTGTTCTCCTCGATGAGGGTTTTGTAACGTACGCGCGAGTTGCCCGGCATGAGGATCCACTGGCGGGGCCGCTCGGGGTAGTGGAGCGTGTTTTGCTGGCGGGGTTCGCCGATTTCGACCACGGCACGCGAGTGGGCCATGCGGGTCGTCACGCGCATCAGCACCGGAATCTGGTATTTCTCCGAGAAGTCGAACGCCTCGCCGATCATCTCGTAGGCTTCCTGTTGCGATGCGGGTTCGAAGCAGGGAATCATGGCGAATTTGGCGTAGAAGCGGGAGTCCTGTTCGTTCTGCGAGGAGTGCATCGAGGGATCGTCCGCCGCTACGACCACCAGGCCGCCGTTGGCACCCGTCATGGCTGAATTGACGAAAGCGTCGGCGCAGACGTTCATGCCCACGTGCTTCATGCAGACCAGGGCCCGCTTGCCGACGAACGACATGCCGAGGGCCGCTTCCAGTGCGGTCTTTTCGTTGGCCGACCAGTTGCAGTGGATGCCGCGCTCGCGCGTTAGGGGGTGCATCTGGATAAATTCCGTGATCTCCGTAGAGGGGGTTCCGGGGTAAGCGTACACGCCCGAAAGACCGGCGTTGAGGGCTCCCCATGCGATAGCCTCGTCGCCGAGTAATAATTCTTTCTTTATCATGGTGTCTGTTTTAGGTTCATTGCTGTTTTGAGTTCCGTTTCCCGCCTCGTATAACCGAACGGGCTTGGTGGTTATATCCTCGGCTCTACGAAACAGTTCGTTTTTACGCCGTTGTTTTCCGCTTTGGCAGAGTTCGAACACCTCCGATTCTGCGCTCGGTTTATCGAAAGCGTTGATTTTCTTTCGACTATTTTTCGCCTCGGCAATCGAAACGAAGGTTTCATTGCGCTCGGCTTAAGGAAGCAACTTAGGTTTCTGACAAATTTAGCGTTTTTTTTTGAAATATCTACTGTGACGGTGGTTTTTATTCCGGATTTTCGGTAATACGGCAAAATTGATGACGATTCGGAAGTAAAAGGTCCGAGCTCTGTTTTTTGCTTTCGCCGGATGAAGCGTGGGAAAAAAGCCCCCTTCGAAAAGGGGGCTTGATGAAGATTCCGGGAGAACCGGTTGCCGGTCGAATCGTGGGTTTGAGATGCGATCGGACCTTCGGTTGCCGGGGTTGTTTATTGCACATCGACGAACGGTCCGCAATAATAACCGTTCATTTCGTTGGTCGCTTCATAGAAGGCCAGCGCGATCTTTTGCTTTGCGGTGGCTCCGTGGATGGTACTCTTGGTGTTGTCACCCTGGTTGTCGTAGGTTTTGCCTGCATATGCGATGGACAGTATTCGTCCGGCATCCTTTTCGTTGGCAAAGGAAACGAGCAGACCGTCCAGTGCCTGCGGTGCGGCTTTGATGGTTACTACGCCCTCCGCCTGCCGGATTTGCTCCAAATCGGTCAGACCGGCCTGGGGTGCCAGATAGATCGTGTAGTAATCGTCGCTGCGGCGGTCGATGACGGCGGATTGGAGTTCGACCGGGTCGTTCGTTCCGACCGTATAACTGTTGCCGGAGTAGTAGGAGTATAGTTCGAACGCCCCGTCCGCATACCCTTCGAGGTGCATATCATGAACCTGCAGATCGAACGAGATTCGGTAGTTGTCTTGCAGGGCGTATTTGTAGAGGGTGATGGTGCCCGTCGCGCCTTGAAGGTCCGTATTGGTGACGGTAACCGACTTTTGTTGGGCAGGATCGACGATTTCGAGTTCGAACAGCTTGTCGATCCGGGTGATGTCGATCGGAGTTTTAGCCGTTGCCAGGGCGTTGTCGAAGCGGATTCGAACGTAGTATTCATCCACCTGGTCGATCAGCGCTCCCATGACGGGGCTGGCCGGCGAGAGATGGATTTCGGAAATCGTTTCCTCTTCGAGCGGTTGGTAATAGGCGCTTCCGAGCGGAGTTTTCAGGTCGTTGAGGCTGATGAAGCTGGTCCGCTCGGCGTCCTGCTGGTCGTAGGTGCAGGTACCGTAGATGCGGAGTTTCTTGCCGGTTGCGGCCGAGGTCATTTCGGCATATCCTTCGATCTTGTCCCCGTCGCGGGTGACGATGAAGCCGCCGTCGGTGATTAACGAATGGTAGTCGATGGTCACCATCGAAATATCCGATGCGATGGGGTGTTGGAACGACATGGAGTTGAGCAGCGAATACCGTTCGGACGCACTCTTCATGTTGATCGATTTATTCAGCTGGTTCGGCGTGAAGCTGAGGGATATGTAATCGTTTTTTCCGCCGTTGCCATAGAGCATGTCCTGGTAGTTGTCGTATCCTTCGAGCGGGGAGATGAAGAACCAGAGCCGATCGGTTTCCTTGTAGAAGAAGACCGATTTGGCGGCGATCCGCTGGTCGCCGTATTCGATGAACGGCTCCTCTCCGGAAGGTACTTCGAGTCCGGGATCCTGCGTGTCGAGCGTCCGGAATTTGTATTCGGTAGAAGTGAGTTCCAGACCGCCTTGTGTAAAACCTGTTGCCACGATCGTATAGTCGCTCGACGGAAGCAGACTGTTGTATGTGAAGGTTTTGGTTTCGGCCGGATCCTGAACGGTCGCTTGAGGCGTTACCGTCGCGGATTTGATCGTATAGGTATAAACATCTATATTTTTCGGCGTGATGGTGAAAGTTACGGTATTGGCTTCGGCCTTGACGTCGGAAATGGTGAGCGTGGCGCTTTCTCCGGGAGGCGGGGGCGTCGTTTCGTCGTCTTTACAACTCTGGAAAGTTCCCAATAGCAGGATGCAACACAGTAAATGGAAGGTTGCTTTACTTAAAGATTTCATAGTCGGATTATTTTAAGGTTGGTTTTTGATAATTTATATGTTCATGCTTCGGTTGTGTCTTTGCCGCTGAAAGCGACGTGTTCCAACCGGCTCTCCCTTCGTCACGGGGATTCCGTGCAGCGAGGTTCCGGACAGGTTGGGAGTTCTGCGTGTTTGTTTATTTGATTGTTTTTTATTTGGCGCTCGTGGTCAATAATTCCGAAGTGACCGGAGCCGACATTTTCCCGTTGTTATCGACCGGGATGAGGACCAGATAGCTTTCTGCGAAATAGTAGTCGGTGGAGAACGTCGTGTCTTCGGTGGCGGCACGGTATTTTACGCCGTTTTGTTTGCAGATCGTTTCACCGAGATTGGCTGCTGCATCGTAGGCTGTTTTTTCGATCATTGCGTAATAGTAACCTGCGCAATCGGCTCCGGGGGTTACGGTTACCGAGGCATAGAAAGATACGCCGTAATTGTCCGTGATCGAATTTACCGCGATGGTCGCCGTCGCAGAGCCGGTAGCTTCGTAGCCGAGGGTTTCGAACTCGACCACCGTCGGAACGCCGTATCTGTCTTCGTTGTCGGCTTCGGGCAGGGCGATCAGCACGTATTGCGTATCGTATGCCAAACGGGACCCGTTGATGTCGTTGTCGCTGTATAGCGTTATCGGATAACCGCTCTCTTTGCCGATCAACTCTCGTTGAACGTATGTATCCGCATTGCCGCCGTATTTGCGGTCGAAATCGGCTTTGGTGATGAAGTTGTAATAAGCTTTTTCGAAGCCGTTCCGTTTGACGGAGAAAGTCGCCGAGGTGAACGATGCGGTCTTCAGGGCAATATCGATCGTGAGCGACGTATCGTAGTCGGTGCCTGCGGCTTCCGTGCGGAACTCCTTGTATTGCAGGGGACCCAACTTGCCTTCTGCGTCGTATGCGAACGAGAAGAAGTAATATTCGCTGCCCGGCGAAAGCCGGTCTGTTTTCCAGGTGCCTTGGAAGTCGGCCGTGATGTCGTAGTCATAGGTCTTCGCATCCAGTCCGGCCTGGACGAATTGTTCCGGGGTGCCTGCGGCTTCGACGTCGGACTTGGTCGCATAGCCGGCATAGTAGGAAACGACGCCGTCCTGTTTTGTCAGGGCGATCTCCAACTCTTTGCCCGCAACCTGCGGTTCGCCCAGCGTGACGGCGGCCTGTCCTGCTCCGAGTTCGTCGCGGGCGGGGATCGTCAGCGGAATTTCGATGATTTCACCGTAGTCTTCACAGACGACATCGACCCCTTGCCGGACAACGGGAGCGGCGTAGAGAAGGACTTGCTGCGACCGGGTCGAAAGCAGGGTTTTGTTCCACTCTTCGAACGAGGCGGTTTTGAGGCCCGCTGTCAGTGAGGCGACTTCGAGGTAATGGATGAACTGCTCCCGGGAATCGACCTTGAAATGCTCTTCGAAATCGGCGCTGGACTCCGTAAGGTCCGGGTCGAAAATTTTCAGGAAATAGAGAGGGAATTTGCCGGTGTCCACGTCGGCCTTGAGATAGATTCCGTGTGCGGTCGCCACGGCGTCGATCCGTGCGAATGCGGTATAGGCGGGGGTCGTGAACGAATGCGTGGCGGGTTCGGACGGTTCGTCTTTGCCGTTATAGGCTACGACTGTCAATACGTAGTCGGTTTCCGCCTGGAGGCTGCCGACCAGGAAGGTCGATTGCTGCGGCTTTTCGACGACGGTCATTTCGGCTGTTCCGTTGGGGACATCGACCTTGTAGGCGATCCGGACCGCATTGTCGAGTTTCAGGGTGAAGCGGATCGAACTGTGGGTCGTAGCGACCTCTTCGATCGAAACGACGGCGGGGCCGGTCGGAAGGGCTTCGGTTTTGAATGCGTGGGTGACGGGATCGGCGGCCTGCCCGTTTTCGTCATATGCGACGGCGGTGATTTGATAGTCGGTCGCCGCCTCCAGGTTGTCGGTTGTATAGGTGCCGCCTTCGGAGCCGTTTACGAACGTAAATTCGGCCGTTCCGTCGGGAACATCGACCTTGTAGCCGAAGCGGGCTGCATTGGCGGTTTTCAGGGTAAAGGTTACCGAATTATAGGTGGCTTTCACCTCTTCGATGGAGATGGTTGCCTTGTCGGGATCCGGCGTGGTCGGTTTTTCGGGGGTCGTGAATGTTGCGGTGGCCGGATTCGAAGGGCGCTGGTCGGCGTTATAGGCGATCGCCGTCAGCTTATAAGAGGTTTCGGGGGTCAGGTCGGTTATTTCGACCGTTTTTTCTTCGGAGCTTTCTATCGAAACGAAATCGGCGTCCCCCCCCCTCTCGATCTCGATCTTGTAAGCCATCGAGATAGCATTGGTCGGAATTAATCGAAAAGAAACGTTGTCTGCTTCCGGAGAGAGCTCTGCGATTTCGATGGTTGCAGGAGGAGCTTCCGTCGAAGTGTCGTCATCGCTGCACGCAGCGAGTACGGTGAGTAAAGTTAATCCAGTTAGGAGAAACTTCAGTTGGGCGAAATTCAACATAACATGATTTTTAAGTTAGTAAAAGAGGAGCGCACTATTACAAATATAATAAAAAGAATTGATTTTGCAAATTTTACCGATTTGTTAAATTGTATATTTTAATATTTGAATTGTAAAATCTGTGGTCTATTCGTAAAATTTTATAAATTCGAAAAGAAGGCGAGTTCGATTTTTTTCGGGATTGTGTATTTAGATCGATTGAACCCGGAATCGCATTGTGCTTGTTGAGTAAGTACCTTGGATTGCATAAAATAAATGGCAGGAAGGGTGAGGGGGCACATTGTCGAGTTGCCGTTGGAGAGGGGCTTCGTGCTTCTTTTGGGAAGAATTTGGATGTTTTGGCGATTCGTTTTCAGGTGCTTTTCGCTGACGGGAATCTCAAAGTTGTTGCTATGATCGGGCGTCGGTACGGACGGATTCCGTATGGATTTTATGGGAGGACGGAAATTTTCCCGGGTGTAAGTCGGCGGGAGTACAAGGCGGAGAAAGAGAGAATCGGCAACTGCGCTATGGTCGTGCAGCCGAAAACAAAAAGCGACCTGTCGAAAAACAGGTCGCTGCATTATTTTGTGACGCCGACAGGACT
>OLFV01002931.1_pt1 | contig 11632 bp, 10 predicted proteins | sample 1605551 | NCBI WGS metagenome assembly OLFV01 (sample SAMEA3888922, study PRJEB22519) | human gut metagenome | biome: human gut; feature: human-associated habitat; material: faeces | place: Denmark | collected 2011
CGCGGCCCCCGTGCCCGCCGCGCCCGTCATGCAGCCGCAGGCGGCCGCTCCCGCCCCGCAGCAGGCCGCCCCGCAGACGCAGGCTCAGGGCGACATCGCCAAAGCTCTCTACGACAACGGCGTGCAGTCGTTCAACGCCCGCAACTACAAGCAGGCCCTCAAGTCCTTCTCGGATTTTACGGACACGTACGGCAAGCACAAGCTCGTTTCCAACGCGTGGTTCTGGCGCGGCGAGTGCAATTACCAGCTTGGGAACTTCCCGGCCGCCGCACTGGATTACGAACAGGTCATCTCCAAATATGGCTCCAGCGGGAAGGCCGCTTCCGCGTACCTGAAGCAGGGGATGTGCTTCATCAAGGCCGGGAAGAAGGACGCCGCCAAGGTCCGCTTGCAGGAACTCATCAAGAAATTCCCCAAGTCGCCTGAAGCGACCCGCGCTACGCAGCTCATGAAAGACAACAAGATGTAGGAAGCGTCATGAGCCAAGAAACCAAGCCCTACCGTACCAATGTGCATCTGACGTTTCCCCCGACCATTTCGGGGGCGCCGTTGGTCTGCAACCTGACCCGGCTGTTTGACCTCGATTTCAACATCAGTACCGCCCAGATCACGCCGCGGCAGGAAGGTTTTTTGACTCTCGAACTGTCGGGCTCACGCGATGCCTGCGACAAGGGGATCGGCTACCTGCGGGAGAAGGGCGTACTGGTTTCGCCCGTGGCGCAGCGGATCTGGCATAATGAGGACAAGTGTATGCAATGCGGCATGTGCACGGCTCTGTGCCCGTCCTCCGCGCTGACCGTCGACATCAAAACGCGCCTTCTTGCATTCGACAAGGAAAAGTGTACAGTATGTGCGCGCTGCATCCGTATTTGCCCTGTCGGGGCCATGCAGATGGATGCTCCTGAAGAGGGTGTTCTGACCGAATGACGCCCCTGAGGACCTATAGCTCAGTTGGTAGAGCCACCGGCTCATAACCGGTCCGTCCTAGGTTCAAGTCCTAGTGGGTCCACCATCAAAATCAAGCTCTTACAGATATTCACTGTGAGAGCTTTTTTATGGTCCGGCGTTCTGTCCCGGTTTTTTCTGTATGAAGGTGAAGGGTGGTGAAGGTTCCCAGCATGGGTAGCCCTATACACAATCCCACGCCCGCCGCGCCAGCTCTTGTACCCCGTCCAAAGCTCCCGCGGGCCTCCGAGAGGTATTTTGCCCAGAATTAGTCATTTTCCCCAAAACCGGGGTTCAGATTGGCAATACAGGGGGATTCCTTCTCCCCTCAACATCGGGGAGGGGAGGCCACAAAAAGAGGTGGCCCGTTCCCGAACCGCTCCAGCTATTTCGTGAGTCCTTACCTCTGCCGTGCTTCCCCTGTGCTTCGTTTCTGTTCAAGTCGGACCTGTACAGCCCGAGCATAGCAGGATCGGCTTCAAAGGCTGCCCCCTGCCTTCCTTCGCGGTGGCCTTTTCGTCATGCTCCCCGGTGCGGCGTCGAGCGTTCGGAGTATTCCGAACGTGAGTCCCTATCTTGGGGGGCCGGCAAGGGGAGAGGTTCCCTTTTCATATTAACCGGGATCTCTCTTATTCCTTCTTTTATAGAATATAGAGTTACGGTACTGAGCGGCGCGTTTCCTTCCTTACTCGGTATTGTGTGGCGTGTTTCCGCCGCTTTTTTAGGTGACGCGGTACTCAAATGGCACGGTACGCTATGCTATGGCGTGCTTGCCCCTCTTCAAAGGGTAAAAACCATCCCTTCTAGCCCTATCGTGAGTAGGCGGGCACCCCCTCCAGCCTACCGCGAATCTTGCGGGCGGCTCCAGGATGGTGTCCCGCCATATCCGCGAATTCCCTTGGGTGGACCTCTTCTATCGGCAGGAAAGAGCCATCTCCCCCGTACTGGCGAAGTAATGCGCCCGCAGACGGGGTAGAGCCTTTTCGTAGCCCCGGACATCTTGTCTCCGCTTACTCCGTGCCTCCCGTTCCACACCATGCCAAAAGGAAAGCCTCCCTCTGTCTTCGGGGGCATTCGATGCGGGCTGTGCCGTTATCGCTCCACTGAGAGTTTTTTCGTGCGGAGGATAGGCTTCGGCGGCGAGGGCGGCTATGGTGCCGTCGCTATTTCCTGAGCCTGCGGATGGGCGTTGGAGCCGAGCTTGTCCTCGTCGAGGGCGTCTTCCTCGAACTGGTAGAAGTCGGAATAGAAGCCTTGCGTCTGGTCCGTGTTCCAGTTTTCGGAGTCGTGCGGATTCCGGAGCCAATGGATAGAGGTACCGGCTCGCTTTGCCTGCGCGGGAGCGGTAAAAAGCTGCGTCGGTTCTTGGGAAAGGGCTATTCGCTATCCCCCAATGCGACGGCTCCCGTCTTGCGGTAGACCATATAGGCGGGGAACAGCGCGCACAAGGAGCCGAGCGCGAAGGAAGCTGCGGCAAAGGAACCTTCGGCGAGGGTAAGTTGCGGGGAGAGCATGATCCCGGTCTGGCGGAACATGAGCAGCGCCGCACCTTCGGAAAGGCCACAGCCGAACAGCAGGCCCGCCAGCGTGCCCACGGCGATGCTGACGCTGACCACGCACCAGACGCTGAGCACCAGATAGGCGCGCGGCGCACCGAGCACACGCAGCGTGCCGAGCATCCGTTTGCGCATGGATACCGCCATCCCGCCGACCAGCATGACCCCGCACAGGGCCACGAACTGCGCGGCATAGGCCATGCCGGTCATGATGTCGCGCATGTCGCCGAGGGTGGCGAACAGCTCGGTCAGCACCTCGCCGGTAAAGACGCCCTGCATGTTCACCGGCCTGCCGTCCGCATCCGGGAGGGTCGCCGTCTGCCAAAAGGCCCGCAGGCGGTAGGCGGCGGCGATGCTTTCGGGCTTGACGACCACGGCGGAAACGCCGGGCAGCGGGGAACCCTTCCCTTCAAAAAGATGTCCGAGGGGCAGGCCATGCCCCGCATCGGGAAGCGCATCGTGGACGGCCCAGACCGATTCGATGGGAATGAGGATGGCGTTGTCCCACGGCGTGCCCGTTTCCGGCAGGCGGCCTACGGCCTTGTAGCGGACATGTCCGTGTTCGTTGTGGGATGCGGAGACCTGCCCGTGCATGGGGGAAAACGCCTCTCCGAGCCGCAGGGGGACACCCGCGCCGAGTACGGCTTCGTCCTGTGCGGCGAATGCCCTGCCTTCCGCGAGCGTCCGGTTGCCGCCGAGCGTGACCATATCCGTGGTCGTCCCCACCAGCGGGGACGCGTTCCAACGGTCGCCGAAGGCCAGCGGCGCGGCCCAGACGACGCCTTCCTGCGTCAGGATTTCCGTAACCGCGCCCCCCGGAACCAGCGGCAGCGACTGCGGGCGCAGATAGACCGCCCCGAGCATGAGCTGTACGCTGCTGCCCTGCGCGCCCACCAGAAGGTCGAAGGCGTCGCCCGCCCGCGCCGTTCCCTGCCGTACCGCCCGTTCGGTCATGCTGACCCCGACGCCGAGGCTGAGGGACAGCGCGAGGACCAGTGCCAGCGCCAGAATGCCCCCGAAGGAGCGGCGCAGTTCGCCTTTGATCAGCATCAACGGATTCATGCCGCCTCCCGCACAATGCCCCGGTTGAGATCGAGCACCCTGTCCATGTCCCCCAGCACGGCATCATCATGGCTTACGACAAGGAGCGTGCTGCCCAGCGTCCGGGCGTACCCGGAGAGCAGCAAGCTCACCTGCCCGGCGTTGGCTTCGTCAAGGCTTGCCGTGGGCTCGTCCGCCAGAATGATGCCCGGTTTGAGCAGCACGGCCCGCGCAATGGCGACCCGCTGCTTTTCCCCACGCGACAGCGCCCGTACTTTCCGGGTGGGGCAGACGTGCATTTGTTCGAGCAGGCCGCGCCCGCGCCGGATCAAGGCTTCCGGGATGCGCCATCCGGTGAAGGTTGCGGGCAGGAGCACGTTTTCCAGCGCTTCCAGCTCGGGGAAAAGCTGGAAGTCCTGAAAGACGAAACCGATATGTTGCCCGCGCCAGCGATCTCGTTCGTGTTCGGGCAGCGCGCCGGGTACGGTCGCGCCCCAGCGTACGGTTCCTCTGTCCGGAAGCACAAGCCCGCTCACGACGTTGAGGAGGGAGCTTTTGCCCGATCCCGAGGCGCCCCGGATGCCGATGTGCTCGCCGGAGGTCACTTTAAGGTACGGTATGTCGAGGACCGTGCGCCTCCGCCCGCCTTCGGGAAAAGTGAGGAGGATGTCCTGAAGTTCGAGCCCGTTCATACAAGATCCTTGCTTGGGTCGGCTGTTACAGCGTGCGGAAGCGGGCGTCCCGCAGCCGGAGCTGGCTGATGAATCCGGTGTCTCCGTCGCGGTGCGATCCGATTTCCAGCACGCCCTCCACTTCAATGGTGGTATTGTTCTGGACGAAGCTCTGGCTGGAGGAAAGGTAGACGACGAGGATGTTGTCGGGCCAGTCCGCGTCGGATTGGCAGAACGGGCACAGGGCCACGGGTTCGCGTGTGAGCACGAAGAAGGCTGCCTCGGCCTTGAGCGGCGGGGCCATGAATCCTTTGATCGTGATGCGCTGTCCGGCAAGGTTTTTTACCTTGTCGGAAAACTGGAGCCCGAGGACGCCGCCCCCGCTGTACAGTTCGTCGAACGAGAGTTCCGGCGTCGCCGCTTTCGCCGTACCCGTCAGGCAGAGCAGGGCAAAAAAGAGGAGGAGCAGTTTTTTCATGGATGGTTCCTGTGGAAGAAGGGAAAAGGAGAGGGAGGGGCTTCGGCAGGAAGCGCCCTCCCTTCGGCTTTTTCCTACTTATTTCCGAGCGCGAGGGCTTCGGACATGATCCGGAAGACTTCCGTGCTGTTCATGAAGCCCCGGAAGGCGTCGGCATGAGGGCCGCGCGCGCCGACCACAAGGTCGTCGATGGAGTGGACGCCGGTGGATTCGGTGCGGGGCAGGTTGCCGATGCGGAGCTGCGCGCCGGGCACATCCTTGTAGGCGGCATTGGCGATGTAATGGCCCTTCTCATCCTTGACGGACGGGACGAAGGGGCCGTCCATCTTCGGGCGGTAGGTTTCGTAATGGTCGGGGTAGTTGCCGATGAACACCGCGAGGCGCTTGGACACGTTCACGTCGTCGGGGTAACCGTCGCCGTTTTCGTCCTTATAGGCGGGATAGCCGGCCTCGGCGTAGATGCCCACCTTGTCGCGCATGAGCTCGCCGGGCAGGTTGTCGTCCACGGTGCCGATGACGCTGATGGAGTGGGTATGGTCGCCGGTGACGATGAGCAGGGTATCGGGGTTCTTGTCGCAGAATTCCTGCGCCATGGCGACGACCTTGTCGAACATGATGGTGTCGTAGACGGCGCGTTCCCAGTCGAGGGGATGGCTGTATTTGTCCACAAGGCCCGCTTCAAGCATCAGGAAAAAGCCTTCGGGGTTCTTGGAAAGCACGGAAAGGGCGGCCCGCATGGAGTCGGTGAGATCGGGCTGATCCGGGAACTTGGACACGGTCCCTTTCTTGAGGAACTTGCGGTCCAGCACGCCGTCCATGTTACCGGTATGGAACAAGCCGAGCAGCTTGTCGGGGTTGCCCTTCACGGCCTTGGAAAGCTCGGTGTTGGACGTGGCGAGGGCATAGCCTTCCTTCTGGAACATTTCGACGTAGTTCTTGTCGTCCTTGCGCTTGGAGCCGGGGACGTTCTGAGGCAGGAAGTAGGCGGAACCGCCGCCGATGATGACGTCGGGCTTCACGCTGTAGAACATATCCACGATTTCGGCCTTGTCGGCGCGGCGGCGGGTATGCCCGACCACGGAAGCCGGGGTGGCGTCCTCGATTTCGGCGTCCGAAACCACGCCGATGGATTTGCCGGTCGTGCGGCGGAGCAGTTCGGCGATGGTTTCCTGCTTGGGATCGTCCAGCGAGTCGGGGGTACGGTCCGCGTAGACGCCGAGGGCGTTCACGCTGGACTTGTGCCCGGTCATGTAGGCGGAGGCGGTGTTGGCGGAGTCGGCGGCGATGGAATCCACGCTGCATGTGCCGAGCATGGCGGTGTAGGGCAGGGTGTCCATCGACAGCTTGCCGTTGTACATGCCGTTGGTCACGCCTTTGGACATGAGGCGGGCGCTCGTGCGGTGGCCCATGCTCAGGCCGTCGGCGATGAGCAGGATGACGTTCTTGGCGACGGGCTTGTCGGGCGTGCCGTATACGTCCCAGTTGGCGGAGGCTTTCCCGGTGGGGCTCTCCACCGTCACCTTGTACTGTCCGGGCTTGAGCGAAGCGCCGCGCAGCAGCAGCGCGGAAGCGTCGGCCCCCTTTTCCTTGGCGATGAATTCGGGTTTCGCGCCCAGAACGGCCTTGGCGTCCTGCCCGTTGATCAGGACTTTGGCGTCCTTTTCGGCGAGTTCGCCGTCAAATTCCACCTTGAAGTCGAAACGGCTCCCGCCCAGGAAGCGGGCCGTATCCACCGGATAAATGCTCGGCGCGGCTTCCGCGACGCCGGAGAAAAGCAGGGCGCCCAGCAGGGCGGGAATGATGCGTGTGTTCATGAAAGATTCCTTTGTTGAGAAACACTGTGAAAATCAGGCGCGTACGATTTCAGCGATTTCGGCGGTCAATCCGTCCAGCCCTTTGGTGCTGTACGCGCCGTAAAGCTGCATGGCGGTCTTCTGCGAAAGCACGTAGTTGCGGAACTGGTTGAAGGGCTTCTTGGTCAGGTCGGCTTCCTTGATGCCATAGGAGCGGACGGCGACCTGCTTGAGGGCGTCCACGGTCCACTGGGCGGCGGGTACGCTGAGCACCCAGTCATGGTCGGCGAGGTGGGTGACGAAGCCTTCCATACGGCGGGGCATGGGCAGGGTTTTGCCGTCCTTTTCCACAAGCCCGGCCTTGAAGGGATCCTTGCCGTTGATGACGGCGGCGGCCTTCAGCCAGCCCACCACCAGTTGCTCGGACGCGGCCGCGCCGGGGTGATCGTGGGCACAGGCCTGCGCCACGCACAGTTCGGGGGACAGGCCGCGCCGCAGGCTTTCGGCGATGCTGAGGACGTGGTGTTCGCCGGTGGCGGCAAGGGGCTCTTCTTTGCGGCAGGTTCCATCCGCCTGCCATTGGAAGACCCACGGCTTGTGGAGGTCGTGGAGAAGCTGGGAGGCGAGCACCACGTCGCGGTCGAGCTTCAGGCCGAACATATCGGCATAGTTGTCATACAGGGCCTTGCAGGAGGCAACGTTGAGGGCCGTGTGCGTTACCAGCCCGCCGGGATAAATATGGTGGCTGTTCCAGCCGCTGCCGGGCGCGGTGTAAAAAGGCTGAGGGCTTTTCTTCGTGCTGGCGCAGGTCGGGAAAACGGCCTTGGCGTCCTGAGCGAGCAGCCCTTGCCCCTTCAGTTCCGCCATGATGGCCTTGGCGTCACCTTCGGCCAGCAGCGGGGCCGGGTTCTTCATGATGTCCAGTACGGCGGCGCGCAAGCCGGGGTTGCCGATTTCCGCGGCGGCGTCCTGAAGGTATTTCCACGCGGCCATGACGTACTGGGATCTGTCCGCCATTTCCCCGGGCGTCATGTTGACGCATACGTCAAGGGTGACGGCTTCCGTGGCGGCGTGGGCTGCGGAAGGGTGCAGGAAGGTTTTCCCGGCGAGCAGCACGGCTCCGGTAGCCAGCCCGCCCAGCAGGAAGGTGCGGCGACTGTGATCGGCATTCATGGAGGTTCTCCTTGTTGATCCGTTTCAGGATGAGGCAAGGGAGAACCTAGACGCCGTTCGTGGCGGAACAGTGGCCTTATTGTGACGTTTGTATTGATTGTACGAACAATCCGTATGCGTGGGTATCCGTGAAGGAGGAAGGGCGTCCGGGCGTCGCCGTACAGGATACAAAACGGATGAGCGCTGAAAGCGTCTGGAGGCATTGGGGATGGGGAGTTCTCGAGAAAAGTTTCCCCTTCTCCAAGCCCGTCAGAGCGGCCTCTTCCTTTTTCCATTCCGCTATCCGTCCTTCTCCAAAGGCTTCCGTACGTATCGGATCCTGTGCCTGCAATTTTTTCCCGCACACTGCCTTCGGGATGTGACGATTTCAAAGTGGAGATGCACGAGAAGGCGGTGAATGGGGCGCGGCGCAAGGAAGATCGGGGTGTCCAAGGCGGCTGGCGCGGAGGGGGCAGAGAGATGGCCCGAAAGCGGGCCGGAGGGAAGGCCGCTTCGTATCATGAGCATGAAACCACCTTGAATCATAAAACATCTCATCGTCCTTGAAAGACCGTATATTCTATCATAGCATGGCTTCTTTATTAGACTAACAGGAGCCCTATATATGAAGTCAGAACACCTGTTTATCATCCGTTTGGGCGATGGGAGGCATTTTGAGTACGAAGGGACGCTCGACGGCGCGAAGCGTAAGGCCTCGAAGCTCGCCACGCCGCCGGTGGCCATTCAATTGCTTGCGGAGCAGCGGCTTGTTGCCACACGAAGGCCGTATTTCGGTTGGGACGGCAAAGTGGGGTGGCACCCTTGGGAGCTTCTCGAGAGGGCTTTTTGAGCAGGGCCGCGCTCCGGAGCAACGTGCGCCAGTATCCTATTGATATGTAGCGGTATTGCGAGAAGGAGGGCTGACGGGGGAACCGCCTCGGGTACTGGGGGGCCATGAAAAGAGGATGGGAAAGAAGGCGGGCGGACACGGTGGCCCGGAAAGCGAAGGGGAAAGGGAAAAACGACGCGGACACCGGGGTGCCGATGAAACCGTCCGCCGGACATGCGCATGATCTTGCTGGGGGAGGCGGAGGTCTTCGCTTGCGGCTATTTCCTCACCCATTTGCCGAACCAGTTCCTTTTGAATCGGCCGAGATTGCGTCGGGCGTCGCCGTTGCCCAGTTCGGCGGCGGCCTGAAAGCATCGTATGCCTTCCTTGATGTCCACGGGGCCCCCGCGCCCATCGGCGTACAGTTCCCCAAGGCCGTTGTAGACGATGCCCACAAGCTCGTCAGGGTACGTGCTTGTTTCTCCGTCATCGGGCTTTTCCCTGTCGTATGCCTCGGCAAAGCGGTCCAACAGGGCAAAGGCTTCCCCATCGTCCTGCTGGACACCGAGGCCGCGCAGGTAGCAGTGCCCTAATACGCCGCAGGCAAGAGGCTTTTCGTCGTCAGCGGCCAGACGCAGCCAATAGGCGGCTTGGGCGGGGTCCTGCGGCACGCCCCGCCCGAAAGCGGCCATGATGCCCAGCGCCTGCTGAGCGTCGGAGGACCCTTTTTCCGCGCCGTTCCGGTAGGCTTCGGCGGCCTTGGCCGGATCTTTGTCTACGCCGAGGCCGCGCTCATAGTGGGAGCCTATGTGAAACCAGCTGCTGGCCTGCCCGTGATGCGCGGCCTGCCGGAACCAGCGCATGGCTTCGGCTTCCCTGCCGTTTTCTTCGCGGCACATTTTCCCGCACCGTTCCTCCCAGTACGGATTGCCTGCCGACGCGCCCTGAAGGGCTATTTCCCATTGCCTGTCCCGGTCCCTGGGGAAGCCTTCCGAACCGGAAAACAGGTTGTAGAGGTTTTGGGCCGCATCGGAGAGGCCGCCGTTGAGAGCCTTTTCAAGCCAAGGAAGGGCTCGCCGGGCCGTATCCGCGCGCAGCCCGTCCGGGTCATGGAAGGCCGTTTGGGGATCGATGCCGGCGATTTCGAAACAGTCCCCGAAGTAATACGTGTTGCCGATCATGTATTGGCAGAACGGATGCCCCGCCTTGGCCTTGCCCAGTACGTCGTCCCGCGCTTCTTTCAGGGAGGCGAAGGGCATGGCCTTGCGCGCCGACGGCGTCAGCTCCCCGCAACGCATGGCGAGGAGCACGGCGCAGGCGCTGCCCCGGCGGATTCCCTCTTTCAGGAGGGACGCGGCCTTTTCGCCGTTGATTTCCAACGCGGCATATTCCCAAACGTACCGCTCGCCCATGTACGTGCGGGCGAGGAAACACAAGGCGTCCGGGTCTCCCGCATCGGCAGCCTCGCGCAGGAGCCGCACGCCCTCGGCCGTTTTTTCAGGATCGAACTGCATCCATATAAGCCGGATGCCTTCTTCGGTCTTGTCCGAAAACACCTTTTCCATGATCCTGTCTCCACAGGGGCCGTTCAGCCGGGGCTTCCCTTCAGTCGGCTTCCCCGCGCCGTTTTTTCACTTCTTTGGTGACGTCTTTCCATTCTTCCATATAGGGAAGCCTTGATTTTTCGTAATAGCCTGAAAACCAGAAGAGAACCTGAGCCCGGCGTGGTGTGGCGATCCTGAAGTACCTGTCCTCGTCAGGCAGGGCGGCTTCCACCACATAGTTGTCCCCTTGCCTGCCGTTGAGGGAGAGGTAGCCATCATAGCCGCCCGGGAACATCAGGAAGAACGAGCCGTAATCGCCGCCGTCCACGCCGTCGAGCGCGGCTTCCACGTCCTCAAAGGATGTGTTTTCGAAACGCTTGTCGTCCACGAACAGGATCGGGCGCTCTTCGGGCCAATCGTTTTCCCATGATTGCACATGCCAATCGGTGATGTCCGGGACGGCGCGGCGCATGAAACAGTCCCGGAACAGGAGGCCGGCTTCGCGTCCGGGCATCTCCCTGAACACGCGCAGGTAGTCGTCACCGCGACGTATGTAGGCGGAAAGCCGCAGCGTTTCCGTCTGCCCCGCGTCCTGCTCGCAGGCGATATACAGGCATTCCTCCCCGGAAGGCAGGAACAGCGGCGAAAGGGGCGTCAGAACCAGCATGTCGCCGGGCTTGATGCGGGCGATGCCTTCTTCCACGGTCTGTTCCGTAGCCAGCGACGTCGGAACGCCGTCGGGCCCGGCATAGGAAAAGGAAACGGGCTTTCCGGCCTGTCGGCGCGCGTTCACCCGGCGGTTGATTTCCCGCCTGCCCTCGTCGTCCATGTTCATGAAGTCGGTCATGGCTTCAAAGCCGCCGGAAACGGCGTCGGGCACGCTTTCGAGCAGGCAGGCGCGGGCTTTGTCCAGTACGCTCCGGGAAGGAAGGGACGCTTCCAGTATGGAGCCGTCAGCGTCCACCAGACAAAGGAGGTAGGCCGTTTCGCCGTGTTCGCGTTCCGGTTCGAGGATGTCGGAGAAGATGCCCCGGATGCGGGAAATGAGCATGGCCTCTTGAAAAATGGCCCATTCCTTTCCGATGGACAGCCCGCCGAACCGTTTGCCGTGCTGGAGGATATCGGCATCGATTTCCTGAAAAACGGCCTTCGGATCCACGGATTCCGCAGGGTATTGGGAGAGGACGGATTTGCCGAGGCGGCTGTGCCGGGAAGAGAGGCAGCGGAAGAGAGCGGAGAGCAGGCCGCCCAGACCGATGACACCGAGCATGGCAAGCCCCTCGGCGAGCAGTGTGCCGTTTGGGGCGGCAACGTTCGCTTTGAGAAACGACGCCGTCAACAGGCTTCCGGTTGCTCCGGCAAGGAACGCCCCAAAGCACAGGATGAAGTGAAGCCTGTGTTCCCTGAGGCAGGCCGCACGAGCCCGGAGTGTTGCGGAATGTTCCAGTTCGTCACTCATGGTGTAGCCATACAGGAGCCGCATGGCATCGTCAATTTGGGTATGGCATGGCTCAATGGCAGCAACAGGCCGCTGGAAAGAGAAAAGGGGAGAGGTACGCCGTGTCCCCTTTTTCTCCCCAAAGTCCGCTAGGCTCCCGGTTGATGGGGAGTCGGCTGATATGC
>OLFV01002934.1_pt1 | contig 11627 bp, 9 predicted proteins | sample 1605551 | NCBI WGS metagenome assembly OLFV01 (sample SAMEA3888922, study PRJEB22519) | human gut metagenome | biome: human gut; feature: human-associated habitat; material: faeces | place: Denmark | collected 2011
TTTAAAAGCCTGGAAAACTTCTTTCCCGGTTTATAGGTCGGTATGATAACATCCACCCTGCGGCGGTATGTGTTCTCTGATGTCCTATTCTTCACTTCCTCCATTACCAGCATACTCCTTTTTTTCGTTCTGATAAACACCTGTCATGAACAGGCCAAACCCCACAACCAACATAACCATTAAAAGCAGATAACAGGATGCCGCCCCGTTTATACCAAACCTTGAGACCAGTCTCCCTGACAATAGCGCTGCCGCTGCCGCCGCGCTCAGATATACGATGAAAATGGCCTTCTGTTTACGCATGATGACCAGCGAGTAATACATCAGGTTGGCCAGGGCATAGAACCCGCCTCCCAGCACGATTACCATGAACGCAGCCTGATATTGCACCAGCATACCGTCATACTGGCCGCCTAACAGGAATTCCATCACCGACAGCACCCATCTGCCAAGGACTGCCGTGGCCCCCACGGCCAGGGCAGTAAGCCCCAGGATGACTGCGCCAATCCTTAAAAGTTCCCTCTTAAAGCTGTCCAGGTCCCGGGCCAGCCACATGTCGGTAAGCTTGGTAAGAAAGGGGCGGATGATAAAGTTGGCTACCATATAAATAACAGAGGTGGGCATAAAAATCAAGTTAAAGTATCCGGACGCAGCGTCATTCATCCTGGCGTCAATGGCATACTTGGCAGCTGAGAACACATAAAAGTCCAGAAAAGCCGAGATAAACAGGAATAAGGTACTTTTAAACAGCCTTCCCGTCTTTCTTTCCCCCTTGTTCCAGTCCACCGACGGAAGGGCATGGATAACATCCAGGTTAAACAAAGCGATTCCGGCTGCCTGGGCAGCCACCGCGGCCAGACAGGAGAACAAAAGGTGTTCAAACGCCGCCAGCGTCACCAGAAATACGCTGACTGAAAAAAGAGTACGGAAAAAGTTGGATTTTCCCGTAAGATACAGGCTTCCCTGGCGTTGGAATTCCGACTCATATACATCAGCATACCCATCTATTACCTTGTATATGACAAGCAGAATGAGAATCATGCATTTGTCCGCCGGGTAACGCCCCACGCCGTGCATAAAGGTGAGGAACACAGCCCCTGCCGCCAGGGCCATAATACATGTTATGTTCCTGTGCTCCAGGTAATCCCCAAAGGAATACTCCCCTGTTCCGTCCGTAATCTGGAAGGGACGGATACCAAAATAGGCTACAATGAACATCTGCTGTCCCAAAGTGGAAAATCCGAAGGAAAAGATGCCTCCCTGGCCGTCTCCCACCACCCGTATGACCAGAAAAGACAGAACCATGCTGGCCAATGCATAGACAAAACTCCCTGCAATATTCCAGACCACGTTCTGCCGTCCGATATCCGTTCCTTTATATAATAAATGTTTCGTCAGATTCTTCATATATTCTCCAAGCTCCGGGGGATGGCCGGAAAGCAATTTTCAAACGCACCCTAGCGTTTCCTGAAATTCTGAATCATAAGAATGGAAATCAGCATCCTGGCCATATAGTGGACGGCTGTCAGCGGTTTTAAATAGCTCTCCCCCTCCGTCCTTTCGTCAATGGTCACCTGCAGCTCCGCTACCCTGGCTCCCTGTTTGATCAGGAAGGAAACCGTGTCCGGCTCCGGTCCGTAATTCAGGTTAAGGGCAAATTCCTCTATCATCTTCCGGTTGAACATGCGCATGCCCGAGGTTGGATCCGTCACCCTGGTGCCGGTGGTAAGCCGGATGGCGCTGCCTATGACCCTGCTCCCAATCATCCTGGCCGACCATCCCTTTTTCTCCGTCACGAACCGGGAGCCGATGACAATGTCATACCCTTCCTCCATCTTCTGTCTCATGGCCTCAATGTACTCCGGCCTGTGCTGTCCGTCTCCGTCAAACTGGATGGCGTAGCGGTACCCCTTCCTGTAGGCGTATTTCATACCGGCCTGGAAACATCCGGCCAATCCCAGATTCACCGGCAGGTCCAGAAGGTTATATCCCTTTTCCCTGCAGATTTTGGCGGTGCAGTCCCTGGAACCGTCGTTCACCACCACATAATCCAGCTGGGGAAACCCCCTGACCAGGTCCTCCACCACCCTCTCTATGTTCTTTTCCTCGTTAAAAGCCGGTATCACCAGCAGTACCTTATCCATGTTCGTCTCCTACATCCCCCTGATGATGCCGCAGATACGGTCCACATCCTCCAGCTCCAGGTCTGCATAGCACGGAAGCGTCAGCACACGGTCCGCCACATAGGCTGCCACCGGCGTATCCTTGGAGGAAAATCTGCCCTTGTAGCACTGGAAATCATTAATCAGGGGATAAAAATATTTTCTCGGGTATATTCTGTGCCCTGCCAGGCAGTCGTATACCTGATCCCGGTCAGCTTTAAAGTCCTCAAACAGCACAGGGAAGTAGGCATAATTGGGCGTAAGCCCTTCCCTAAAGGAAGGCAGCCTGATACCCGGCACACCTGCCAGGCCGGACAGATAACGTTCCACCACCAGCCTGCGCCTGTCTATCTCCTGGTCCAGATGATGCAGGTTGCACAGTCCCATGGCTGCCTGGAATTCATTCATCTTGGCATTCCCGCCTACCCATACCACATGCTCCTGGTCCACAATCCCAAAATTCTTAAGACAATTCAGACGGTGCTCCATCCAGTCCTCCCGGAAGGTAACCGCTCCCCCTTCAATGGAGTTAAACACCTTGGTGGCATGAAAGCTGAAAATACTGGCGTCTCCGAACTCGGCCACGCTTTTTCCCTTATACCGCTCCCCAAAGGTATGGGCCGCATCGTATATCACCCGCAGCCCGTGTTTCCTGGCTATGGCCTCAATCCGCTCCACATCACACAGGTTACCATACACATGGACCGGCATAATAGCCGAGGTCTTATCCGTAATCAGGGCCTCGATCTTTTCCGGGTCCATGGTGTAATCCTCGGGACGGATGTCGCAGAATACCGGAGTCAGGTTATTGCGCACAATCGCATGGGTGGTGGACGCAAAGCTGAAGGGAGTGGTAATCACCTCGCCCGTCAGCTCCAGGGCCTGGATGGCCATTTCCAGGGCCATGTGCCCGTTTACAAACAGCACCATGTTGCGGATTCCCATGTACTCCTTAAGCTCCTTTTCCAGCTGTTTGTGGAAATCCCCCATATTCGTCAGCCAGGCGCTGTCCCATATGGGTTTTATCATCTCTATATATTCTTCGTAAGAAGGAAGGGAGGACCGGGTGACCAGTATCTCCTTCTCTTTATCTTCCTGTCCGTTCATACGTCATTTTGTCCTTTCTGCAGGCCTCCCTGTATCTCAAAGCCTGCCTCCGCACTCCGCAGCGCCTCTCACCGCCTGCCTTCACGCACCGCTGCGCCTCCCACTGCCTGCCTTCACGCGCCGCCGCACATCTCTATGCCCGATGCACCGCGCCGTCCTACCACTGCATCCTGCACACCACGGTCAGAAACCACACCTCTGCCAGGACGAGTCCCAATACAGCCCTTGCCGCTGCCATGCCTGCGGGGCCGGTTCCCAGATATTCCTTATAGTAGTACAGCTTGCTCCTGTGAAGCAGACTCTGCTTATCCACGATCCGTTTAAAGCTTTTGTCAATGCTGACAGAATGGGCATGGACATAGGACTCATCCGTAACCAGCACGGTCTTAAGCCCCATTTTCCTGAACTTCTGTCCCAGCACCTTTTCTTCATAATACAAAAAGATGTGTTTGTCAAATACTTCTTTTATTTCCCCCGGCGTGAGAATGCCTGTCTTTAACATAAAAAAGGACCCGGGAACCGCATCCACCAGGCGGCAGTCCTCATCCCCCCCATACCCAAGCCTGTAGGAAGGCGTATTCAGCATGGCCTTAAACAGCCGCCTGGTAACCAGTCCCGTATCCAGCAGATCCTTCCACAGAGGAAGGAGGGTCCAGTAAGAAAACAGTTCTCCCCCCATCGGGTCCTTCACCCTGGCCGAGGCAGCCACCGCGCCCTGTGTCTTGTCCAGTGCATCCTTTACCCGCCGGATACAGCGGGGGGACACATGAATGTCCGGGTTGGCAATAATTACATAGTCTGCCTCCAGACAGCTTACGGCGTAATTGATTCCCTCCTGGTTTCCCATACCGTAGCCGCCGTTTTGCTCCAGCCTGAGCGCGTGGACCTTGCCGCTGCCATTCAGTGTCTGCAGGCGCTTCCATGAATCATCGGATGAGTGATTGTCCACCACCACCACGGAGTCCAGACATTCATAATCCCTAACCTCATCCACCAATGACAGGGTGGTGTAAGAGTCATTATAGTTCAATATAATCATGCTTATCTTATCCATATCATTTCCCGCTTCCAAAAGCCTTCTGCTTCCTGCGGCTGTCCACCAGCCTCATCCCCAGCCTGCGGCTGATCCACAGCCGGAAGGCAGGGCAGATAAGGCTTACGTGGTTAAACACCCACCACATGTGCATGTACAGCCTCTTTCCCTCCTGCTTTGGGGTTCCCTTCCAGGGAGTCTTATCCAGATAATACTCATAGAGCCTTCTGAAATGGTTGTGGTTCCCGGCTATCCAGGGCCTCTCGTCTCCCAGATAATGGATGATGACAGGGGCCTTTCCCGCCTGCCGGTATCCGTCCTCCCCCACTGCCCGGTATGCACCGCACATGGACACCAGGGTCCTGTATCTGAAATACCGGTAGTTGGTAAAATAATTATAACGGACCGGCAGCGTCATGATTCTGCCCCTCAGCGCCCCGTTTATGGTATCCTGGTCACAGGCAAAAAGGCTGCCCTGATGAACCCTGTAAAATTCCAGCAGCTGCCCCAGCACATCCTGGTTTCTCCATGCCTCCAGGTCCATAAGCAGGACTCCGGAATTATAGTAAGGCTCATCCTTTTCCATGCCGATGGATTCCTTCATCTCTCTGTAAACCGTTGGCTCCATCACCATGCCGGCCAGATGGTTTCCAAGCTCCGTCTCATACAGGGGACGGATACTTCCGTTCACAATGGTATCGCAGTCCAGATACAGGGCCTTTCTTACGCTGTCCGGCAGCACCTTGGGGGCAAAGAGGCGCCCCATGGCGCTTATATCAAATCCCCTGGTATCCACAGCATAGTCGAACCGCTCCCTCAGGTTTCCCAGCTCAGCCACATGAAGACTGCGGCAGAATTTCCCCGCAATACCGGCCAGCCGTTCAAGGTAAGCCTCACTCATTCCCACGGACAGGATATATATGGCCATCCGGGGGATGTTCCTGTTGTGGTCTAACAGGGAATAAAGGGAGGCTGCCAGATGTCCGGCATACCCGTCATTGGACGCGTAAATAATATTAACAGTTTCTGTATTCCAATCCATATTATGGCACCTGTTTCTTACATTCTCTAGTCTTTCTAAGGTCATTTTGTTTACAATTTTACATTATAGCAGGTAAAAAGTAAATCACATCTGGAATTTTCCTGCCAAATATGATAGATTAAGACATGTATGGTAATCTATATAAAATTCAGGAGGATGTTACGAATGAATAAGTTAACGAAGCGTGCTGCCGCAGCCCTTCTGTCCGGACTTCTGGTCTTAGGTCAGGCCGGACCCGCATTGGCCGCGCAGGATGATTCTAATTATGGTCCGGCTTTTTCCACAAAAGTCGAACAAACCTCCCCTGGTTCTTTAGACGGCCAGAGTGGAGATGGACAGGGCTCCGGCCCTCAGGCGGTGGCTCCGGCCAACGCAGTCCCGGCAGAACAGGCTGATGGCGCCGGCACAGCAGCCGGAAGCACCGAGGCAGCCGCTGGTACAGCCGGCACGGACGGCGTGTCCTCCGCTGCCACGGACCAGAACGCGGCACAGGCAGCAGACGATTCTGCCCAGGCCGATGCTGAGGCAGCCGCGGCAGCCCAGTTTGCAGCAGAGGAAGCAGCCAGACAGGCATCAGCCAATACGCCTTTTCTTCAGATTCAGGTGCTCCGTCCGGATACCACATGGACTGACCCTGTAATAGGCGATACACCGGTGGTGTCTGAACAGGGATTCCGTTCCATGTCCGTCTATCTGAACAACATCGTGGGCGACATCCTTTACAGGACGTATACCAGCGCACATGGATGGAGCGACTGGGCCATGAACGGCGGCCACACAACTGTCTGGGAGGACGGTGCCCTGGTGGAAGCCATACAGATGCGTTTCAATGGCTTTGTGGGCAACACATTTGATATTTACTACTGCACTACCCTGAACGACGGGACAGAGTTAAACTGGGCGCGCAACAGCGCAACAGCAGGAACCATGGGCACAGGAAAGGTGCTGAGCAGCTTCAGGGTCTCTCTCTGGGGCAAAGGTGTGGAAGGCGCTTCCTACAACATGGAGAAACCATTGGAAGCAGCGTTCCCGGATGGAATCCAGGTTGTGGACGGGGCAGTGGCGTACAGCAGCGGCAACGGCGTTCCATTTACCGGATGGGCCTGGAATGACAGGGACCGCTACTACTTTGTAAACAATGCGCCTGTAACAGGATGGCAGTACATAGACGGTTTCAAGTATTACTTTGACGAAACCGGTAAGCTGCTGACCGACTTAGAGCCCATTGTGGGCAACAGCGGCCCGTTCCTCATCAGCATCAACAAGCAGATGAACTGTATGACCATTTTTGCACAGGACGGCGCCAACGGCTTCATCATCCCGGTAAAGACCTATCTTACCTCTACCGGACCGGATACTCCCATTGGAACCTTCCAAACCCCGGCCAAGTACCGTTGGCGTGACATGAACCACGGAATCTTCACCCAGTACGCGACGCGTATTTACAAGGGATTCCTGATTCACTCCATCCTGTACAGCCGTCCGGACCCCATGACATTAGATCCGCTGACCTATAATTATCTGGGTATCGCAGAGTCAGCCGGCTGTGTCCGCCTCCTTTCCGGAGACGCCAAGTGGGTATATGACAACTGTGCCCTGGGCACAACGGTGACCATCTACAACTCACCAAAGCCAGGCCCTTATGACCGTCCGGCTATTGAGTGGGTCATTCCGGGAGATCAGCACTGGGATCCCACGGATCCTCTCTTTGCCCAGCAGCAGTAACTTTTAAACCATGGGTAATCATTAAAACCAGGCTGTAACGCATACAGCAAAAATGGCGGGGAACCGTTCACTGGAATCACTTTCCAGTGAACGTCTTCCTCGCCATTTCGTATACTGCCGGCATGGTGTGCTCAAATCTCAGGAAAAACCGCATCCTGGGCGTAAGCTCTTTATAGTACCTGCGGTACTGTGGATTGAATATCTCTTCAAACTGCTTGGTGTTTACCATTGTCTGGTAATAAGTCCTGCGGGCAGCGCTCTCCGCCGCTTCCTTAAACCGGCCCCCTGTGGCCCTGTCAAACTGCTCATAGGTGCGCTTCATGCGATCACAGTAAGCCCTCTGCTTTCCCTGGTAATCCCCGTTCTTTCCCTCCACGGTCCAGGAGCCTGCCACGCCCACCCGGTAGGCGCTCATGGCCTCGTCAAAATAATACCCGTATCCATTTGCCGCCGCAATCAGCTGGATGGGCGTATCCCCCACAGGACAGTCCACATAGTAATCCGGCAGCTCCCTCACCAGACGGGCCGGAAATGCCATGGACGACATGGCGTATCCCGAAGGCTTGTCGATGATTTCCTCCGGCGGCAGTACGCGGCTCTCCCGGTACGGCCTCATCTGTCCCTCTGTCAGCGCCCTTCCAACCAAATCTATTTTGGCGCTGTGGATGCACAAGGTACAGTCAGGGTGGGCTTCCATGTAATCCACCTGCTTCTGAAGCTTATCCGGTGACAGAAAATAGTCGTCCCCGTCACACATAAAAATATACTTTCCCCTGGCCCTGGGGAAGTTAAAGGCCCCGCTGATGTTGTCGATTCCCTGTGAATACTGGTTTTCTGTCTGAATTAACGGCTTCACCTGGTCCGGATACCTGGCCGCATATTCCCGGATAATACTGCTGGTCCCGTCTGTGGATGCATCATCGTGAACCAGTATCTCAAATGCAAAATCTGTCTTCTGCATCAGAAAGCTGTCCAGGGCTGTTCTGATATAATTTGCATGGTTGAATGTAACACAGTTGATGCTGGCCATAATAGCTGTATCTGCGGTCTGAGGCCCGGTTCCGCCTTCCACTCTGTCTCCCATATCCTGTCACACCTCCCTGTCACTCTACCTTGGTGATATATTCTTCGTATTTCCTGGCAATATACATGCCCGTGATACGGTCGTCCCGCTCTATTTCCCTGCCCTCAAAGCACCGCAGATGGTTTGTCACACAGTCATATCCCGCCAGGCAGGAAAACTCCACCCCGCCGGAAAACCTGGGGTTGCACTCCAGCATGTGGTAAACGCCGTCCCGGTCCTCTATAAATTCCATGTTTACGCATCCCCTGATTCCCAACAGCCCGGCAATGGCACGGCACCGTTCTTCCAGCTGCCGGTTCCTGAACACCTGCACCGAGGTTCCCGCGCCGTTTAAGGTCCGCAAAAGCTCCCTGCGGCAGACGGCTGCGCACGTGCCCTGCTCAGGGCTTCGTACCACGTCCACCGTGACCACGTTTCCCTTTATCATGGGCTGGACAATATAACCTGCCGGATCGGTTTCCCCCAGGAACCCTTCCATCTCACGGCGGGATCCCACAAACCTAAGGCCCTGGCTGCTCCTTCCGTTGCAGGGCTTGCACACAGCCGGGTAGCTGATTTCATCCAAATCCGCATCCTCCAGGCGCACAGTGGGAATCACGGTTCCCTCCATGTGCTCCTCCAGAAAACGGTACAGCTCCATCTTGTCGCGGCACAGGCCGATACATGCCTTGTCCGACATACATAAGGCGACATTTATTTCGCCGAATTCGCGGCGGTGCAGGTTGAACACATCGATCTCCGCGTCCGTCAGCGGGATGACAGCCTTTGCCCCTTCCTTCCGGCAAATGGACAACATAGTCTCAATATAATGGTCTGTGTCCGATGCATATGGAACCTGATAAAACGCATCCACATTTCCAGCGTCCGCAATCCACTCACCGGGATACACGTCGCAGCCTATGATCCGGATGCCATTTTCCCTGCATTTCTTGATGACGATATCAGCCGAAAACGACCCTATGGCTGTCACAACCACTGTCCTCATTTTTCGCTCCTCCTGCTTACTCTCCACTTGTTATCCCTCATTCTGATTGATTGATTCCTGACAGTTCCCATCCTGTTTACTTTCTTCCGGGCAGCCTGTCCACTACCAGGCCCCTGATATACCGGAACACTTCCAGGCCCAGAACCCAGGATGCCAGCATGTACACAACCGCGCCAAAGAGAATCTGCATTCCCAGGCCCAGCCATCCCCCAGGAACAAATTTTCCCGCAGCCATGACAGCTGCGGCCATAAGGATTGAGACTGCCACCGACGGAATGATATCCTTCCACTGTTCTATTATGCTGTAATTAAGAAGGCGCTTATTGGGCCACGCGTTGATGAAGGTGCACAGGAAATCCGCCGCAGCCTTAAGCGCCACCAGCACCAGGGGATTATAGCGTATGCCCACTGCCAGAACTGCCAGGCCCACCATCTTTTTTACAATTTCCAATTTAAGGAATATATCGCTGCGTCCCATAGCATTCAGCGCCTGAAGGTTGGCAATGTGAATGGGCCAGAAGGAATAGGCAACACACATGATTTGAAGAAAGGGAACACAGGCCAGCCATTTTTCCCCCAACAGCAGCAGTACCATGGGGCGGGCCACTGCTATAAGGCCCGCCATCATGGGAAGCACCAGATAGGAGCTGACGGTGATGGCCCTTCGCAGCATGGACTTTACACGCTCCGGCTCGTCCTGGCTGGCTGACAGCACAGGCAGCATAACGGACTGGATGGCGGCTCCCAGATTGCTGACAATCAGCTTGGGAAACTGCTCTCCCCGGTTATAGTTGCCCAGCATGGATTCATTGTAAATCCTGCCAATCACCAGTCCGTATATATTGTTATATACCGTATCCAGAAGGGAGGCGCACAGCAGCTTCCATCCAAAGGCGAACATGGTCTTAATCCGCAGAATACTGAACAAAAGGCGGGGTTTCCAGCTGATGCTCATAAACAGAATCAGCATGTAGAAAAAGTAATATGCAATCTGCTGCCATACCAGGGCCCATACCCCCAGCCCTCTGCAGGCCAGGAAAATGCTGATTGCCCCTGATATCATGGATGCCACAAAGGAGGATATGAACAACCCCTTAAACTCCATATTCCTGGACACATAGGCATTCTGTATGGAGATTACCCCTCCCGGAAACAGGACCACGGCCAGCACCCGCACCAGAGCCGTCATCTCCTGGTTGCGGTAAAAGTATGCGATGCCGGGCGCCGCCAGGAACAGGACCAGGTAAATGACCGCGGATACAGCCATGTTAAAGAAGAAAACCGAAGAAAAATCCGTGTCATCCACCTTCCGCTTCTGAATCAGCGCAGTGCTGAAGCCGTTCTGAACCAATACATTGGCAATGGTGACAAATATAAGTATGACGCCCACCACACCGTACTCTTCCGGCGAGAGCAGGCGCGCCAGTATGATGGAAACCAGGAACTGGACACCCTGGGCGCCTCCATTTTCCATTAACTTCCAAAACAGGCCGTTTAAGACCTTTGTCGTTGTCTGTTTTTCATTCAATGCCTGTTTTCCTTCCTTTCTTCATGGAACCGCGGACAGACCGGCACCTCAGGCCACACCTTTGAAACAGGCTCCCGGTCAGTCCCCAATGAACAGCATCTGCCCCAGTGTACGGGCCAGCGTGTTCTTGGTAAAGCCGTACTTCACAATCAGTCCCATTTTTCCCAGCCGGCTGCAGCGGGGCAGTCTTATGAAAGCCTCCAGCGTTTCCTGCTGTTCCCGGTTCAGACGGCTGTAAAACATATGGTAAAAGCTGTCCGCCTGGCCAAACATCCTCCTGTAATTCTCTCTGGCGCTGCTTCCGTCCTTTACCCGTGCCCTGACAGAATCCAGGCTGTCTCCCTTCTCAGCTCCCAGGGTGTTGCCGCCATGCTGCCTGTAATAGTACAGGGGCCTGTCCACCCATCCTATCTCTCCAAAGCAGGACGCGATAAGGGCCAGCCATGCATCGTGCATAAGGCAGACCCCGGGAATCTCCTTTAGATAAGGCAGCATACTGCGGCTGACCATCACGGCGCCTCCGGTCACATTGTTCTGTACCAGAAGCTGGGGCAGGCTGGTGCGTTCCGGGGAAATTTTCTGATACCGGAAAAAGCTGTCCGCAATGGGCCGCAAAGCCTCATCCGCCACAGTCAGGTCTGAATGCACCAAAAGGGGCACATTGCCACGGCCCGGTTTCCGTTTCATCTCTTTCATCTTATCAGACAGCATCCGCGCCTTTTGGGGCATCCAGACATCGTCCTGGTCGCTCAGCATAAAATAATCCGCCCCGGCCAGAAGACTCAGGTACGCCAGCTGGCTTTTTGTCACCTCATACTCTGACAGCAGGCTCCCAGGCTGAGGCAGCTCCTCCGGACCATGGGCTGCATCCGCCATCAGCTTAAGGAGCTTCAAGAAATGGACAGCCGCTCCTCCGGACGGCTCCTTCCGTAAAAGCACCAGCACCCGGTCCCCCCGGCTA
>OLFV01002941.1_pt1 | contig 11605 bp, 16 predicted proteins | sample 1605551 | NCBI WGS metagenome assembly OLFV01 (sample SAMEA3888922, study PRJEB22519) | human gut metagenome | biome: human gut; feature: human-associated habitat; material: faeces | place: Denmark | collected 2011
CATCTTTTACGTGCGCTTCAAATTTTGCATAAGGCACATCAGACCGCGGAACAATGAAAGTTTACGGAAAAGATGTGCCTTATGCAAAATTTGAAGCGCACGTTACAAAACTGCCATTCAAAGATGTTGCCGGAGTTGTAGCAAGCGTTACAACTTCAGACGGCTCTGAAAAGCTTGCATTTTCTATCAGTGAAAAGAAAAAATACTCCCAGCTTATTACTAACGAATTTTACAGGGGAGTTGCAGAAGGCGGAGAGAACAATTAATATTCTCACATGCCGGCACAAATTAACAGAATAAGGATATGGATTATGAAAAAGATTTTATTAGTTTTTATTTTAATGTTATTTGCCGTGAATACAGGGTTTGCTGCAGATAAATACTCAAAAGATTATCTGCAAAATCATAGACATTTTGCTATTATGAACCCGATTGCAGAAAGCATGGCCGAACATATTATTAAGTCATCGTTAAAGAAAGAAACAGGCGGAAAATATAAAGTTAAGTTTGACGGCTACACTGTATCAAGCATGAAAAAGGGTATATTCAAAAATCTTGAAATTACCGGCACAGACATTGTTTCTGAAGGGATAACAATTCCTTATGTACACCTTAAATCTTTGACTGACTATAATTATGTTGACTATACAAAGGATCCTGTTGAATTTAAATCAGATATGAAATTCCAGTATGAAATGATGTTATCAGATGAAAGCATGAATACAGCTCTCAAACACAGCAATTATAAAGCTGTACTTGATAATATTAATAATATTGCTTATCCAATGTTTGAGGTAAAAGGCGTCAGCACAAAAATTATGAATAATCAGCTTTATATCTTAACCGAATACAATTTCCCTATTGCGCCGTCACCAAAGAATAAAGTTTTCGTTGCGTCCTCAGGTTTCAATGTTAAAAACGGTAAAATCAGAGCTGCAAATGTTAAATTGAATAGTGCTTACGGAAATATTTCGCTCAATAAAGTTGCAAATATGCTAAATCTTTTAAACCCTCTTGAATTCACACTTGCAAGATTGGAATCAAAAGAATGCGATGCAAATGTTGAGAATGTAAATATTGTTGACAATAAAGTTAAAATTGATGGTAAAATAATTGTAAAAGGAGATTAAGCCATGAATTTTTCTCAAAAACTGGGTTTATTCGTACTTATAGTAATATCAGTTGCGTATGTATATTTCTCATTTTTCAGCGCAGAAGGTATCCATATGACTCTTCCGCATCACGATGAGCAGCCGCCCATAGAAGAACTTCCTCAAATATCAGAAGAAGTGCCTTCTCCCACAGATGATGAACCAGCAAAAGAACATAGTTACAAAACAGTAAAAATATATGTTGCAGATTCAAACGGAAATATTCGCTCTGTTAATAGAAAATGCGATACTTCTGTTGAAAAGTCTTGTTTTGCATATGCAATAAAAGAACTTATTGCAGGTCCTACAAAATGGGAAAAATCAAAAGGTTTTACCTCCGAAATTCCGCTGGGTACAAAAATACTTTCGGTTAGAGAAGGCGACGGGAATATTATGATAGACCTGTCTTCTGCCTTTGAAGGCGGCGGCGGAGCAGAAAGTACTTATACAAGAGTACGGCAGGTCATTAAGACTGCAAAAGCAAATACAAGCCAGCCTGTATATTTGTATATCAACGGCAGACAGGCTGATGTTATAGGCGGAGAAGGGATTATGATTAAACAGCCTCTTAGTGAAAGGTCTTTAGATGACTAATACAAAAGACTTAGATTATTACATGAACCTTGATTGGACTCTTATTGAGGGAACTGATTTGGATTTTAACGGAAATCCTTATCATTATATTGAAATCAAAGAAATTCCGAGTTTTGCATTCTGCGCTAAAACACGAGAAAAAGCCCTTGAAAATTACAAAAAACAGCTAAGGTTGTCTTTAATGCTCATGCTTGAAGACGGCGACCATATTGTAGAACCTGGTGAAGAAACCGAAGATGATATTGATTGGGAAAGCCTATGTCCATAGTAAAATTATCAGAAATTTATATTGATAAAATGACAAAAGATGATATAGAAGGTGTTGTTGAGATCGAGGAAGAGGCTTACGGCAAGCACCACTGGGCAAAATCATCTTTCTATGATGAGATGTCAAATAATCTAGCAAAGTACTACACAGCAAAAACTTCTGACGGAAAACTCGTTGGATATGCCGGAACATGGCATATTATTGATGAGGGACATATTACTACAATAGCTGTAAAAAAAGAATTTTTGCGCAACCATATAGGCGAAGCTATTATACACAAGATTATAGAAGACTGTTACGCTGACGGAGTAAAATATCTTACTCTTGAGGTGAGAGTTTCAAATATGCCAGCTATAAAGCTTTATGAAAAGTACGGTTTCCAGTCACTCGGCACCAGAAAGGGATATTATCAGGATAACAATGAGGATGCACTGATTATGTGGACTGAAAATATTTTTTACGACAAATTCAAAAATAAGTATTTAGAAAATATTGACAATTTAAAAAAACTAATTAAAATTAGGGTTTAGTTACAAAGGGCTTCCTTGAATAGTAAAGAAAATTTAGTAGTATAGCGGGATGAAGCCCGCCCAAATGGTATAAAAATGAGCAAACGAATAGAAAAGCAGATAGATAGTTTTAAATATAAAGGTGAACCGATAAAAATAACTCTCGGAACGCTGATATTAACCTGTCTTTCTGTTTTGTTTATCATTGTAGCAACTTTTACGCAGGTAACAATTAAACATCCTTATTTCCCGCTTGATACTTTTTCATTTCTGGCTCAGGATGTAAATGATTACGAGATACTGCATCATTTTATAAAGAGCTATAAATATATCCCGCAAATCCCTATGGTGTTTTTCATTGTTGCGCTTCTGGGGCGTAAATTCGGCATTCTTTCAATTTTAATGTACATAATTCTCGGGTTATTTTTCCCGATATTTGCCCTAGGAGGCGGTGTTAGATATTTATTTGAATACGGATTTGGCTATATACTGGCATTTCTTCCGGCAATATTTTTTGCAGGGACTTTGCTTAAGGGAAAGACTGATTTCTTAAGAGTTTTCCTCATTTCTGTAATCGGAGTTTTAACAATCCATGTTCTTGGAATTTTATATATGTTCTTTATCGCAACACTAAGACAAGCACCGATGGATTTAGTCACAAGTTGGATTATTTCGCAAAGTGGTATACAAATCTTATACGATATATTTTTCTCCATAATTGCCATTTTTCTTGGGCGTCAAACAAGAAAACTATTATGGATAGTAATGTGTTAATACCGATTTAATAAAAAAATGGGGCGGATTGCGTTCTACAATCCGCCCCATTTTCATAATAGTTTTACTTATCGTCCAGCGCAGCAACACCCGGAAGAACTTTTCCTTCGATAAATTCTAAGGAAGCTCCGCCGCCTGTTGAAACGTGAGTGAAGTCTTCTGCCTTGAAAAATTTCTTTGCAGCAGAAACAGAGTCGCCGCCACCGATTACAGAAGTTGCACCGGCTTTTGTAGCTTCAACAATAGCTTCTAACACAGCCTTTGTACCTTCTGCAAACTTAGGATTTTCAAATGCACCTACAGGGCCGTTCATAAGAATTGTCTTTGAAGATTTTAAAACATCAGCAAAAGCTTTTCTTGAGTCTGGGCCTGCGTCAACGCCTTCAAATCCATCAGGAATTTCGTTTATTTTCACGAATTTATTAGTTCCATTACCAGAGAAATCATCTGTTACAAGAACGTCAGTAGCCATAACAAGCTTAACTCCTTTTTCAGCAGCTTTCTTTTCAATAGCCTTAGCTGTTTCTATCTGGTCATCTTCACAAATAGAGTTGCCTATTTTACCGCCGTTAGCTTTTACAAATGTATAAGCCATACCGCCGCCTATTATCATGTTATCAACTTTATCAAGAAGGTTTTCTAAAACACCAATCTTAGAAGAAACTTTTGCACCGCCTACAACAGCTGTGAAAGGTCTTTCCGGATTATCAAGAGCCTGTGATAAGCATCTAATTTCTTTTTCCATCAATAAACCTGATACTGCCGGCTTAAGGATTTTTGCTAATTTTGCAGTTGAAGTGTGGTTTCTATGTGCTGCACCGAATGCGTCATTTACATAGAAATCGCCTAATTTTGCAAGTTCTTCAGCAAAAGTCATGTCATCATCTTTTGCTTCTTCAGCTTTATAGTAACGAATGTTTTCCAATAAAGCGATTTGACCGTCTGCAAGTTTTTCAACATAAGGTTTTGCTTCTTCTACAGAAGGAATGAACACGATTTCTTCACCAAAAACTTTTGACATGTATTTTGCAACAGGTGCAAGTGTAAATTCAGGGTTCTTTTCGCCTTTTGGTCTGCCGAGGTGAGCCATAAGAACAATTTTAGCACCCTTTTCTTTTAAATAATTAACTGTAGGAACGATAGCCTGAATACGGGTATCATCAGTTACATTTTTGTTTTCATCTAAAGGTACGTTGATATCAACTCTGACAAGAGCTGTTTTACCTTTGATGTCACCTAAATCTTTAATTGATTTTTTCATTATCTCTTTCCTTTCTTATTTATCCCTTGCATGTTAATTATAGTAAAAACATAAAAATTAGGTAAATTTTTTTTAAGTAACATGAGATTTTTTTAGCTGTTTACTATACAATGTTAAAATGAATTAAGGACGGATTTATGGTGGAAACTTTCGAACTTACAAATTATAATTTCTATTCCAGCCGCCTGGATATGGAACTTATCACAAATATTGTGGATACGCTTAAAGAAATTCTTGAAGAAGACAAAAAACAGGAGCAGCCTTTGTTCCTGAAAGTTGCGGACGACTTTATCATGAATATTGCACGCAAAGTGGTGCAGGAAAAGAAAAAAACTTTCCTAATAGGTATTACCGGTGAAAGCGCCTCCGGAAAAACTGTGTTTGTTGATAACACTATTGAAGCTGTTGTGAGAGATAAAAAAGAAGGGATTTATACTGTTATCCGGCAGGATGATTATTACAAAGACACGTCAAAAGAGCTGCTTGAAGCAGGAAGCTATGATGCTTTGTTTAAAACAGGGTTCAGCTTTGATACTCCGGATGTAATAGATTTGCAGCTCATGAGAAAACACCTGCTGGGTCTTAAACAGGGTGAAACAGTGGTTTCGCCGAAATATGATTTTGTAACATGCGTATCAGACCCTGATGGAGAGGTTAAGACTCCTGCAAAGGTTGTATTAACAGAAGGTTTATACGTTCTAAATGAAGAAGTTCGAGATATTATGGATGTAAAAGTATATGTATTTACTCCTATTGACGTAATTAAAGAACGCTGGTACAAACGTGCAGTATCACGCGGGAAAACAGGAGAAGCAGCTGATTTACAGTTCAAGAATGTAAACGAAACTGCGCAGCAGTACATAAGACCGACATACCAGATTGCAGACTGTATAATTAATGGTATGGTTGACAAAGATTACATAAAAGTAATAACAGAAAAAATCATGGCAAGGCTTGCCGAGGTTTGTTGTTGATATAGAAAATTATTATTCCCTCTCCGACGGGGAGGGTTGGGGAGGGGGTTAACTTGTTCGAGCTAAAAGCACAAATGTATTTTTCGGCAGCACATCATCTGTTAAATTATGAAGGAGAATGTGAGCACCAGCATGGACATAACTGGCTGGTTGAAGCTTATGTTAAAGGAGAAAATCTGGATAAAAGTAATATTCTTGTAGATTATAAAGTCTTAAAACGTGAAATGAAAGCGGTTTTAGATTTACTGGATCACAAGGATATTAACGAACTGCCTGAATTTAAAGGTGAAAGCCCTTCAAGCGAGATGATTTCTATGTTTATTTATAATAAACTTAAAGAGAAAATTGTGCAGGTTTCTAAGGTTTCTGTATGGGAAACAGCAACTTCTTGCGCAAGTTACTATGAGGAGTAGGTTTAGTAGGCTATAAAAAATGGATATCGTACAATCAATATTAATGGGAATAGTGCAGGGACTGAGCGAATTTTTACCAATTTCAAGTTCAGCTCATCTTGTATTTACCTCAAATTTCTACAAGGTCTTTAAGGGAATAGAATTGGTGCACGAATCTAATCAGGAAATTTTTCTTGATATTATGCTGCATTTAGGTACATTGATTGCCGTTTTAATATTTTTTAGAAAAGAAATTTTTGAAATCCTCAAGGCTTTGTACACAGGTTTAAAAACAAAAAACTACACTTCAAAAGAGTTCAAAATTGGTATCTATATCATACTTGGTACGATAATCACAGTACTAATAGCATTTCCTCTAAACGAAGTTGCCGGAAGCCTTGTGTTTAAACCTGCATTTGTAGGTCTTTTACTTATATTCACCGGTATTCTGCTTCTTTTCAGCGAAGCATGGTCAAAAAAGCTTACAGAGAAAAAAGAGATTACATTAAAAAGCTCTATTTTAATAGCAATTGCTCAGGGTTTAGCAGCAATTCCCGGCTTTTCACGTTCTGGATTAACTATTGCAACGGGACTTTTAAGCGGCTCTGACAGAACAACCTCTGCAAGATACTCTTTTCTCTTGAGTATACCGATAATCCTTGGAGCTTCAATGTTTTATCCTCTTATTAAGCTTGATTTTCATGAAGTTATTACATATAATTGGACAGCTATATTAGCCGGAACAATTGTTTCTGGAGTAGTAGGATATGTTTGTATAAAATACTTTTTAAAATTTGTATCAAAATTCTCTCTCGGAATTTTTGGCTACTACTGTCTGATTATGGGGATTATAACCGCTGTATTTTTCACACTGTGTCAATAATTTTAGTAGTTTGTTCCAAAGGGCTTCTTGGAATGGATAATATAAGTTAGTAGTTAGATGGGATGAAGCCCGCCCAAATGGTATAAAAATGGAATTGAATAAATATATCGAACATACACTTTTAAAACAGGATGCAACACGGGAAGACTTAGAAAAACTTCTTAAAGAAGCTTGTGAATACAGCTTTTTAGGTGTCTGCGTCAACCCTTGCAATGTAAAATTTGCAAAGCAGTTTCTAAAAGATACTGATATAAAAGTAGTTACAGTTATTGGTTTTCCTTTAGGACAGGCTACTTGTGAATCAAAAGTTCTTGAAACAATAGACTCAGTAAAAAACGGAGCTGATGAAATTGATATGGTCCTGGCTATCGGCCGGGCCAAAGCCGCCGACTGGGAGTACGTCTATCAGGACATCCGCCTCGTCGTGCTGAGTGCGGCCAGCCGTCCCGTCAAAGTGATACTGGAAACGGGGCTTCTCACAGATGAAGAAAAGGTAAAGGCCTGCCAGGTGGCTGTCGAAGCAGGAGCTGCCTATGTCAAGACATCGACGGGCTTTGGCCATGGTGGAGCGACCGTCCACGATGTGGCTCTCATGAAACGGGCCGTAGACGGCAGTGCCAAAATCAAGGCCTCCGGCGGTATCCACGATTATGCCTCGGCGCGGCAGCTCGTAGAAGCCGGTGCCGACCGCCTCGGTGCCAGTGCCGGCATTGCCATCGTACAGGGAGAACTCCATGACGGAGAGTGAAATCCGGCTGGCGCAACTGGCCCAGTCTATCGGCAGGGCGCGCCGTATTGCTTCCGGAGCTGCTGTGACGGAGGAACCGGCAGGGTATCCATCCCTCGCTGCCGATTTCAGCCAGACGAAATCGGCAGCCGTGTCTGAAGATGGAGGCTCGTTCCTGAAAAGCCAGACCGTCAGCCACAACGGCGACTGCCTGGTCAGCCTCCTGGCCAGCGGCAGTAGTGGCAATGCCGCCTTTATCCGCTGTGGACGGACCTGCGTGCTCATCGATGCCGGCATCAGCTGCCGGCGCATTGAAAAAGGACTGCGCCGGTTCGGGTATGCTTTGTCTGACCTCGATGCCGTCCTCATTACCCATGAACACACGGACCATGTGAGCGGCCTGCCCGTCCTGTTGAAACGGACCCATATGCCTGTCTATACGACACAGGAGACCTGGCAGGCCATGGGCAATAAGATTCTCCCTTATATGGACCGCTTTGTCCGCCTGCCGCGCCGCCTTTCCCTGGGAGAGATGCAGATCGTTCCCTTTGCGACCAGCCATGATGCGGCCCGGTCAGTGGGTTATTCCCTGTATCACGGCGACTGCAAGATTACCCTGGCAACGGACCTGGGCTGTATTACACCCGATGTCATGACGGCCGCTTCCTGGTCGGATATGCTCATCCTCGAAGCGAATCATGATGAAACGATGCTGCGAAACGGGCCTTATCCCTACGCCCTGCAGCAGCGTATACTGGGAAATCAGGGCCATCTGTCCAACCGGACGGCAGCGGAATTTCTCAGCTCTCTTCCGCGGCGGGGAATGGTCAAGGTCCTGCTGGCCCATCGCAGTGAACACAACAATACACCGGCCCTTACGGTGCAGACCATGCGCGATGTTCTCACTGGCCATGGCCTGGTCATCGGGCAGGATATGTTATTGCGCCTCGCCTCGGCGACGGGATCCGTGCGCTTTTTGAACGGAGGTACTCTATAATGACACGAAAAAAATGGCTGACAGCGCTGGTCGCTGTTCTCCTGATTGGCGCCGGTATTGCCGGCGGCTTTAAAATCCATGAAACATTTTTCGGCAGCCAGACCTATTCGGGCAATCTGAAACAGCTGCAGGAACCGGCCAAGAGTGAAGCCATATCCGATGCCCGCAATACGGCCGTTGTGCAGGCAGCCAAAAAAGTCGGTCCTGCTGTCGTCGGGATTACGACGAAAGTATATAACCGCGACATTTTTAACCGCAAAGTCCTCGTCGGCGAGGGCGTCGGTTCGGGCATCATTTTCGATAAGTCGGGATACATTGCGACGAATAATCACGTCGTCGGGACGGCGAAAACGGTCATCGTCTCTCTGGCCGATGGACAGAGTACGGAAGGAACCGTCGGCCGCGATGAAAAGACCGATCTGGCCGTCGTCAAAATTAATGTCGATAATCTGCCCGTTGCCGAATTTGGTGACAGCGACTCTTTGCAGGTCGGTGAAACGGCCATCGCCATCGGCAACCCTCTGGGACTGGAATTCCAGGGAACCGTAACGGCCGGCGTCATCAGTTCCCTCAACCGGACTATCGGTGTGGAAGGGGAAGGGATGAAACTGATACAGACTGATGCGGCCATCAATCCCGGCAATTCCGGCGGCGCTCTCGTCGATGCCGATGGTAAGGTCATCGGTATCAACAGTGCCAAGATTTCCAAGGAAGGCGTAGAAGGCCTGGGATTCGCCATTCCCATCAATACGGCCCGGCCCATCCTGGAATCGCTCATCAAGAATGGCAAAGTATCCCGTCCGTACCTCGGTTTCTACGGACTCGATAAGAAGATGGCAGCCCGCTTTGGCATGAAGCTCAACGTGAGTGGCGTCTATGTGTACAAAGTCATTGCCGGCGGTCCCCTGAATCAGGCAGGCCTGCGTCATGGCGATGTCATTACCAAGGTCGGCGATACGACGATTGAAGCCTTTACGGATTTGCAGGATGTCCTTTCCAAGGCCAGACCCGGCGATACCGTGACGGTTACCTTTGACCGCAATGGTTCGAGCCAGAGTGCCGACGTAGTGCTTCAGGAAGCTCCGGCCGATGACGAGGATGACCAATGAAATACCACATTATAGCTACGGGCAAAATCAAAGAAGCATATCTTACGGCAGGTATTCAGGAATTTCTCAAACGTCTGCGCCCATACGGACAGGTGGAACTGACCGTCCTTCCGGAAGAAAAAATGCCTGACCATCCTTCCCCAGCCCAGAAAGAACAGGTGCTGGAAAAAGAAGGGGAGAAAATGTTCTCTCATGTGCATCCCGGTTCCCACTTGTTTGTCCTCGATGTGTCAGGAAAACTTATTTCCTCGGAAGAGTTATCACAGCGCTTTTCCGACCTGGCCCTCTATGGTACCAGTGAACTGACTTTCATCATCGGCGGTCCTTTTGGCCTTTCCGAATCGTTGCGCCGCCGCGCCGATGAACGCATATCCTTCGGGCGCATTACCCTGACCCATCAGATGATCCGCCTTATTCTGGTGGAACAGATTTACCGGGCCATCAAAATCGCCCGCCACGAACCGTACCATTTATAACCGGGAATGGCCCTGTGGACGGGATGTCCGCTATAGAGTCGTTGAAACAAACAGAATCCCCGGATGCCTTGCTGTATATGGAACAAGGTGTCCGGGGGTTTTATTGCAATTTTACCAAAGTATTCTTCTGCATCTGGCAGGAAATCGCCGGTTTGTGTCAAATTATATACTATAGGAAATAAAATCATAACCGGCGGGCATATTGCGGAACGAGATGCCTGCTTATAAAGGAGTGATTTATATGGCACAGCATATAGCATCAGAAATCATGGAAAAAGCCTTTGTGACGGCCGGCCCGGATACATCTGTCTATGAACTGGTCAATTTATTTGTCAAGAATAAGGTGACGGCCATCCCCATCATCAACGATGAAGATGAACTGGTCGGTATCGTCACCGATGCGGACCTGCTGTACAAAAAAGTAAAACCCCACGTACCGCATTACGTCAACCTTCTCGGCGCCAGTATTTATTACAGTGGCATCAGTGCCTACAACCGGGGATTCAAGAAACTCATGGCCGGGACGGCGAAAGAACTGATGACCAAAGATGTCATCATTGCCGCACCGGATGCACCGGTCGAACAGATTGCCGGCGTCATGGTGGCGGAACATCTGAAAGTCATTCCCATCGTGGACAAGAAACACGTCGTAGGCATCGTGACACGTGGCAACATCCTGGACGAATTGTATCAGGAATACGGTGAATCGTAGGGGAGGCGGGCTATATGGATGAAGCAGAACTGAAGAAACAGCCCGGCACAGACGGAACGGAAAAGAAACAGGCTCCTGTCGTACCGGTCCGCGATGTCATGTACAAGATGTTTGTCTCTGTCACGCCCGATACGCCGGTGCGCAAGTTATTCCGACTTTTCGTCAAACACCGCCTGCTGGCCGTGCCCGTCGTCGATGATGAAGAACACCTTATCGGCATCATTACCAGTGCGGACCTCATGTACCGCAGTTCCAGACCCCACATTCCCCGGGCTCTGCCGTTTATCGGTTCGAAAATCATGACCAGCCGCATCAATAAGTATGCCAAGGAATTCCGGACGCTCATGGATGAACCCTGTGAAAAACTGATGACCCGCGACGTGGTCATCACGACGCCCGATACGGACGTAGAACAAGTAGCGGCCGCTATGGTCATCGAACACCTGAAAGTCATCCCCGTCGTCGTCAACAAGCGAGTCGTCGGCATGATTACCAGGTCTAATGTCTTGAAGCAGCTCTACAAAGAATACAATGAATAACAGAATATAGAAAAAGCGGCTGGTGCACTACGTAATCACACGTAATGCACCAGCCGCTTTTATCATTTGAAGTCACGTCAAACGTCAAACGTCAAACATCAAACATCAGGCTTCTTTCTGCTGTCTGTATGGCGTGAACGTAAATTGCTGGCCATCGTAGTTGATGGAGACCGTATCGCCTTCACGGACGACGCCGCTGATGATGTCGCGGCTGAGTGCCGTTTCGACGGTATGGACAA
>OLFV01002942.1_pt1 | contig 11599 bp, 8 predicted proteins | sample 1605551 | NCBI WGS metagenome assembly OLFV01 (sample SAMEA3888922, study PRJEB22519) | human gut metagenome | biome: human gut; feature: human-associated habitat; material: faeces | place: Denmark | collected 2011
GCTTTTTCTTGATGCGTTCGAAATGTTCGCGCAGGCGTTCGCTGAACTCCTCGCGGCGGTGTTTCAGATTGGCCCGCCACCCCAGCCAGCGGGGGTAGCGCAGGCGTTTTTCGGGATAGATGTCGCGTATCGTGACCAGAATGCCCGTCTCCTCGACACCGCCGAAATCGGGATTCGACACCGTATCGAAAACCCGCATCGTGGGCGAAAGGTTCATGTATGCGTTGATCAGCGGCGGAATGTTCTCGTTGAACTCGCGGATGCGCTGGATCAGGATACGGTAATTCTCCTCATAGGTCTTGCCCGTGAAAAAATGCTCGTAATAGGGATCGTCCAAATCGAGCTGCACGGGATTTTTACCCGCCACCAGATGATCGGGATCGGGAAAATAACGGCGCAGGAACCAGATCAGGGCATTGCGTGCCATAGCCTTGTACGAAGCGTACATCGTCACCTTGCCGAAAAGGTATTTCACCTTGGGATTCAGCACCACAAGCGCCCCCAAACCGTCCCAGAGGTTGTCCAGCGCATAGATACTCTTCGAATTGCCGCGCGACTGATAGGAAGGCTGTACGAACGAACGCCCCAGTTCGATGGTATAGGGCAGGTATTCCTTGCGGAATTTGTCGCTGAAGGTGAAATAATGTTCAGTGGAAAGATGCCGGGGATTTTCCGACGTGCAGACGATAAAGCGATAACCGCCCACGATCTCCTGCTCCGCAGGGTCCCAGACGATCAACTGGTAATAACCGTCGCCGGCGAGATCCTCCTCGTCTATATCCACGGCGAGCCCCGTTCCGCCCCCCGCCGACCGGAAGGCGACCTCCCGCAGGCGTCCGATCTCCCGCAGCAGGGACGGGCATTCGGCGGCATCGAAAATATAGATTTCATTCGAAGCCTTGTTCGTATTTCGGACCTTGCGTTCAGGGGTCAATTCCGCGAGCAACAGACTTCGGCTTACAGGCTCTATGATGGGTTCCATGCTGTTAAATTTAGAGCAAAACTAAACAATTTATCCGTGTTTTGCTTCGGCACGCAACTTTTTTTCCAAAGAATACGCCTTTTCGCGTACGTAATCCGCCCGCTGCTGCCACGATCCGCATTCGACCAGCTCGTCCGTCGAAACAGGCTCCCCGACCAGTATCCGGAAATGTTTTCCCTTCTGCGAAAACATCTCGTCGGGCAGATAGAGCATCTCGATATTGAACCGGATACCTATCTTCCTCCGAAAATTGGAAAGGCGGTAAAAGAAATCGGATAGTTCGCCCTCGACGAAAACCGGCACGATCCGGCGCCCGGACGCCGCCGCCCGCTTGACGAAATTCGAACGCCACGGCAAATCGGACACCTGCCGACGGCGCGAACAAAGCCCGGCCGGGAAGGTCAGAATCGGACAATCGCTTGCAAAAGCTTCGTCGAACCTGCGCAGGTATTCCCCGCATTGCGAACCGTGCTTGTTCACCGGGATCCAGAGCGGTCGCAGCGGCTCGACGTGCATCAGCAAATCGTTCACGATCACCCGCGCATCGCCGAAATATCCGACCAGCTCGTCGGCCAGCATCATACCATCCATTCCCCCGAAAGGATGGTTCGAGGCAAAGAGATACCGTCCCTTCGGGTCGAGCTTTTCGAGCCCTTCGACCGAATAGGTCACTCCCCAGAACTTAAAACAAGCCTGGATAAACTGCTGAGGAGGAAGCGCGGAATACTCATCCAGAATATAGTTGATTTCGTCCTGATGGATCGTGCGCTTGAGCCAGCGGATAACGAATCCCGGCACCCATCGGGCGATCCGGGGAGCCTTTGCCGCAAGCACGGCATCGACATCTATTTTCGGCATAACGTAACCCTTTTAATTATCGGTCGAAAGTCGTACGACGCCCGATTTGCACCTATCGCACCTACGCTCGGATTTCCAATCGAAACTCCGCATCGGTACAGGGAGATCCCGGAAGCGGGACACCCCGGCCTTCCGGAGTACGACCGTTCTCAACCGTTTTTTCTTCGGTAAAGATAACGATTTTTCCCTGCAAATTGCCTAACTTTACACCCTAAATATATATCGAAACCAAATGACCTCCGTCTATCATACGCCCGTCCTGCTCGAAGAGTCCGTCCGACTGCTCGACATCGATCCTGCAGGAACCTATGTCGATCTCACCTTCGGCGGTGGCGGACATTCGCGCCGCATCCTGTCGGCACTGGGCGACCGGGGACGTCTTTACGCCTTCGATCAGGATCGGGATACCCGGGACAACTGTCCGGAAGACAGCCGCTTCCATTACGTCGAAAGCAACTTCCGCTTCATGCGGGGCGCCCTGCGGCTGCGCGGAGTAACCCGGGTCGATGGTATCCTGGCCGACCTGGGCGTGTCGTCCCACCATTTCGATGCCGTCGAACGGGGATTCTCGTTCCGGGGTTCGGCACCGCTCGACATGCGGATGAACCAGCGCGGAGGAGGCACGGCGGCCGACCTGGTGAACACGCTCGACGCCGATGCCCTGACCCGCATCCTGGGCGATTGGGGCGAAATCGACACCCCCTGGAAAGTCGCCGCCTGCATCGTCCGCGCACGGACCGCGCAGCCGATCCTGACCACCGCAGACCTGGTTGCGGCCGTAGCGCCCTGTACCCCGAAAAAGGACGAATCGAAATTCCTGACCAAGCTGTTCCAGGCCCTGCGCATCGAAGTAAACGGAGAAATGGAAGCGCTCAAAATGGCGCTGGAACAGAGCCTCAAGGTGCTGCGCCCCGGCGGACGGCTGGTAGTGATCTCCTACCACTCGCTCGAAGACCGGCTGGTGAAGAACTTCCTGCGCAGCGGTAATTTCGAGGGGCGCATCGAAAAGGATTTCTTCGGCAAGCCCGAAACGCCGTTCGAAATCATTACGCGCAAGGCCGTCACTCCCTCCTCGGAAGAGCTCGTCCGCAACCCGCGTTCGCGCTCGGCCAAACTGCGAGCCGCTGCCAAAATCGTACGCCAATAACCGTTTCCGACCGACATGAAATACAACGACCACGAATTCGACCCCGTCACCGACGAGGAGCGTGCCGCCCGGGAGCGGGAGGAAGAGCTCGCCCGCCGCATCCGGCGCGAAGTGCTGCGCGTGCAGAGCGGCGAAGCCGACGAGGAAATTCGTGCCGACCGGGAGCGGGAGCAGGCCGAAGAGGAGGCCCGGCAGGAGGAGCAGCGCAAGGAGGAGCGCCGCCGCTCGAACATCTTCTGGCTCCTCTTTTCGGGCAATATTCTGGTTCGGAAAGGAGCCTCGGAATACTATCGTTACATGATTTGCATCGCCGCGATGTTTTTCGTCAGCATCTTCGTAATGTTCACGGCGCTGCACCTCGACATGAAATACTCGCGGCTTTACCGCGAGGTCCAGATGCTGCGCGAGCGCTCGACGCGCCTTCAGGAGCAGCGTTTCCGCCATACGACCCACTCGGCCATCCTCGAAGAGCTGCGCCGACGGGGCATCGACTTGTACGACCCGGTCGTTCCGGGTGAAATTCTCGACGACTGATGAGCAAGATGAAACCGGAAAAATCGCGCATCAAAAGCGACATCCTGCTGCGGGTGAGGTTGCTCTACATCCTCTTCATCCTGGCGGGACTGCTCATCTTCGCACGTCTGGTATGGGTGCAGCTCTTCAGCTCGGAGGTCGCCTACAATGCCGAACGGCTCGCCGGACGCATCTTCACCGAACAGATCATCCCGGCCCAGCGGGGCAACATCCTCACGCGGGACGGAGATCCGCTGGCCACCTCGATCTTCCGCTACCGCGTCGAATTCGATTTCGGCAGCCCGGGGCTCGACTCCGTGCGTACGTTCCACGAACAGAGCGACTCGCTGTCCAAACTACTTGCCGCCTATTTCGGCGACAGATCCGCAGCCGAATACCGTCGCATGTTCCGCACGCAGCATGCCAAACACTACCAGGTAAAATACCGCAAGGACACCCTCGTTCCCCGCTCCGAAGGACGCATCGCCCGCTGGATCGACCGGATTTTGGACCGGGAATTCGTGCCGAAAAAACTCTACGATACCCTGCGCGACCACACTCCCGTCCAAATCTTTCCCCGCGACATCGACTACACCGAATGGGAAACCCTGCGCAAATACCCGCTCCTGAACTGGAACATGGGCATGGTTTACAACCTGCGTGAAAGCGACGAACGCATCTATCCGCAGGGCGAACTGGGGCGCCGCACGATCGGACTGACCGGCGACCGAGGCAACTACGGCATCGAGGCCGTCTATCGCGAAGAGTTGGCCGGCCGCGACGGTCGGGCCACGCGCCAACGCATCGCCCGGGGTTTTTACGGCCGCGTCGTGGACGGCGACAACATCGACCCGATCGACGGACTGGACGTGGTCACGACGCTCGATCTCGATGTGCAGGACGTGGCGAACCGTTACCTGCGCGAACAGCTCGAAGCCCAGAACGCCATCTGGGGTACCACGATCGTGATGGAGGTCCGCACGGGCGAAATCCTCGCCCTCGTGAATCTGGGCCGCACCCCCGGCGGCGGATACGCCGAGCGGGAGAACTACGCCATCGGGCGTAACACGGAGCCGGGCTCGACCTTCAAGCTGGCTTCGATGCTGCTGTTGCTGGACGACGCGGATATGCCGCTGGACCAGACCTACGACACGGGCAACGGACGTGTGGTGAAGGTCGGCGGCATCCGGGTGCAGGATTCGCACGCCGGATTCAACGACATGGATTTCCGCACGGCGGTCGCCCAGTCGTCGAACGTCTATTTCGCCAAGGCGATCTGGGAGCGTTATGCCGACAACAAGGAGCGTTACAGCGACTTCATGAAAAAGCTGCACCTCGACCAAACCGTCGGACTGGAGGCTTTCGGCGAGAAAAAACCGCTCTTTCAGGATTGGAAGGAGGTGCCCGACCCCAACAGTATGCTCGTACGCCGCTCGTTCGGCTATCGTATCAAACTCTCCCCGATCCAGGTCATCACCCTCTACAACACCATTGCCAACGACGGCAAAATGATCTCTCCGATCCTGGTTCGGGAGCTGCGCCGGGGCGACGACGTGGTCGAACATTTCAAGGCCCGAACGCTCGTGGACAAGATATGCTCCGAACGCACGCTGCGCGAGGTCCGCAAACTTCTCGAAAGCGTCGGCACGGAAGGTACGGGTGCTGGATTTTTCCGCGACACGACCCTCTACACCGTAGCGGCCAAGACCGGTACGGCCCAATACGCCGACGACAAGATCGGCTACCGCGACGGCTACTACATCGGCAGCATGGTCGCCTACTTCCCGGCTCACAACCCCCGCTACACGGTGCTCACGACGATCCACACCAAACGGCAGGCCGGCAAATCCTATTACGGCGGCCCGCTCTCGGGTCCGGTGGTCAAGAAGGTCGTCACCTACCTCTACAACCGGGAGCACGACTGGGATCTCTCGCCGGAAAATTCAGGGGAAAAACACTATCCCCGGCGAATCAAAGGCGGCGACATCGCCCAAATCCGCCGCATCGCCGACAAATTCTCGCCCCGCACCTCGTTCGAAGACCGCAAAGGCTGGGGAACGGTACGGATCGACTCCCTCTCGAACGTCACGATCTCGACGCTCGCACAGGACGACCAAACGATGCCCAACGTCGTAGGCATGGGACTCAAAGACGCCCTGTTCCTGCTCGAAAGCCGGGGCCTCAGAGTTTCCTTCTCGGGACGAGGCTCCGTCCAATACCAAAGCATCGCTCCCGGCACGCGGATCTCGCGCGGGGGAGCCGTAACCATAACACTCAAATAAAGAGATGAAACAAATTCAAGAATTAATCAAGGCGACACAGGTGCTCCGCGTGGAAGGCAACTCCGATACACGTGTGAGCAGACTGGCGTATGACTCCCGCCGCATCGCTCCCGGGGACTGCTTCTTCGCCGTGAGCGGCACCCAAAGCGACGGGCACGCCTACATCGATGCGGCCGTCGCCGCCGGAGCGGTCGCCGTTGTCTGCCAGCGGCTGCCCGAACACCTCACCCCGTCGGTCTGCTACGTCGTCGTAGCGGATACCAACGCCGCGATGGCCGACATGGCCGCCGCATTCTACGGCGACCCGAGCCGTCAGCTCAAACTGGTCGGTATCACGGGCACCAACGGCAAAACCACCACCGTCACCCTGCTCTACGACCTCTTCCGGGGGTTGGGCTACAAGGTCGGCCTGATCTCGACGGTCGTTTACTGCATCGACACCGAACGCATCGAATCGACCCACACCACCCCCGACGCCATCCGCCTGAACGAGATGATGGCCCGCATGGTCGAAGCCGGGTGCGAATACTGCTTCATGGAGGTCTCCTCGCACGCCATCGTGCAGGAGCGCATCCGAGGACTGCATTTCACGGGCGGCATCTTCTCGAACATCACCCACGACCACCTGGACTACCACAAGACTTTCGCCGAGTACATCCGCGCCAAGAAACTCTTCTTCGACAATCTCCCGAAGGAGGCTTTCGCGCTGGTGAACATCGACGACCGCAACGGCCGGGTCATGGTGCAAAACACGCGGGCGACGGTCAAGACCCTGTCGCTGCAATCGATGGCCGACTTCCGATGCAAAATTCTCGAGACGCACCCCGACGGCATGGAACTGCGCATCGACGGACGCGAAGTATGGGTCCATTTCCTCGGCCGCTTCAACGCCTACAACCTGCTGAGCGTCTATGCTGCGGCCCTGCTGCTGGGCGCCGACCGCGACGAGGTGCTCCAAACGCTGAGCACCCTGCATCCCGTAAGCGGACGTTTCGAGTTCGTGCGAGCCGCCGACGGCACTACGGCGATCGTCGATTACGCCCATACGCCCGACGCTCTGGAAAAAGTGCTCCAGACCGTCGAGGAGATCCGCCGTCCGGGACAGCAGCTCTTCGTGCTGTGCGGCTGCGGCGGCGACCGGGACAAGACCAAACGCCCCGAAATGGCGCAGATCGCCGTAAAATACGCGACCACCGCAATCCTCACTTCGGACAACCCCCGGCACGAAGATCCCGACGCGATCCTCGACGACATGGTCGCAGGACTCGCCCCAGGCGACCGCTACCTGCGGATCGCCGACCGCGCCGAAGCCATCCGCACGGCCGCAATGCTCGCCAAGCCGGGCGACATCCTCCTGCTGGCCGGCAAGGGACACGAAACGTATCAGATCGTCGGCGACGTAAAACACCATTTCGACGACAAAGAGGAGGCTCTCCGAGCCTTCGCCCTCTACGCTAAAAATTAACCTGCGACATGCTCTATCATCTTTTCAAATATTTCGACAACGTTCACAACCTGCCCGGCGCAGGTATGTTCCAGTACATTTCGTTCCGCGCGGCGGCAGCCATCATCATCGCCCTGCTGATCGTCATCGTCTTCGGACGCAACATCATCAACTTCCTGCGGCGCAAACAGATCGGTGAGGAGATCCGCGATCTGGGGCTCGAAGGACAACTCCAGAAAAAAGGCACGCCCACGATGGGCGGCGTAATCATCCTGCTGGCCATTCTCGTCCCCGTGCTGCTTTTCGGACAGCTCGACAACGTCTATATCCAACTGATGCTGGTTTCGACGATCTGGCTGGGGCTGATCGGCTTTCTGGACGACTACATCAAAGTCTTCCGCCACCACAAAGAGGGGCTCAAAGGGCGTTTCAAGATCGTGGGGCAGGTCGGCCTGGGCATTATCGTAGGTACGACCATGTGCTTCTCGCCCGACATCGTCGTCCGGGAAAAAACGACCGAACCGGTCGAAACGATCTACCTCGACGAACACGGCCGAACCATCGCCGACCACATCCAGCGGCGCATCGTCAGCTCCGAGAGCCGTCAGACGACCCAGACCACGATTCCCTTCGTCAAGGACAACGAATTCGATTACAGCTGGCTCACGGGCGGCAACCGCACCCTCACCTGGATTCTCTACGTCGTCGTGGCGATCCTGGTGGTCACGGCCGTTTCGAACGGCGCCAACCTCACGGACGGACTCGACGGTCTGGTGACGGGCGTATCGGCCCCGATCGTCCTGGTACTGGGCATCCTGGCCTATCTCTCCGGACACATCGTCTATGCCGACTACCTGAACATCATGTACATTCCGGGCAGCGGCGAACTGGTCGTCTTCGCGGCAGCGCTGGCCGGTGCGCTGGTCGGTTTCCTCTGGTACAACAGCTTCCCGGCACAGATCTTCATGGGCGACACCGGCTCGCTCTCCATCGGCGGCATCATCGCCGTCTTCGCTCTCTGCATCCGCAAGGAGCTGCTGCTGCCCCTTCTCTGCGGCATCTTCCTGGTCGAGAGCCTCTCGGTCATGCTTCAGGTGAGCTACTTCAAATACACCAAACGCAAATACGGCGAAGGACGCCGCATTCTGCTCATGTCCCCCCTGCACCATCACTACCAGAAACAGGGTTTCTTCGAAACCAAGATCGTCACCCGTTTCTGGATCGTGTCGCTGCTGCTGGCGGCCATTACCCTGGTAACGCTTAAAATCCGATAACCCCATGAAAAAAATAGTTGTCCTGGGCGGCGGCATCAGCGGCTACGGCTCCGCGATCCTCGCCAAGAAAAAAGGATTCGACGTTTTCCTCTCCGACAAGGGGCGGATCGCCGACCGCTACAAAGCCAAACTGGAGCAGTGGCAGGTCCCCTACGAGGAGGGGCACCACTCCGAAGAGCGGATCCTCGCGGCGGACGAGGTCATCAAGTCGCCCGGCATTCCGGACAAGGCGCCGCTGATCGTCAAACTCCGCGAAGCGGGCATTCCGGTCATCTCCGAAATGGAGTTCGCGGGCCGCTACCTGGGCAAAGCCCGGACGATCTGCGTCACCGGCTCGAACGGCAAGACGACTACTACGTCGCTCATCTACAAGATCCTGCGCGACGCCGGCTACAACGTAGCCCTCGGCGGCAACATCGGCGAGAGTTTCGCCTACTCGGTCGCTACCGGCGATTACGACTGGTACGTACTGGAGTTGAGCTCGTTCCAGCTCGACGGCATGTTCCGGTTCCGCGCCCATATCGGCGTGCTGACGAACATCACGCCCGACCATCTCGACCGTTACGACTACTGTTTCCAGAACTACGTGGATGCCAAGATGCGCATTACGCAGAACCAGAATTCGCGCGACTTCTTCATCTATTCGGGCGACGACGAGGTGATCTGGCAGCAGTTGCCCAAATACGACCTGCGGATGAAGCAGCTCCCCTTCGCGGCCAAAAACGCCGTGGCGAGCGGCGCAGGCGATGCGTTCCTCCTGGACGGAAAATTCACCGCGACGGTCGGCCGGGAGTCGGTGGAGATCGACACGGCCAAAATGCGGATTCCCGGGCTGCACAACGCTTATAATGCTATGGCGGCGGCGCTCGCGGCGCTCGCGGCCGGAGTATCCCCGACCCGCATCCGCAGCTCCATCTACGACTTCGCGCCGGTGGAACACCGGCTCGAACCCGCCGGAGAGATCGGCGGCGTGGCCTACATCAACGACTCGAAAGCCACCAACGTCGATTCCACGTGGTACGCACTGGAGAGTATGAAACGTCCCGTAGTCTGGATCGCAGGCGGTACGGACAAAGGCAACGACTACGAGCCGCTCAAGCGGTTCGCCCGCGAAAAAGTGCATACGCTCGTCTGCATGGGCATCGACAACCGCAAGCTGGTCGAAAGTTTCACGGGCATAATTCCCGAAATCATTTCGACCGATTCGCTCGACGCGGCGATGCAGGCGGCCCGCAAAGCTTCCCGTCCGGGCGACGTGGTGTTGCTTTCACCGGCCTGTGCGAGCTTCGACCTCTTCAAAAATTACGAAAACCGGGGCGAACTGTTCAAACAGTGGGTCGCCGAACACGCGAAATAATAAGATGGAAGCGGAAAAACAGACGGAGAAAACGGCCGGCAATCCGAACACAGAGGGTACGACTGTGCAGACCGACGCACCCGGACAGGAGCCCGGCATGAAACTCTTCGCCGGGGACAAGGTGCTGTGGATCATTATCGCGGCACTGGCCGTCATTTCCGTACTGGTGGTCTATTCCTCGACGGCGAAGATGGCCTACGATGCGCATACGGCTCGTTCGACGGCCCACTTCCTGCGCCAACAGCTGCTGATCCTTTTCGTCTGCGTTCCGCTGATCATCATCGTACACAAGATCAACTCCCGGATATACAACCACCTGGCGCTGGTCGCCTATGCAGGCAGCGTTCTGCTGACGCTGGCCGTCTATTTCATCGGCGCCACGACCAACGGCGCCGCCCGCTGGATTCCGCTCGGTCCTTTCCAGTTCCAGCCTTCGGAAGCACTCAAGGTCGCCACCGTACTGTTCCTGGCCCGGCAGCTCGCCGGCCGGCAGAGCGTGATCGACAAGCTGCGGATCATCCCCTCGCTCAACCCGCTGCGATGGAAGCGCCCCGACCAGCGCAAAATCTGGCGCGAGGGCACGTGGCCCATCCTGGCCCCTGTTCTGCTCTCCTGCGTAGTAATCTTCCCGGCCCACACCTCATCGGCCGTGCTGGTCTTCTTCGCCTCGTGGGTGATGATGCTTATCGGACGCGTGCGGATCAGAGAGCTGGTGAAACTCCTCGGCCTGGCTTTCGCCGCCGTGATGCTGGCCGGACTGCTGAACCTGGGGCGCAGCGAAACGGCCGGCGGCCGCGTGGAAACCTGGATCGACCTCTGGACCAAGCCCCAAACCGAAAAGCCGATCGACCAGCTGACCGACACCGAGCGTTCGATGATCGCCATCCACAACGGCGGCATCCTGGGCGAAGGCGCCGGACAGAGCGCCATGCGCGTAGAGATGATCCACCCGGAAAGCGATTACGCCTACGCCTTTTTCGTCGAGGAGTACGGCATCGTCCTGGCGCTGCTGCTGCTGTTGCTCTACCTGTGGATCTTCTTCCGTGCCATCGAAATTTTCCGACGGTGCGGCACGGCATTTCCGGGTCTGCTGGTCCTGGGATTGGCCCTGCTGATTACCTGCCAGGCGCTGCTGCAAATCATGGTAACGGTAAACCTGATTCCCGAAACGGGACAAACCCTGCCGCTCATCTCACGCGGCGGCTCCTCGACGATCTTCACGGCTATCGCCCTGGGCATGATCCTGAGCGTCAGCCGACAGAACGACGAACAATCGCACGACATGCCCAAATCGGAAAGCATCTATGAGAAATAGCCCGCGACACTTCCCCACCGAAACCGCCGTTCCCGAGGGATCGATGCTACTACCGACCTCCGGTTCGAAAATCGTCGGACAGCCCGCAGCCGCACACTACCGGCTTCGGCTCTGTTCCGACATCCTGTCCCGAATCGTCAGCACAACGGAAAATCCGAATCTGCCGGAGCCACCGAGCCTCCCGACATCGGATTTTGCCTGTACGATATAATTGAAAAAACGAAATGGAAGCGATCAGATTAGACAAATACCTCTGGGCCGTACGCATCTTCAAGACCCGCAGCGACGCGGCCGAAGCCATCCGCCAGAACCGGGTGCTGGTGAACGACGCCTACGCCAAACCTTCGCGCGAAGTGCGGATCGGCGACCGAATCGCCGTCAAACGGATGCCCGTGACCTATCTCTTCGAAGTCGTGGGCTACGTGTC
>OLFV01002947.1_pt1 | contig 11556 bp, 9 predicted proteins | sample 1605551 | NCBI WGS metagenome assembly OLFV01 (sample SAMEA3888922, study PRJEB22519) | human gut metagenome | biome: human gut; feature: human-associated habitat; material: faeces | place: Denmark | collected 2011
TCGTCATAATATGAGTACGGCAAACCTACCTGAGTAGTTACAAAAGTTGTGAATAGATGTTAAATACAAGTCATTTCTACATCACAAATTACTACTGGAAGCCCACCTCCACCCCTCCCTATAGGGAGCCCCTTCCAGTCCCCCTTGGGGGAGGATAAGTTGCGGATTGTCAATTTGAGTCTAAAGGCGAAGAACGTAACCACTCCTCCCTCAATGGGGATAAGAAGTGGGCTTCTTCAGAAAGGTTGATGGGGGCTGTTGTAAAAGCTATGATATTGCAGGGTAAAAGCATAGTTATTGTGTGGTAAAATATGCTATCAGGATTTGCCACAATGCAATACTGACTTTAACTATGTCGTTAGCTGACTTCTTTATTTTGCATATATCAAATCCATCGAGGAAAGAACTCTTGTAGAATAATTTCAGCGACTTACCTGTCTAATCCATAACTTGGACCGGACGGATAGTCGCTGAAATATTAGTGATAGTATGTGTTCCTGTTCCATACTTCGTCACGTAATAGTAGTCTGCACTTTGTCAAACAGCAGAAAGAAATCTACGACGGACGAAGTATCGTCCTATGTTTTATCGCATTCAACTAATATTCTATTTGCGAGCTGAAAGCAATACGACATTCTCCACATGAGGAGTGTGAGGGAACATATCTACAGGCTGAGCTGCCTCTACCTTATAATCGCAATCTAATAGTTGCAAGTCACGTGCCTGAGTAGCAGGATTACAACTCACATAGACTATACGCTTAGGATGCGCACGAAGAATGGTATTAACCACATCCTGATGCATTCCTGCGCGTGGTGGGTCGGTTATTATCACGTCAGGCTGACCATGCTCTGCAATAAAATCATCTGTAAGAATATCCTTCATATCGCCAGCATAGAAGTCCGTATTGTCAATTTCATTTACCTGAGAATTGATTTTAGCATCTTCGATGGCTTCTTGAACATACTCTATACCTACGACTTTGCTCGCCTGACGAGCTACGAAATTGGCAATGGTACCAGTGCCAGTATAAAGGTCGTAAACAACTTCAGCCCCTGTTAGTCCTGCAAACTTGCGAGCTACACTATAAAGATGATAAGCCTGCTCCGTATTCGTCTGATAGAATGACTTTGGTCCTACCTTAAACTTTAAGTCTTCCATCAACAGGAATATGTGATCATTTCCCTTGAAAAGATGAATTTCCTGATCGCCAATCGTGTCATTGCATTTCTGATTGTCGAGCCACATGAGTGAAGTAATCTGAGGAAATTTATCCGCAACAAACTGCAGAAGATCCATAGCCTGGCTTTTGCTCTCTGCAAGTGCCTCTTCTGATGTGTGGTCAAAATGATACTGGAGTATAACCATCCATTCACCAGAATTGCTACACCTTATTATTATATCACGCAAAAGTCCTACTTGCTGGCGAAGATCAAAGAATGACAAGTTGTGCTCATACGAATAGTCACGTATCGAATTACGGATGTCATTATGCAAATCATCCATGAGCCAGCATTTCTCGATAGGATATATTTTGTCGAAAGCACCAGTGATGTGAAAACCTATACCATTCATCTGGTCATACTTTGTTCCTGCAGCCACCTCTTCTCTGGTCAGCCAGCGCTTATTGCAACATCCGTAGTCGAGCTTGTTACGATACTCCTTTGTCTTCACAGAACCAAGTATAGGCATAAACTCCGGCAACTCTATTTTGCCAATACGATGAAGCTGATCGTACACCTGTTTCTGCTTGGCGCGTATCTGCTCTTCATAAGGGAGGTTTTGCCACTTGCAGCCTCCGCAAATGCCAAAGTGCTCGCAAAAAGGCGTAGCTCTCACATCGCTATATTTATGAAATTTCACCACTTCAGCTTCGGCATAAGAATGCTTTTTCCTGCGAATCTGCAAATCCACAACGTCACCAGGAACGCAGAAAGGCACGAAAATCACGAGATCATTTATTCTGACGAGACTCTTGCCTTCTGCGGCAATGTCAGTAATCGTCACGTTTTCAAGAAGTGGTAATGGTTTCTTCTTTCTTGACATCTTATTTCTATTTGTTGTTATTTGTATGAAAAAAGCGAATTGGCAATGGAGGACTGATCATGATTTCAATTCCACGGCTGGTATTAGAAATCTATTGATGAGGGCAAAAAGAAGGTTTAACCACACAGTTCACCATATATCTCCAATTCCTTTTTTATGACATATTTTGAAAAATCCGAATTTGGGACAAAGTTACACATTTTTTTTGTAAAAAACGCAAACTAAGGTAAAAATCGTTCAAATACGCACAAATAACACAAAAAGCACAATGATAATTTGGAATGAAAAGAAAAAAAAATTAACTTTGTACCCTGTTAATAAAAAGGCTGGCCCTAAACAAAAGCTTTCACAATGTCAATCTATTATTTTAAACCGTATCTTGACGAAGGTACATACCGAATGAATCATTGACCATAAAAGCATATACAGAGCCAATCTAATATGTATAATGAATTTAAAAAAAATTGGCTAATATAATAGGTATTAACGTCAAAACTATACACAACTAAATAGAAAACATGACACAGAAAAGAGTTTACACTTTCGGCAACGGTAAAGCCGAAGGTAATGCGCAAATGCGCGAAGCACTGGGTGGCAAGGGTGCCAACCTCGCTGAAATGAATCTTATCGGTGTTCCTGTCCCTCCAGGTTTCACCATCACAACGGACACATGTAATGAATATTACAAAGTCGGCGAAGAAAAAATCAAAGAACTTCTTCAAGATGAAGTAAAAGCCGCTGTTGCTCATACAGAGGCTTTGATGAACTGCAAGTTTGGATCTGTAGAAAATCCTCTCCTCGTATCAGTACGTTCTGGTGCTCGCGCTTCTATGCCTGGTATGATGGACACAATCCTCAACCTCGGTCTCAATGACGAAGTAGCTGAAGGACTTGTAAAGAAGACTAACAACCCTCATTTCGTATATGACTCTTACCGCCGTTTCGTACAGATGTACGGTGATGTGGTAATGGGTCTTAAGCCTGTAAATAAGGAAGATATCGACCCATTCGAGGCTATCATCGAGAAGGTAAAGGAAGAGCAGGGCGTTGTTCTTGATAAGGACTTGTCTGTAGAGTCTCTTAAGAAACTCGTAGAACTCTTCAAGGCTGCTATCAAGGAGCAGACTGGACAGGACTTCCCTACCAATCCTATTGACCAGCTTTGGGGCGCTATCTGTGCAGTATTCCGCTCATGGATGAATGAGCGCGCTATCCTTTATCGTAAGATGGAAGGAATTCCTGACGAATGGGGAACTGCAGTTTCTGTAATGGCTATGGTGTTCGGTAACATGGGCGAAACATCTGCTACTGGTGTATGCTTCTCTCGTGATGCTGGTAACGGCGAAAACCTCTTCAATGGTGAGTACCTCATCAATGCTCAGGGCGAGGATGTGGTAGCTGGTATTCGTACACCACAACAGATTACTAAAATCGGTTCTCAGCGTTGGGCCGAGCGCGCTGGTATCTCAGAAGCTGAGCGCGTAGCAAAGTATCCATCTATGGAAGAAGCTATGCCTGAACTCTATAATGAACTTGATGCCCTCCAGAATAAATTGGAACAGCACTATCATGATATGCAGGATATGGAGTTCACCGTACAGGAAGGTAAACTCTGGTTCCTCCAGACTCGTAACGGCAAGCGTACCGGTACTGCAATGGTGAAGATTGCAATGGATCTCCTCCATGAGGGTATGATTGATGAGAAGACTGCTATTCTCCGTTGTGAGCCTCAGAAGCTCGATGAGTTGCTTCACCCTGTATTTGACAAACTTGCGCTCTCTAAGGCTAAGGTTATTACACAGGGTCTCCCTGCTTCTCCTGGTGCTGCTTGTGGTCAGATTGTGTTCCATGCTGACGATGCTCAGGAATGGCATGCTGATGGTCATAAGGTTATCATGGTACGTATCGAGACTTCCCCAGAAGACCTCGCTGGTATGTCTGCAGCAGAAGGCATCCTTACAGCTCGTGGCGGTATGACTTCTCACGCTGCCGTTGTAGCTCGTGGAATGGGTAAATGTTGCGTATCTGGTGCTGGTGCTATCAATGTGGATTACAAGAAAAAGATTGTAGAAATCGACGGTACTGTATATAAGGAAGGCGATTACCTCTCTCTTAATGGTACTACAGGTCAGGTATATGAAGGTCAGATTGAGACAAAGGCAGCAGAACTGTCTGGTGACTTCAAGGAACTCATGGACCTTTGCGATAAGTACACCAAGATGCAGATTCGTACAAACGCAGATACTCCTAAGGATGCCGAAGTAGCTCGTGCATTCGGTGCAAAGGGTATCGGACTTACACGTACAGAGCACATGTTCTTCGATGACCAGAAGATTGTAGCAATGCGTGAAATGATTCTCGCAGACTCTGTAGAAGGTCGTGAGAAAGCTCTCGCAAAGCTTCTGCCATACCAGAAGGCTGACTTCTACGGCATTCTCAAGGCAATGGACGGCTACCATGTAAATATTCGTCTGCTCGACCCACCTCTCCACGAGTTCGTTCCTCATGATCTTGAAGGTCAAGAAGTAATGGCCAAGGAAATGGGAGTAAGCGTAGAGGAAATCAAGAAGCGTGTCAACTCTCTTTCTGAGAATAACCCAATGCTCGGTCACCGTGGTTGCCGTCTCGGTATTACATTCCCTGAGATTACTGCAATGCAGACCCGTGCTATTCTTGGTGCCGCTTGCCAGTTGAAGAAGGAAGGATTCAATCCATGTCCTGAAATCATGGTTCCACTTATCGGTACCGTTCAGGAGTTGAAGCAGCAGAAGGCTATAATCCTTGAGACTTCTAAGGAGGTATTTGCAGAGTATGGAATTGAGGTTAAGTTCGAGATTGGTACTATGATTGAGATTCCACGTGCAGCTCTTACTGCAGGCAAGATTGCAGAAGAGGCAGAGTACTTCTCATTCGGAACTAACGACCTTACGCAGATGACCTTCGGCTACTCTCGTGATGACATTGCTTCCTTCCTCCCTGCATATATGGAGAAGAAGATTCTTAAGGTTGATCCATTCCAGGTTCTCGACCAGGAAGGTGTAGGTCAGCTTATAAAGATGGCAGTAGAGAATGGTCGCGCTACTCGTCCTAATCTCCGCACAGGTATATGCGGTGAGCATGGTGGTGAGCCATCATCTGTTAAGTTCTGCGCAAAGGTAGGCATGAACTATGCTTCATGCTCTCCATTCCGCGTTCCTATCGCACGTCTCGCAGCGGCGCAGGCCGCCGTCGAAGAATAATCGAAACGTGCTGAAAATTAGCTATATAAAGGGCAAGTATCTGGGAAACAGGTACTTGCCCTTAGTTTTTTGTGCATATTCTGCCTGTTCCAAATGCAGAATAAGAGGCCAAAATCAGGGCAAATGTTTCCCAAAAATAAGGAGCGTGTTTCCCAAGCCATTCATTTGTTTCCCAAAAAACACTGGATGTTTCCCAAAAAAATCTCGGTGTTTCCCAGATTTTAGAACTCTGCAAACAGGTATTTTATCACAATTTGAATAACCCAAAATAACAATTTTCAGCATGGCAACATTAAAAGCAATTGTAAAGTCAAGGACAAGAAACGGAATGTACAATGTATATATCCGTATTACTCAAAACAGACAGTTCGCTTACGTTAGAACATCATGGATGGTAAACGATAAGGGATTAAGTGATGATAAGAAAGACATCATTGATCCCTTCGTAATACAGCAAACTTCAATCTTGATAGAAAAGTTTTATAATATGCTTAATCAAGTTGATGCTTCTACGTGGTCAGCAAACGAAGTACTCACTTATGTGACCGACTATGGAAAAGACCTTTCTTTCTCTGATTACGCAAGAGCGCATATCGAGAAATTGATTAAAAGAGGACAGGAACGCACTTCACGTAACTATAAGTGGTCTCTGCAACATATGGAAAGATTCGCTGGGACAGACAATATCATGTTTTCACGTCTTACTTCTGCTTTCCTTAACCGATGGATAGAATCCCTTTCCACCACAACTCGAAGCAAGGAACAATATCCAGTATGTATGAGGGAGGTGTACAAAGCTGCCAGAAGAGAATTCAATGACGAAGAACGAGGAATACTTAAACTGAAGAATCCTTGGAGTAATGTCGCTATCCCAAGAAGTGATGTGCCTGAGAAGCGTGCCATTCCTGCAAGCAAATTGCGTGCATTCTTCAATGTCGTTCCAGATAGAAGTAAATTCACTCACCCACTAATGGAAGTTGGTCAGGATGTGGCATTGATTTCATTCTGTATGTGCGGCTTAAATGCTGTGGACATCTTTAATGCGAAGAAGGATCAGTACGATGGGAACATCTTTCACTACGAACGACAGAAGACGAGGTCGACACGTTCTGACAGAGGTTACTTTGAAGTTCGTGTACCAGCATTCTTGAAACCAACATTTGAGAAGTATCTCACAAAAGATGAACGTTCTCCATGGTTGTTTAACTTCCACGATCGTTTAGCAACATCTGATTCTTTCTGTGCAAACGTCAATACGGGCATTAAGCAGATTTGGGAAAAGGTAGAGCCAGGTTACAGAGCATCGCTCTATGCCTTTAGACACAGTTGGGCAACCATAGCCCAGAACGAATGTGGAGCAACAATGAATGATGTTGATTTTGGACTCAACCATTCTATCAACAGAATGGCAAAAGTATATGTCAAGATAGATTTCACTCCTGCGTGGATTCTTAACGAAAAGGTAATAGAATTTGTGTTCTTCACTGATCAAGAGTCAAAGTACATCGAAAAAGAGGATAAGTCATTTGAGAAAATATCAAAGTACAACTATGTCCGTGCAGAAGCCTATGTGATGGGAAAGCAGGTTTGTGCTATAGAAGATACAGGTTTTTCCAATGTTGATCAGGTAATGGACAAACTTGTGAATATCCTACCTAAGAATATTCACAATGCTCGAGTTCAGTTCAAGATAACCAATGTTGATAAAAACTTGACTCAGATGTATCAACGTCTGATTCCATAAAACAGTTTTCTCTTTTAACTGATACTTATACAAAAAACTCAGATACAGTATGGTGCTGCATCTGAGTTTTTTAATGTACTTCTCGAACCTGGCTACAGAATGTAATTCTGCTGAATGTTTGCAAGTTTCTGTAGATCTATCAACCTGTAGCGTTTCTTGCCTGGTGACACCCTACACGGCTTTAACTTACCATTCCTAATCCACCGTTCAACATCTGCCCTACCAAACATCTTGAACGCTTTGGCCTGGCTGATTTCAAGCTGACCTTTTTCTACTTGATGTATCTTCAATGCAATCCTTGTTGCAAGATCTGTGACAAACTGGTCGTAAGTGACCGTTTTATCCGAGAATATTATTTCTGTATTATTGTTCATTGTCTATGTGCTTATGATTACGTAAATGGAGAGGCTACCTCCGTATCTAAATCGATTCGATTGCAAAGGTAGCCCCTCAGAATCATAAGAATAATAATATCAACTATATAGGTACTGGAATATAGTTGTTATATCGTTGAACATATCATATTTGCTTATCTTTCTTGCATCTTAGATACTTTCTTTCAACTTCTTTACAAAAGCATTGCATGTGGCTTCAAAGCCAATATCTTCCATCTTGTTCAAGGAAGATTTTTCCTTTGCGAGTTTGACATTCTTTGCCTGTGACAACCCGCATCTGAGATGACTGGCACGAAGTGGCTGGTTATTGGCTGATGAGGAAATCAGCCTGTTCTCCTCAATAATCATCTGCCATGAGAAAGGCAATAAGCCATATTGCCTAAGAGCACCGAAGAATAGTGCGACATGTCTATTGACATTTGCTTGCAATGGTGCGTTCAGTTTGCATTTGAATAGATTTGCCATGTCATTCTCTGAGACATCCTGTCTGAAGAGTTTTGTAGTGTTGACAAAATCCGTGATGAGACTGATCTGCTTCTCTGAGAAATTGGCAAGACTCTCTCTTTCTGGCTCGATGCTGCTGCCGGTGTTAAACAGATGCTCCATCTGATGATAGTCTTCCTCATCAAAACTTCCTTTTGAAAAAAAGGAATTGACGAGGTCTCGACGTTCTTCAAGGAGTTCTTTGATGCTAAAGACGTGCATCACATGAAGACGCATTTGCTCTTCACCTGTACACGATGTAGGAAGATGGTATGCAAAGAAATCATTCACAAAACGAGAGTAATTTTTCTCTCCTTTGAGGATTTCACACTGGTACTGCTCATAAGCAGCACGATAGAGTTGCCAAAGTTCATTTTCAGGCAACTCTTTCTCTTCTTTCTTTGTACAGCTTGGATAGCATGGACACAAAAAGAGAGAGAACGAAGTTGTTTTTTAACTGCTTCATTTTCTTTTTGTGTTAAGTTTATATTAAGAATAATACATGGCACACAAACGTATGCCATAGTACTGTATAATAATGTTTTCTTTCTTTTCTCATGCATATTTGTGCAAATTAGTGCAAAGTTATACAATCATGGTGCAGCCTATTCGCACCGTTGTAATAAAGTAATATATACCCTTATTATATTACTGTTTTTCTATGAGTATGATATATTCAGATGCAAATAAGTGATGAAAGGACATAAGATTCCAACCACATGAAACGAAAGTGGCTATATAGTTACTATATAACTCCTCCTATATAGTAACATCATCCCATAAAGCAACACTATCAATATACCTTTGCATTCGAATCGGTTCACGATGAGGGTGGCTCCCTCTATGTATCACTCAAAACAATTAAAGAAATGGCGAAAAAAGACATCGAGCAACTTTCAAGACGAATAGAACTCTTGGAAATGCAAATAAAAGAGTTGAAGACTGTGGATCCAGGTGTGGTGAACGAAAAGTTGAAATCGTTAGAAGATGCGATTTACACCACAAAGGAAATCCTTAACATGAAGGATGTGTGCCAATACCTTGACATATCCAAGAGTCTTCTTTACAAGCTCACTTGTAGTGGTGAAATACCTCATTTTAAGCCACGTGGTAAAATGATTTTCTTTGAGAAGAAAGAGCTAATAGCGTGGATTAAGAGGAACAAGGTAAATGACAAGGAGTTATCCAACCTGTCCGTAAACATGGAATCAATAGAATCAAGTAAAAATGAAGAAGCGGTCAAAGAAGAACAGCATTGATGGTACCAACCTTCCAGACTCTCGTTTGGTGGAGTTGCTTGACAGGTGTGCAATATCCGTAAAGGACATTGAGACAAATAAAAAAAAACAAAATCAAGATGGAAAAAAGAGAAGATAAACCAGTGCAATTAGTTCAGAAATCGAATCTTGAACATAAGTCACTGGAAGTTTCAATGTTAGAGAAGGACGATTTCAGTGATGAAGAGTTGGAGTCCTATCTATCAAAAGGTGAAATCAAAGCAACAGACAAGGTTACAATACCTCCCAAAATTCTCTTCGTTGGAGACTGTACCATTGCCACGTTTGGAAATTTCAGTGCTTCAACAGGTAAGGCAAAAAGTAAAAAGACATTCAACATCTCTGCAATGGTAGCAGCTGCAGTTACAAATACTACAGTGCTTAACTACCGGGCGTGCCTTCCTGAGGGGAAACGGAAGATTCTCTATTTCGATACGGAACAGAGCAAATATCATTGCCATAATGTTCTGGAGCGAATCTATAAACTGTCAGGGCTTTCTGTCAAGAAGGATGACCCACGCCTTCTGTTTTGGGGGTTGCGTGAATACACGCCGAAACTTCGTATCGCTCTCATTGATTATGCTTTGAGAAAGCACCAAGAGGTCGGTCTTGTAATCATCGACGGACTCAGAGATCTGATGTATGACATAAACAATGGTAAAGAAGCCACGGATGTGATGACCGTTCTCATGGCATGGACAAGTGTGTATGACCTTCATATCCATACTGTACTCCACTTAAACAAGAACGATAACAATCCACGTGGACACATAGGTACTGAACTTGAAAATAAGGCAGAAACAGTACTGATTATCAGTAAGAACCTACAAAATAACAGTATCAGTGAGGTTAGACCTATGCACATGAGAGATAAAGAGTTCAGCACCTTTGCATTCCATATTGATGACAACAAGTTACCTGTTCTTGACAATGGCATTTCTGTGACTGTTGTAAAACGCAGGGAGAAGTCTCTTGTGAGCCTGGATAACGAAGTACATCAGGAGATATTGAGCAAGGCTTTCAAGAACAACTCTCCTACACGATACAGTGATTTGGTTGAAATGGTCTCACGTGCATATGAGGACGCAGGTTACAAGCGTGGAACAAATGGAATCAAGGACTTACTTAAACTTCTTTCAGGCAAAGGTATTATTGTGAAGCAAGATGATGCATATATTTATAAATCAGAGGGTTTTGTGAATCCAAGCACTGAAGAAAGCAAGAAAGTTTAGGTTTAAGTTTAAAAGGTATATATATTACATACGCGCGCGCATACACCTGCAATCACGTGTACAATTACTTATACTCAATGTAACATGACTATTGAAGAAATTAAATCTGTAAGTATTTACCAATGGATGAAAGAGAATAATTATGGGGATGGTGTCAGAAAAGGCAAGAGTATTTTCTATTGCTCCCCACTCCGCCCAGAAAATAGCCCTTCATTTGCTGTTAATATCAAAGAAAACCTATGGTATGATTTTGGAAGCGGCATTGGCGGTAATCTCATCAACCTTGTTGAACGTCTGCATCCTGCGTGGTCTGAACATCAAGTTCTTTCATTTCTTCAAAGGCAAATTGAAGAAAAGAAACTGCTATACAGTAAAGATTATAACGCTGTGCTAAGAGAAGAGGAAAAAAAACGTCAATGGTTAGAAGGAAAAAGAAAGGAATTTTCTGATAACTTAAACCAAGAGACATTTGTGGAAATGATTGTACCTCTGACGCATCCAGCTTTAACCGATTATATTTTCAAGAGACGTATCAGTTATAGAATCGCTCAACAATTCTGTAAAGAGGTTCACTATACTTTTCGGGGCAGAAGATACTATGCCATTGCATTCAAGAATGTAGCTAATGGTATGGAAGCACGCAATGTATTCTGCAAGCGTTGTATTGGAAAGAAGAGTATCTCTGTAATTTATGCAGACGGATCATCTCAACAGCAATGCTGCGTTTTTGAGGGATTCTTTGATTTGCTTTCTTTTCTTACTATGCAAGCAGAAATTCAAGATAACGGCATTTCCGTCAATGGCTCATTTGACTACTTTGTACTCAACGGAGTTGGTGAGATCAAAATACTCATTCCTCTTTTGGAAAAATATAAGGCCATTCACTGTTATCTTGATAATGATGACGCAGGCAAGAATGCCACAAAGTCAATTATGAATGTTTACGGCAGTAAGGTTATTGATGAGTCATATCGCTATAGAGATTACAATGATCTTAATGACTGCCTTATGGCTATGCATCGATAATCATGCATCTTTTCATTTCATGTGTACATGAGTACATGTAAACATTGATACATATATACAAATAAGTATGAAACAGAAAATCATTACGTTCGCCAATCACAAAGGAGGGGTATC
>OLFV01002949.1_pt1 | contig 11551 bp, 9 predicted proteins | sample 1605551 | NCBI WGS metagenome assembly OLFV01 (sample SAMEA3888922, study PRJEB22519) | human gut metagenome | biome: human gut; feature: human-associated habitat; material: faeces | place: Denmark | collected 2011
ATTGTTATATATGATGATATCAGTCTGGATGTAGGTCAGCTGCGCATCCGCAAGAAAGGCAGTGCAGGCGGTCATAATGGTATCAAAAATATCATTGCCCATCTGGGAACCCAGGAGTTTCCGAGAATTAAGGTAGGCGTAGGCGATAAGCCACCGAGAATGGATCTGGCAGATTATGTGCTCAGCCGTTTCTCTAAGGAAGACCGTGAAAAAATGGAACAGGCATTTAAGGATGCGGCAGAGGCAGTGGAAGTCATGATCGCAGAGGGACCAGATGCGGCTATGAACCAGTTTAATGGACACAAATAGATATCTTGTGCATAATTGAACACAGAAACGTTGAAACAGATACAACACAGACTGAAATGATAATGGAACAGGATATAAGGGGAAAACATGGAAAATCCGTTATTGGAATTACAGGAATATGAAAATTTACGGGAAGCGTTAAAAAGGGCAAAAGGCCCGGTTCAGGCAACGGGAACCCTTGATTCCCAGAAGGTACACCTGATGTACTGGCTGGGAAAAGACGGGGGTTTTCCCTGGAAACTGGTGGTGACTTATGATGACCAGAGAGCCAGGGAGATCTACGAAGATTTTCGCAGCTTTACGGAAAACGTATGGCTTTACCCGGCAAAGGATCTGCTGTTTTACAGTGCGGATATCCACGGAAACCTGATGACCCGCCAGCGCATTGCAGTGTGGCGGCACCTGATGGAAGAGAAGGAAGGCGTAGTAGTCACTACGTTAGACGGCCTTATGGATCATCTGCTGCCGCTGGTATTTTTAAAGCAGCAGGCGGTGACTGTGGAAAACGGCCAGATCATGGATCTGGATGAATGGAAAGAACGCCTTACAGCACTGGGGTATGAGCGTACAGCCCAGGTAGACGGCATGGGCCAGTTTTCCATCCGTGGCGGTATCGTGGACATTTTCCCGCTGACAGAGGAAGTGCCGGTGCGTATTGAACTGTGGGATGATGAGGTGGACTCCATCCGCAGTTTCGACCCGGAAAGCCAGCGGTCTGTGGAACAGCTGGAAAAAATTACCATTTATCCTTCAGCCGAGACCATTTTAACAAAAAAGCAGTTAGAAGCAGGGATTGAACGTCTGGAAAAGGAAGAAAAAGAATATGAAGCAGCCTTAAGGGCCAAACATCAGATTGAAGAAGCATCCCGTATCCGGGGTATTATCAAAGAACTGACAGAAGGGATCCGGCAAGGCTGGAAACGGGATGGACTGGATGCCTATATCCGGTATTTCTGCCCGGAGACTGTGTCATTTCTGGACTATTTCCCGGCAGGAGATACTCTGATCTGTCTGGATGAACCGGCAAGATTAAAGGAAAAAGGCGAGACGGTAGAGCAGGAATTTCGTGAAAGCATGATCCACCGACTGGAAAAGGGCTATCTGCTGCCGGGGCAGACAGAGCTTCTCTATGCAGGCACCCAGGTCCTTGCAAAGCTTCAAAGTTCTTATACTGTAATGCTTACCGGTCTTGACCAGAAGCTGCCGGGCATGAAGGTAAAGGAAAAATTCAGTTTTGATGTGCGAAACGTCAACTCCTATCAGAACAGCTTTGACATGCTTATAAGCGATCTGACCCGGTGGAAAAAAGAAGGTTACCGGGTAGTCTTGCTGTCTGCTTCCAGGACAAGAGCCAGCCGTTTAGCCAGTGACCTGCGTGAATATGATCTGCGGGCGTATTGTCCGGACGGAACAGGGGAAGAACATAAAGCGGCGCCAGGTGAGATCCTGGTTACCTACGGAAATATCCACAGGGGTTTTGAATATCCCCTGATCAAATATGTCATCATTACAGAAGGTGACATGTTTGGCACGGAAAAGAAGAAAAAACGGCGGAAAAAGAGCAATTACCAGGGAAAAGCTATTCAGAGTTTCTCTGAGCTGGCAGTAGGAGATTATGTAGTCCATGAGGAACATGGTCTTGGCATTTACAAAGGAATTGAAAAAGTAGAGCGGGACAAGGTCATTAAGGACTATATTAAGATCGAGTATGGAGATGGAGGCAATCTGTATCTTCCTGCCACCAGACTGGAAAGCATCCAGAAATATGCCGGAGCAGATGCCAAAAAGCCGAAACTGAACAAGTTAGGCGGTACGGAGTGGAACAAGACCAAGACCCGTGTAAAAGGTGCAGTCCAGGAGATCGCAAGGGACCTGGTAAAGCTGTATGCAGCCCGTCAGGCGCAAAATGGCTACCAGTACGGGGGAGATACTGTGTGGCAGAAGGAATTTGAGGAACTGTTTCCATATGAAGAAACAGATGACCAGTTAGATGCCATTGAGGCAGTGAAAAAGGACATGGAAAGCCGAAAGATCATGGACCGGCTGATCTGTGGTGATGTTGGTTACGGTAAGACGGAGATCGCCCTTCGGGCTGCTTTTAAGGCAGTTCAGGACAGCAAGCAAGTGGTATATCTGGTGCCTACTACCATTCTGGCCCAGCAGCATTACAATACCTTTGTCCAGAGAATGAAGGATTTTCCGGTGCGCATTGACATGTTAAGCCGTTTCTGCACCCCGTCCCAGCAGAAAAAAACGCTGGAAGACTTGCGAAAAGGCATGGTGGACATTGTGATCGGTACTCACAGAGTGCTTTCTAAGGATTTAAAGTTTAAAAATCTGGGGCTTCTGATCATCGATGAGGAGCAGCGTTTTGGCGTAGCCCATAAAGAGAAGATCAAGCAGTTAAAAGAAAATGTAGACGTTATGACTCTGACTGCAACCCCTATTCCAAGAACACTGCATATGAGCCTTGCAGGGATCCGTGACATGAGCGTACTGGAAGAGCCGCCGGTAGACCGTACACCTATCCAGACTTATGTAATGGAATACAACGAGGAAATGGTCCGGGAAGCTATTAACAGGGAGCTGGCGCGAAAAGGCCAGGTGTATTATGTATACAACCGTGTGACGGATATTGATGAAGTGGCTGCAAAGATACAGAAACTGGTGCCGGATGCAGTAGTTACCTTCGCCCACGGTCAGATGCATGAGCATCAGTTAGAGCGGATCATGACGGACTTTATCAATGGGGAGATCGATGTTTTAGTATCCACTACCATTATTGAGACAGGTCTTGATATTCCAAATGCCAACACCATGATCATCCATGATGCAGACAGACTGGGACTTTCCCAGTTGTACCAGCTTCGCGGCCGTGTAGGCCGTTCCAACCGCACATCCTTTGCATTTTTAATGTATAAGCGGGATAAGCTTTTAAAAGAAGAGGCGGAAAAACGTCTTCAGGCTATCCGTGAGTTTACAGAATTAGGCTCCGGTATCAAGATCGCCATGCGTGACCTAGAGATCCGGGGTGCCGGAAATGTTCTTGGAGCAGAGCAGCATGGACATATGGAAGCAGTGGGATATGACCTTTACTGCAAAATGTTAAATCAGGCGGTTCTGGCATTAAAGGGCGAGGAAACAGAGGAAGAGTCCTATGCTACCAGTGTGGAATGTGACATTGATGCCTATATTCCGGCTGCTTATATTAAAAATGAGTATCAGAAACTGGATATTTATAAGAGGATCTCTGCCATTGAGACAGAAGATGAATACATGGATATGCAGGATGAGCTGCTGGACCGCTTTGGGGATATACCAAAAAGTGTGGAAAATCTTCTGGTCATCGCCAGAGTCCGTGCGCTGGCCCATAAGTGCTATGTGACCGAGGTTTTAGTAAAAGAAAAAGAAGTAAAGCTGACCATGTACCAGAAGGCCAAGATCAACGTAGGAGGAATACCGGATCTGGTAAATTCCTATGGCGGCGCCTTAAAACTGGTACCGGGAGAAGTGCCTGTGTTCCACTATGTGGAGAGAAAGCCTAAGGGCATTACCATTGAAGATATGCTGTTTAAGGCAGAAGAGATATTAAAGGGATTAAGAAAGCTGCGGATGTGAGAGTCCGCAGCTTTTTTAATCAGATGTACTGTTTACCGGCACCTGAATGGATTTTACCTTTACCCCTTTTACCTTTCCAAGGTCTCCGGCAAAGGAGCTGATCTCATTCTGGGTACCATGGAGCACAACACTGACTACGGATACACCGTATTCCCTACAGGGAACTCCCAGTCTGGCAATGATCATAGAGGCGTGGAGATGAAGTTTTTCATTCATAACGGAAACAGATTGTGGGTCACTTATAATGCAGCTGATAACAGCTAAACGGTCTTCCATGGGTGGGAACTCCTTTCGGTTTGTACATGTTGCGGTGCTTCTTAAAAAAGTATAACACATGTTTAACTGTAAATAAATGGTAAGTGTCTTGCGCAACAGTAGTCCTGAGGCTATAATGAGCATAAGCAAAAATAACTTACTATAATGCATGAATATACATCAGGGAAACGGGGAGGTAGCTATGTCGGATACAGAATATGGAGCAGCGTTAAAACTTGGTAAAAAACAATATCAGGATGCAGTGGCAAAGGGAGAATACCCGTATCTGCCGGTGTTGGATGATGTTTTATCCTATACGGATATTGTATCCACAGTAAGCCTTGGAACGATGGACATTCCGCTGGCAAAACTGGTGGGAACCAAGACTGCGGAACGGTCCAATTCCTTTGCCAACAACTTTATGCCTCTTTTGCCGGAACGGTCTGAATTTGGGATCAAATGGTTAAATCTTTACAATCATCAGGTAGAGGACGGAATTCAGGATCCTATTGTGGCCTATGAATTTATGAACCGGTTCTATGTCCAGGAGGGAAATAAGAGAGTCAGTGTTATGAAATACCTGGGTGCTTACAGCATTCCCGGAACGGTGACCCGTCTGATCCCTAAAAGGACGGATGATCTGGAAAACCGTCTGTATTATGAATTTCTGGATTTTTATAAGGTTTCTTCTAACTGTGATGTGTGGTTCAGCAAGGAAGGAAGATACAAAGAACTTCTGAAACTGATGGGAATGAAGCCGGATCAGGTGTGGGAAGAAGAGGACCGTGTATATTTCAGATCTGCCTATGGACGCTTTGCCAAAGCCTTTTCCATGGCTCATGGAGACCGCTTAAAGCTTACAGAGGGAGATGCCTTTCTGGTTTATATTGAAGTTTATGGATATGACAATGTAAAAGGCCAGACAGAAAGAGAAATGTACCGGGCGTTGATGCGTATCTGGGAAGAGATCCAGCTGGCCAACAGAGGAAATAAGATCGAACTGATCCAAGATCCCCAGGAAGTAGAGGAAGATAAAAAACCGGCCATCTTAAAATGGTTCCTGCCTCAGGAAGAGATACCAAGCGGTCTGAAAGTGGGATTTATCTATGGAAGAACAGCAGAAACTTCCCGGTGGATCTATGGCCATGAACTGGGAAGAATGTATCTGGAACAGGCATTCCCTGGAAAACTGACGACTATGGTAGTAGATCAGGCAGATACAGAGGAAGCGGTGGCGGAGGCTATTGAAAAAGAGGCAAAAGCCGGCTGTACCATTATTTTTACTATTACTTCCAGGATGTTAGGACAGAGCGTCCGTTCGGCGGCTCTTTATCCGGATATTAAATTTTACAACTGTTCCATTAATATGTCCTATTCTTCCGTAAGCAATTACTATGCAAGAATGTATGAGGCAAAATTCCTTATGGGAGCGATCGCGGCAGCACTGTCCAGGGAAGACAGGCTGGGATATATTGCAGAGCAGCCTACCTATGGAATGTTAGCTGATATCAATGCCTTTGCCCTTGGTGCAAGAATGGTTAATCCTTATGTGGAAGTACATCTGGAATGGGCCAGAAGGAAAGAGGCGCAGCATACAGAAGATATTTTACATGAAAAAGGGATCCATTATATTTCCGGCCATGACATGATCAATCCGGACCATCCGTCCAGGGAATATGGTCTGTATCGGAAAAATGAAGATGGAACAGTGACAAACCTTGCTATGCCGGTATGGCACTGGGGTAAATTCTATGAGCAGATCATCCGTCTTGCATTTAAGAGTACAGAAGAGATCGAAGCCATGAAAGGCAAGAAAGCAGTAAACTACTGGTGGGGTATGTCAGCGGATGTGATCGATGTGATCTGTTCTGAAAATATGCCAAATGGTACCAGGCGGCTGATCGAGTTTTTGAAAAATTCCATTCGTGCCGGCAGCTTCCATCCATTTGACGGACTGATCTATGCCCAGGATGGAAGCACCAAATGCACCCAGGGCAAGAGCTTAAATGCAGAGGAGATCATTACTATGAACTGGCTGGCGCAAAATGTAGTTGGCTATATTCCAAAGATCGGGGAAATGAATGAGCGCGCCCAGGAACTGATGCAGCTTCAGGGCATTAAGGCAACGGAGCAGACAGAGATGGAGAATGAATAAATGAACATAATGATATTTGCTGATCAGGAATCAAAGCTGTTGTATGAATACTATGACCCGGAGCAGATGAAAGATATTGATCTGATCATTTCCTGTGGAGATCTTGAACCTGAATATCTTACTTTTTTTGCAACTCTGTGCCATGCCCCTTTATTGTATGTAAAGGGAAATCATGATACAAAATATGAATACAAACCGCCGGAAGGCTGCATTTGTATTGATGATGATATTTTTGTATACAAGGGAGTCCGTATTCTGGGACTGGGAGGTTCCATGGAATATATACCGGACTCACCTAATCAGTACACAGAGAAGATGATGAGGAAACGTATTCATAAACTTTGGTGGAAGCTGTGGCGCCACAAAGGCTTTGATATCCTTGTGACCCATGCCCCGGCATATAAGTTAAATGATATGGAAGATCTGCCCCATCGCGGATTTAAGGCATTTTTAGACCTGATGGATAAATATCATCCAAAGTACTTTTTACATGGTCATGTTCATGCTAACTATGGAAGCGGTTTCAAACGAAAAGATGTATATGGTACTACCAGGGTGATCAATGGATATGAGTTTTATGTAATCGAATATCCGGGAGAACCGGTAGTGCCTGCTGAAAAAACAGAGGATACAAATGCATAAAATAAAAAGTGGTTTCCTTGTAATTTTATAATTGGTAAGTTATAATTTATTTATAAAATGATATGACATACGTGACGAGACAGGAAGAGGAGTTTATATATCATGTATAAATATGAGATGATCGCGGAAGAGATACAGAAGAAAATTAAAGATGGAACTTACCCGCCGGATACAAGACTGCCACAGGAAATGGAAATGTGTAAGATCTATGATGCCAGCCGTATTACCATAAGAGAGGCAATGGAGCTTCTGGTAGCAAAAGGTCTGATCACAAAACGACGGGGTGCAGGAACCTTTGTAAAAGCCGTGGCTCCGGGCATGACGGACCAGGTGGGCTTTTCAAAATCCGGTCAGTTCAGTGGATTTAGTAAAGACCAGGCAGGACGGAAGGTATCTTCGGATGTCCATGAATTTGGACTGAAAAAAGCAAGTAAAGAAGTGGCAGAAAAACTGCAGGTGGCAGAAAATGCTTTTGTCTGCTATATATGCCGTACCAGATTGGTGGATGGGAAACCTTATGTAGTAGAATACACCTACATGCCTACGGATTTTATTACAGGTATTACGGAAGATGTAGTAAAAAGTTCTATTTATTCCTATTTGGAAAATGATCTGGGCTTAAAGATACAAAGTGCCCATCGGATCGCCAGGGCAGACATGCCTACAGAACAGGAAAAAAAGTGGCTGGATATAGGTGATCAGGTCCTGCCTGTCCTGGAAGTGGAACAGGTAGCATATCTGGATGATGGACGTATTTTTGAGTACTCTATTTCCCGTCACAGGGCAGATCGATTTGAACTTAAAAGCGTAAGTATTCATTAAATTTTCAGAAAAATATCAAAATCAATGTGCAAAACAAATAAAAATATAAAAAGTAATTGTGCAAAGTGTCAGTATGCTGCAAACAGCAAACTGGCACTTTTAAAATTTCGCTTAAAAACTTAAAAAATACCCTTGCAATTCTTGGAAAATATTATATAATAACAAATGTCATAACAAATAAATAATTAAACATAACAAAACGAGAAAATGACATATAAAAAAGAAAGGGGTATGGGCATGGAGCTTAAAATTCCGGAAAACTTTTTTGTAGGCGCAGCAATGTCAGGTCCTCAGACAGAAGGCGCTTATAAAACAGGAGGCCGTCTGGAAAGTATCTGGGATACCTGGTCAGATCTTTCAATTTCTGATTTCTACAATAAAGTGGGAAGCTATGTAGGAAACAATTTTTATGAGAAATATGAGGATGACATTAAACTTCTGAAAAGCCTTCATATGGATTCTTTCCGTACTTCCATGCAGTGGAGCAGACTTCTTACAAAAGATGGAAAGCTCAATCAGGAAGGAGCACAGTTTTACCATAAGGTATGTAAATGTGCGAAAGAAAATCAGATCGAACTTTTTATGAACCTGTATCATTTTGATATGCCGACCTATCTGTTTGAAAGAGGCGGATGGGAAAGCAGGGATGTGGTGGAAGCTTATGCAGCCTATGCCAGAGCCGCTTTTCGTGAGTTTGGTTCAGAGATCCGGTACTGGTTTACTTTCAACGAACCCATCGTAGAACCAGATCAGCGCTACCGCAACGGTTTTTGGTATCCTTTTATAAAGGATGCAAAAAGAGGAATGCAGGTTCAGTATCATCTGTCCCTTGCCCACAGTCTGGCTGTATGGGAATTCAGAAAGGCAAAAGAAGAGGGCTATGTAAGAGAGGATGCAAAGATCGGCCTGATCAACTGTTTTGCGCCGCCTTATACAAGAGAAGATCCTACGCCAGAAGATCTGGAAGCTTTGCGGATGGAGGATGGGATCAACAACCGGTGGTGGCTGGATCTGGTGGCAGAAGGACATCTGCCAGAGGACGTTCTTTCTACATTGGAAGAAAAAGGTCTGGCTCCGGAAAGAAGGCCGGGAGATGAAGAGATATTAAAGCAGGGAAAAGTAGACTGGCTGGGCTTTAATTATTATCATCCATCCAGGATCCAGGCACCGAAAGAGAAGACAGATGAAAACGGTTACCCTAAATTTTCTGATCCATATGTATGGCCAGAAGCAAAGATGAATATATACAGAGGATGGGAGATCTATCCAAAGGGTATTTATGATTTTGGAATGAAAATGAAGAATGAATATCCGGATCTTAAGTTCTTTGTTTCTGAAAATGGAATGGGAGTAGAACATGAAGACCGTTTCAGGGATGCATCCGGTGAGATCCAGGATGATTACAGGATCGAATTTATTACAGAACATCTCCAGTGGATCTTTAAATCCATTGAAGACGGTGCAAAGTGTCTGGGATATCACTACTGGGGAGTGATCGATAACTGGTCCTGGAATAATGCATTTAAAAACAGATATGGTATGATAGAAGTAGATCTTATGGGGAATTATTCCAGAAAACTTAAAAAGTCAGCCCGCTGGATGAAGGGACTGCTAGAAGAAAGGGAGGCAAAAGTATGAAAGAGGTATCATTTCAGGAGTCAAAGTTTGTAGAGAAATTTACGATCTTCGCATCAAAAATGGGAAATGAGATCCATTTACGGTCCCTGCGTGATGCATTTGCTACCATTATGCCGCTGTATATCCTGGCAGGTCTGGCAGTGCTGATCAACAATACGGTATTTGTGTGGCTGTTATCCGGCGATACTCTTACAGGAGCCCAGTACTGGGGCACTGTGATCACAAACGGAACTTTAAATATCAGCTCCCTGCTGATTGCACCTGTGATCGGTTATTGTCTTTCAAGAAACAAAGGCTTTGATAATCCCATGGCAGCGGCGATTGTTTCACTGGCAGCCCTGGTAGTTATGATGCCAAATGTAGTCAGCGTAACCCCATTAGAAGGAGGCGAGAGCGTAGCAGTATCCGGCGCCTTAACTTTTGGAAATGTGGGAACACAGGCGATGTTTGCGGGCGTTATCATCGGCCTGATCGCAACAGAACTTTTTGTATGGATCTCAGGGATCAAAAAGCTGCAGATCGACCTGGGAGACAGCATCCCGCCGTCTGTTGGAAAATCATTTAACGTTCTGATCCCGTTCATCCTGCTGTTATCCGGTTTTGGTCTTATATCTGCAGTTCTTAACAATGTATTTGATACAAACCTGATCCAGATGATAACCACTCTGATCCAGGAACCACTGCGTACCGTTACAACCGGCCTGGTTGGCTGCGTGATCCTTTACAGCCTGGGAAATTTCTTGTGGCTGTTAGGTATTCATCAGTCTGTTATCTACAGTTCCATCCTGGAGCCGCTTCTGATCGTAAATATGACACAGAATATGGCTGCTTATGCAGCAGGTGAAGCGATTCCCAACATTATCAATGTAGCTTTGGTACCTGGATTTGGTATGATGGGAGGTTCCGGATCTACCATCTGCCTTCTGATCGCTACCTTCTTAGTTGGTCGCAACAAAGCAACAAGAGGCGTTGCCAAAATGGCATTCGTTCCGGGATTATTTAACATTAATGAACCGGTTATCTTCGGATATCCCATTGTATACAATATTTCCCTGATCATTCCATTTATTTTAACTCCTGCATTAGGTATTATTATTGCATATGCAGCAACTGCAATGCATTTTATGAATGAATGCGTGGTATATATTCCATGGACCACACCGCCTCTGTTAAGCGGATATCTTGCAACAGCAGGTGACTGGCGTGCTATCCTTGTACAGGCACTGATCCTGATCTTAGGTGTGCTGTTATATATTCCTTTTGTAAAGATCAATGATGTTGTTATGGCAAAAACGATGGGTGAAGAGTAAAGGAGAAGATGAAAATGAAGAAGATCTTATTAGTATGCAACGCAGGAATGTCAACCAGTATGCTGGTGGCAAAAATGAAGAAAGCAGCACAGGCAGATGGGGTCGAGGTTAGTATTGAAGCAAAATCCCTGGCAGACGCAAAGAAAGAGATCCAGGAAGCCAATATTGTCCTTTTAGGACCGCAGATCCGCTACGAACTGGAAAATGTAAAGAAGCTGGCAGGAAGTGTACCGGTAGAAGCAATTGACATGAGGGATTATGGCATGATGAACGGGGAGAAAGTGTTAAAGCATGCTATGGAGGTGATGGGATAATGGACGAAAGCATGGTTATGGTATGCATGCAGATCATCACAAATACAGGAAGCGCAAAATCTTCTTACATAGAGGCCATTCAGAAAGCAAAAAAGGGTGATCTTGGGGGAGCCGAGATCAGCATGAATGAGGGAGATGACCTTTATGCCCAGGCACATGAAGTCCACACTTCTTTAATACAGAAAGAAGCTTCCGGTGAAAAAACAGAGTTTTCCCTGATCCTGATGCATGCAGAAGATCAGCTTATGAGTGCAGAGAGTTTCCGTATTCTCGCAGATGAATTCATTGCACTGTATAAGAGAATTGATGAGAAATAATCATCAAGATGTAATTGAATATAGAAACAGAAAAGTTGGGGGCAAAAGCCCCCAACACTATTATACAAATCATGTAACTGTTCAGAGCCAACCTTCAAAATGCTACGCATTTTGAAGGTGTGGCGTATCCGCCAAATAAAATTTCAAAAACAGTTTTAAAAATGCAAGCAT
>OLFV01002952.1_pt1 | contig 11542 bp, 6 predicted proteins | sample 1605551 | NCBI WGS metagenome assembly OLFV01 (sample SAMEA3888922, study PRJEB22519) | human gut metagenome | biome: human gut; feature: human-associated habitat; material: faeces | place: Denmark | collected 2011
TCAAGATATTTTAGTTAGGAGAGGTTGTCTATCCACGGACAATCTCCCCTGAGCCAAAAAATATATTTGTTTATTTTTATTTATTGATATTTTATCAATGATTAGCAACTCTACTTGCGAAGGTTGAGAAAAAAAGTGCCGAACGGGATTGCTCCTATTCGACACTTTTTTCATAAAAACTAAAACTAACTACTTATCATTTTCCGTAATCATTGTATAACATCAGCAAGCAAGCTGCGCTCCAACTGAAATGGGAAGCCTTAAGCGGTTTGCCGGTGTGCGTATCATAATTCTCGTGGATAGGTGTTCCTGCCGAGATGCCTTCCAGATTGCGGAACACCTGATCGGTGTAAGCATCCGCCTTCTTGTTCTCACCATAGTTGCGGTAGCCCTTGATGCCATAATAGGTCTGGTCGAGCCAGATAGGACCACGCCAATAGCCCTTAGGGTCATACTTAGGATTGTCTGCCGCTATAGTAGGGAATGGGATATAGGTGGAGAATTTCTTTTTGTTGTCAAAGAGCTTCCTTGCCATAGCAAACTGCTTAGGTGTAGCGATGTTTGCCCAGAAAGGAATATAGCCTTCACAACCTGCTTCACGGACGAAATCTCTGTTTTCATTCAGTCGTCTGTCATAGAAGAAGCCATCTTTCTTGTCAAAGAAATAATCTGCCACTAAGTTACGATAGTCTGGTAAGTCGAAAGGCTCACCGAGCAGTTCGGCAAACTTCTTGAGCAAGGTATATTCCAATGACAGGTAAGCATTGAGATCCACGCTTTCCTGGTCTGTACTCCACGCATTCTCAGCGTCATTCTTCAGCATCTTTGTGTCATCGAAACGGATAGCATTATCCATTCCACTCTCCCATGCCGCGGCTTCGAGTGTGCCATCAGTGGAACCAAACTCGCAGATATGATTCTTGTCATGGTCGCGCTTTTCATACCACCACTTATGATACTTCAAGAGCTTAGGATACATTTCCTTGACGAAAGCTAAGTCATTATTGTGCTCATAGATTTCGTTTACAGCCCAAGCAGCCAAAGGAGGCTTTGAGTCTCGTGCGTTATTCTCGGAAGCATCAGGATAGATGCAGTCGATAATCATACCATCAGGCTGCTGATAATCGAACATCACGCGGATATTATCCTTTGCCAACTCAGGGAAGAAGGAAGCCATTCCTGCAGAGAAACGCCAGCAATCCCATGCCCAGCAACCCACGAAATAACCTACAGCATGACTTGGCACGATGCCATCATGATAGAGATTGCCACGCTTTGTGCGCCAGTTGGATAGCAGTGTCACGATGGATTTGGTAGCCACTCTGTTGTAATCAGCAGGCATATCATCGCGTATTACCTTCTGGAGATAACCATTCCATCGGCTTTCATTAGCCTCAAGAGCGGCAGAAGGATTGGCAAGCAGACTTGCGGTATGCACATTCTGCACTGACTCCTCAGTGTCTTGCTCGACAATAGAGATAGCTGCAGTGAAGTGACTTACGCCAGCAGGCAGTTGAGCTACATAATTATGATTGCTCACCTCCAGCTTTACTTGCTTAGGGAAGGTAAGCATGATGCGCTCGCTATAAAGGTCGCCGATGATGACAGTGTTGCCTTTTAAGGTGACGTTCAACTTGCTGCTGATGCTGTCTCCAGTAAAAGTGAGCGGAAGTTTGGATGGATTGGTGACAGTAAGGAGGGCAGTGCGAGCATCAACAAACTGCAAACTCTCTCTGATTTCACCGCCATCTTTCTGCAAACTCATACGCACTTCGCCAGGATAATAGCTATGCTCTATCAGTGTAGCTCCTGTGAGAGAAACCAAAGAGCGAGCATACCAATTACGATAATAGATGCTGAAAGGACCGCAAAAGCCAGTGGTAGGCTTTTCTTTCTCGGAGAGCGTGAAGCCCATCCATGAACCCATATCTGTGAAACATCCATTCTGACGACGAGGGGCTCCAGGCGTAAGGGATATATCCACGATGTCTTTATATGCCCCTCGAGTGGTCTGCGCCACGCTATCCAGTGATAGCATGGCGAGACCTAATGTGATCATAGCTATAGATTTATATATCATATCCCAATTATTTTAAGTTCTTGATAGTAAAGCTGTAACTCCACTCCTTAGGTGTGATGGTGTATTCTGGATGCACCATAGCTCCCCAAGTGTTGTCACCACCGACACCCATCTGCAGATGGTCGATGTTTACCCATACCATATCCTTCTTGTCAACGCATCCGCCGTGGCGATGTGCCTGCATAGAAGGAATGTAATGAAGGTCATCCTGTGGGAAATTCCATGCGCTTACGCTCAATGGTTCAGCACCTTCCACCTTGATACCAGCGCCTGACTTTGAAGCGAGTGTAAACCAGCGAACGTCACACTTGTTAGCAGTCTCCTGTGCTCTTACGTATGGATGATACTGCTCCCATACGCTTGCAGAGTATTTACCTACGAGATAACCGCTCTTTCTGTCAGCATAGTTTTCCTGTGGACCTCTTCCGAGCCATGTCATCTGGTCGTAATCAGCCTTCAGAATCATACGCATTCCGAGACGAGGAATCTCTGGTAAAGCCTTATTGCCTGGAATGAAGTGCATATTCACATCCACATTGCCATTTGCCAGTACATTATAAGTGATTTCCATCTTAGAATCCTGCTCAGGCATATCGAATTGAGCCACGACAGTAGCCTTCAGATTGCCGTCAGCAGACTCAGCCTTAATGCTCTTCAGCACCATATTCTTGCCAGCTTCACGCCATGTGCCACAGCGCTCCTGAGTGCCATTAGCCACATCATTATCGGTGATACCACGCCAGAAGTTTGGCTGCAAGCCTGCTATAAGCATCTCCTTACCATCATATTGCAATGATGTCATCTCGCCAGACTTCTTTGAGAAAGTTATTCTATAATTGCTTGATTTGCCCTTGATGGTGATGTCGTCGGCAGTCTCTGTCTTTTCAATCTGTCCAGTTACAGCCTCTTGTTTCTTCACGAGCTGCACAGGCAACTGCATCTGTTCGATAGCTACCTCATGTCCGGCAGCGACAGCACCAGTAGCATTCTTGCTGAATGCACGCAGTGTGAGGAAATATTCCTTATCGTCAGTAGCAGGAAGAGCGCCCATTGGGATTTCGATTTCAGTGCTCTGATGAGGCTTGAGGGTTGGGAAATTCAGCTTTCCGCTCTTGATAGTCTCGCCATTAGCCTCTACTGCCCATACGAGCTGGTAGTTGTCGAGGGTAGAGAAGTCAAAGCGATTTGTCACCTTGATGCGGTTCTGCATGAATGCTACAGGCTCGAAAGCGATGTACTGATAGACTTTCTTCACCTCCCAGATATGAGGATGCAAAGAGCGGTCGGCTGCTACGAGACCGTTAGCACAGAAGTTAGAGTCGTTTACCACACCTACGAAGCCCATGTCGCCACCGTAAGCCCAGTATTTATGACCTTTATCATCAGTCTTGGCGATGGTCTGATCGACCCAGTCCCAGATAAATCCACCCTGCAACTGGTCATATTTGTAAATCAAATCCCAGTAGTCCTTCAGGTTGCCCTCACTGTTACCCATGGCATGAGCATACTCACAGAGAATCAATGGACGAGCATCGCGCTGGTTAGCATGGCGGCGCAAAGCCCAGATACGTGCGTACATAGGGCAGTAGATGTCAGACTTAGCATTGTAACCACCACCTTCATACTGTACAGGACGAGTAGGATCAATAGCCTTACTCATGTCATAGAGCTTCTCGAAGTGCTTTCCATATCCGCTCTCATTACCCATAGACCAGATAATAACGGCGGTCTGGTTACGGTCGCGCTTAATCATACGATACATACGATCGTGGAATGCAGGATACCAGTCTTCTCTATCAGCCAACTGCTTAAACTCTGTGTCTAAAATACCATGGCACTCAATGTTAGCTTCGTCCACCATATAGAGACCATACTTTTCGCAAAGCTGATACCATTCAGAGTAATTAGGATAGTGGGATGTACGAACAGCATTGATATTGAATTGCTTCATCATCTTCACGTCCTTCACCATCTCGTCGATAGAGAGAGTTCTGCCGTGTACTGCATTGTGCTCCTGACGGTTGACACCCTTGATAGTGATAGCTACGCCATTCACGAGGAGCTGCCCGTTTTTCATTTCGATGGTACGGAAGCCAAATGGCTGAGCCACACTTTCCTGCACTTTACCATTCTTGTCAGTAGAAGTGATAACGAGGGTATAGAGGTAAGGGTTTTCAGCATTCCAAGGCTGAACATTCTGGAATTGCTTTGCGAAATGGAGCAGAGTGTCAGTAGGAGAAGTGATGTTCTTGCTCTGGCTGAAGATTTGCTTACCTGCAGCAGAGAGCACCTTGACTTCTACCTTCTGTCCCTTTACAGGATTGAGCATACTTACATCGAGAGAAAAGTTGCCATCCTTATAATTATTGACGAGGCTATTGCCAAGTACATAGTCGTTCATGCGGCTCTTAGGGCGTGCCTGGATGAATACGTTGCGCTCAATACCGCTATATTTCCAGTAGTCCTGGTCTTCCAGATAGCTGCCATCGTTAAAGCGGAACACCTTCATAGCCAGACGATTCTTACCTTTCTTCAGGAACTTGGAAATATCGAAGTGTGCAGGCAGACGGCTGTCTTCGCTATAGCCTACAAACTTACCGTTAATCCAAAGGTAGAAAGCAGATTCCACACCTTCGAAATCCATGATGATATCCATTCCCTTCCAGTTTTCTGGCACGGTGAATTCATGCACATAATGACCTACAGGGTTGTAATCCTGTGGTACGTATGGAGGGTTTGCCTTGAAAGGATATGTTACGTCGGTATAGACTGGAGCATCGAAGCCCTGAAGTTCCCAGCTTCCTGGCACGTTGATGTTCTGCCAATCATTTACATTATATGATGGTTTGAAGAAATCATTCAAAGCGAGGCTTGGTTTCTTCACGAGTTTGAATTTCCACACACCATCCAGAGAGCGACGGCGCTCAGTCTGTGTGTTTAATTGGAAACGGCGTGCATCATCCATCTTCAACTGAGCCACAGCAGCGTGCTCGCTTGTGAAAGGCAAGTAGTGGGCAGTCATCGGCATACGATTGATATTGGTGATGGTGGCATCTTGCCAAGGATCTGAACCGGCAGTCTGCTTTTTATCTTGAGCTGCAAGAGCCACAGAGGAATGAGCGCAGCATAAGCCCAGACATATCATAAAGGAACTGATGAATCGTCTCATACGAAAAAATGTTGTTTAAAAGTAGGTTTTTGAAATGGTGAAACCACCTTATATATATTACAGCAAACAGAAGAATGTTACCAAGAAAGGCACGGAGAAATCTACACAGAAGCCATGGAATATGGAAACGATGATAAAACTTTCGCCCGAATAGCGTGTGATGATAGGTAATGTGGTATCCATCGTTGTGGCACCACCTACGCTGATAGGTGCCAGTTTGCCGAAATACTTAGCCAATAGCGGAGCGCAAAGCAGGGTGAGAATCTCTCTGCTGATGTTTGCCAGCAAAGCGATAGTACCCAGTTCGGCACCTCGATATTGGGTGATGAAGATACTTGACAGTGAGTAATAACCGAATCCTGAGCCTATTGCCAGACAGTCGGTCAACTGACGATGACCCAATATCAATGATACTGCAGCGCATCCTGCCAATGTTCCGAAGATGGTCATCAGTGGCAATAGCATCAATCGAGGGTTTACCTCCTTGAAACTCTTCAGCACAGAGGTATCGCAACCAATGCTTATACCCACACAAAACATCAGGCAGCAAAGGGCATAATAGCTAACATCGCTTTCCAAAAGGCTTTCGGGAACAATGTTTCCCAATCCGGTGATGATTCCGAGAATAAAGAAACCTACGATAATCAGACTACCTTTCATGCCTTGCCTCCTTTCTGCATATCATTATTATTCGAAGTCTCAGCCTTTTTAACCTGTTTCGCTGTTACATATTTCCATAATGCCCAAGCAAAAATCGCACTGCCGAAACTACCACCGATTGTCAAGATGACTGCTTCCAGACCAAGAGTCTGAAGACCATTGACGATACGTGGATTAGATCCCACCTCGATACCGAGCAGGAACAGTAGTACCCAGATGAGAGCCGTGATGATACGGCCGATAAAACTCATTTTCTTGTTGCGAAGCAGATAGCCCGTACCTATTCCGCATAGCATGATCATTACAATCTTGAGCATTGTTTTCCTTCTTTTCTTTCTATCTTTTTACTTTATATAATGTGTAAGTAGGTCGAAATAATTCTGATCACCTACTTATGTAATTCGGATTACATACAAAAAAACGGATTCTCGGTCATTATATTATAATAAGACCGAGAATCCTTTTGTTGATTTCTTAAGTAATCTTTTAAGGTTACTCAATCGTATTACTTCTTAGCCAAAGGGTTTGAGTTTTCCTCAGTAAGAGGAATTGGGTAGAACAGTCTGCTATTGTCGAAGCCTGTGCGACCTGCAGCCTTCAAAGCCTCTGCAGTCTTACCCCAACGACGCAAGTCGTACCAACGGAAGTTCTCCAATGGGAACTCAATCATACGCTCGTGCTCAATCTGAGCCTGAACTGCAGCCTGAGAAGTACCTTGCATTGGAGGCATATTGCCGTGTACCTTTCTTACCTCATTGATAAGAGGAATAGCCTGCTCTGTCTTGCCAAGGTTATTGAGAGCCTCTGCCTTCATAAGGAGTACGTTAGCATAACGCATCATAGTAAAGTTGACATCGGTATTGGTCTTATACAAAGCTTCTAAAGTAGCTGGCATGAACTTACGGAAAGAAGGGCGGTCGTAGATTTCTTCCTTTTTCTTGCCCAACTCATCTGTCATCCATGTATCCCAATCATAGCCATACATCTTTCCTGTACCATCATTGAAGTATGGGTCACGGAAGAATACTGAAGCATAGAGACGTGCATCATACCAACCATCATTGAGCTTGCCTTCCTTCTTAAACTCGTTCATCAATGTCTTAGAAGGTGCGATTTCATCCCAACCCCAAAGTTCTGTAGTACCAATCCAACGGTGCATCTGAGTACTATAGTTAGCACCATTAGCTGTGCTCAGAGTAAACTGAATTTCGAAGATGCTCTCCTTACAGTTCTTGTTTGAGCCATTGAACATGCTTGCAAAGTCGCTCTCCAAGCTATATCCTTTTACATTGTCAAATGCCTTAACAGCCTCATTCAGGTATTCAGTCTTCTTGTCTGCCTGCTCAGCAGCCATGGTCAGATAAGCATAGCCGAGGTATGCATAGGCAGCACCAGAAGTTGCGCGTCCTACTTGTTCATTGACACGAGTGCTATTCAACTCAGTACCAGCTTTGAGTTCTGCGATTATGAAATCCCAAGCATCAACACGCTCTGATGGAGCCTTTGACAACTGTGATGTAGATGTGATGTACTTGTCGCGGATGATGATCTTTTCCCAGTTGAGCAATATCTGCATGTGATAGAAACCACGGAGGAAGTGAGCTTCAGCCAGAAGCTGTTTGCGATCAGTATCATTGAGCTGCTTATCGCTCATGTTACCTACCTTATCAATAATCTGGTTACAGAAACTGATTCCGCGATAGTAGAGTTTCCAGAAGATAGAGAACTGAGAGTTTCCATTATTGTAACTGAAGTCGTAAAGCTGTACCCAGTTTGGATAGTTACGTGCGTCAGCACCCATTTCTACATCGTCCTGACGGAAGGACTCAACAGGCCACTTCACCTCAGAGAAGTCCCAACGGTCGCCAGAATACTCAGCGAAATAGAGTGCAGAGTATGCAGAAGCCATAGCTGCCTCTACGTCAGCTTTATTACGCCAGTAGCTATCGGAAGTCAACTTATCTGGTGATGTCTGCGTTAAATAATCATCACACGCTGTGAGTGAAAGAGCGAGGACTATGCCTGCTATATATTTTAATGCTTTCATATTGTATGTTCCTTTTAAGTGTTAATATTAGAATGTAACCTGCGCACCTACAGTGTAAGAGCGAGAGAATGGATATGTGAAGCGATCCACACCACTATTCAATACACCCTGTGAGAACTCTGGGTTAGCACCAGAATAGCCAGTGATTGTAAACAGGTTTTCTGCACTCACGTAGAAACGTATGCGGTCGCAGCTGATCTTCTTGACCAATGCCTGTGGCAATGTGTAACCAAACTGAATCTGACGCAAACGTACGAAGTCACCATTCTCGAGGAAACGAGTTGACTCGCGTGTGTTGTCATTAGGGTCGCCATAGATAGCACGTGGCACGTTAGTGTTGGTGTGCTCTGGAGTCCAAGCGTCAAGAGTGCTACTGAGGAAGTTAGAAGCAGAGTTCATACCCTCATAGTAGTATTGGATACCATTGTAAAGCTTATGACCGAAAGCACTACCGATAACAGCAGAGAAGTCAAGACCCTTATAGCTTGCGCTGAGGTTAAGGTTAGCCTCTACTTTAGCGATACCAGTACCAGAATAAACCTTATCGTCTTCATCTATTTCACCGTTGCCATTCATATCCTTGAAACGGATATCACCAGGCTTTGCATCTGGCTGGAGGAGTTCACCGTCCTTGTTGACATGAGCCTTCACCTCGTCCATAGTCTGGAAGATACCGTCTGCCTGATAGAGATAGTATGAACCGATAGGCTTACCTACCTTAGTCTGAGTAGGGAAGTGCTCTGAACCATACTTCAAGCCCACACCATAAATAGTCTGGTCTTCGTCTGCGAGAGATACCACCTTATTATTTACAGTACTGATGTTGAAACCTACATTGTACTCGAAGTCGCTAACCTTATCGTTCCAGTTCAACTCCATTTCGAAGCCCTGGTTGCGCATCTTACCTACGTTCAAAGTTGGGTCAGCAAGACCTGCGGATGGAGCAATCTTACGAGTGATAAGAAGGTCGCGTGTCTCATTGATATAATAGTTGATGTTACCATTGAGGTGACCAGAGAAGAAACCGAAGTCGAAACCGATGTTCTTGGTATCAGTTGTCTCCCACTTCAATGAGCGGTTTTCCAATGCACGTGCGATACTGCCAGGCCATGCTGTAGCACCTGTGCCCTGAACATAACCTTGATAGAGGTTGTTGTATGTAGAAATGAGAGCAAGGAAGTCATAGTAACCCAAGGCATTCTCATTACCGAGCTGACCCCAGCTGGCACGGAACTTCAAGTTGCTCATTACAGAATTCTTAGGGAAGAATGGCTCTTCGCTGATTCTCCAACCTACAGCTACTGAAGGGAAGAAGCCCCAACGGCTATCAGAACCGAACTTAGAAGAACCGTCCTCACGGAATGTGAACTGTACGAGGTAACGATCATTATAGTTATAATTCAAACGACCGAAGAAAGAAGCACGGTTGTATTTCCAATTGGTACCGCTACCGCTGAATGTACCACCTTTACCTGCATCAATTGTAGCGAAGCTTGAATCGAGGAAGCCACCTGGCTTTTCGCTCTGCTGAAGCTGACCATTCTCTACCTTGTAAACGACAGTCTTACCTTCTACACCTACAGAACTCCAGTTATATTTGCGGCTTGTCAGAGAAGTACCGAGCATTGCATTTACGCTATGCTTCTTAAATTCCTTATTGAATGAGAGTACATTCTCAAATACCTGCTCTTCCCAATAGCATCTTGTCTCAGAGCTATTTGGGTAGTTGTCAGGAGTCTTCTGGTCAGCAATATAGTCTGGTGCATGATAAGACTCTATTTCGTGCTCACCACGATAGCCGTAGCTGGTCTTGAAGTTGAGCCAAGGGAAGAAATTGAATGTCAAAGCAACGTTTGCAGTAGTGTGATAATACTTATCTACATCGTCCTTATAATGGTTGTCAGCGATGACGTTACGGTTGTTTGGCAGACCATCAAAGTTAGTCAAACCGAAACCATACTTCTCCTTATCATTGTAAATAGGTACGAGAGGAGAAATCATGTAAGTCTCCTTAAGAGAGTACTGAGGCTGACGGCTGTTTGTGTATTTGAAGTCCATATTAGCATCAAGGTCGATAATGCCCTTTGATGTGTGAAGCTTCATACGTGCGATGTCATGACGATGCTCATTACCGATGAAGATACCCTTCTCGTCAGCATGGTTGAAAGATACAGAATACTGTGACTTATCGTTACCACCACGGATACTAATCATATAGCTCTGTGCCAAACCTTTACGCTGGATAGCATCCTGCCAGTCTGTGTTGACGCCTGTCTCATTAGTAATATAAGCAGGGAGAGAGCCACCAGGATATTTGTCATGCTCAGCCTTATAGTTGTCGTACATCATCTTGTGTACCTTCTTGTAACCTTCTGCATCAAGCATATCAAGGTCCTTAGCTACCTCTGTGAAGCTTACATAAGTGCTGAAATCCACCTTAACGTCGCCCTTCTTACCATTCTTAGTAGTGATGAGCACAACACCGTTAGCAGCTACAGAACCATAGATGGCAGCGGCAGCACCGTCCTTCAGGATTTCCATTGACTCGATATCCTGTGGGTTTACGCTATTGATGTCGCCAGGGAAACCATCGACGATGTAGAGAGGCTCGTTGCTACCGAAAGTCTTGATACCACGAATCTTGATGCTTACGCCAGCACCAGCGTTACCACCGCTCTTGAGGATATTGACACCAGCTACCTTACCCTGCAATGCCTCAGCAGGATTAGTGGTAGTGCGCTTTGCCATTTCCTTAGTATCAACAGATGACAAAGCACCTGTCATGTCACTACGCTTCATGGTACCGTAACCTACTACTACTATCTCATTGAGAGCCTGAGCGTCCTCCACCATGGCAATGTCCATGTGGTCGGTTGCTGCAAGCACCTGATCCATAAAGCCGAGGTAAGAAACCTTGATCTTAGCGCCCTTAGGAGCAAGGATAGTGAAGTTACCGTCAAAGTCGGTCACAGCGAGTTCGTCTGTGCCTACCACAGAGATGGTAGCACCAATAATAGGGTCACCATTATTGTCCTTTACCTGACCTTGAATCTTTTTCTTTTCGCCTTGTGGCGCAGAGGGTGTAGCATCACGCTTTTCAGATACTACGATAGATTTCTCGGAAACGATTGAATACTTCAGTGAACGTCCCTTGAAAGCTACATTCAAAACATCATTTACATTAGCGTTTGTCTTGTTGACTGTGATATCCTTTCGATTGTCCACGATACCACTCTTGTAAGAAAAACGATAAGATGTTTGTTTTTCGATTACAGCGAACACTTGCTTGAGCGTAGCGTTTGTCACATTGAGCGATACTTTCTGATGTGCCGAAATTCCTATAAAAGGAATGCACAACAAAATAAAGATCACCAAACCTTTGATAATTTCAGGTTTCTTCATAAGTCTTAGATTTAGTTTTACATTATTGGTTAAAACTCACATTTGTTATATTTTATCTATGAGTAGATACAAGTGTATTTTAGAAAAGTACCGAAACTTCTTCGGTATTAAGATTCTTTAACAAAGTTAGTAACTACTCAGGTAGGTTTGTCGTACTTCCCCATGCACGACTTCCCTCGTTGCA
>OLFV01002954.1_pt1 | contig 11536 bp, 6 predicted proteins | sample 1605551 | NCBI WGS metagenome assembly OLFV01 (sample SAMEA3888922, study PRJEB22519) | human gut metagenome | biome: human gut; feature: human-associated habitat; material: faeces | place: Denmark | collected 2011
GCCAGAAAATGCCCCTCCCCTTTTAAGCGGTGCGGAAAGAGCCTCATGCAGCCGGAAAGCCCAAACCCGCCGCATGCTCCCGGCACTTTATCAAGGTCCAGACAGCACAGCTGCATCTGCGGAAATTCCTCCAGGACATAGGCCACATTCTCCTCATCCTCCTCCACGGAAAACGTACAGGTAGAATACAGCATATATCCGCCCGGTCTGAGCATGGCTGCGGCCTGGGACAGTATTTGGCGCTGGATTGGCACATAGTATTCCGGTCCCTTTTCATTCCAGTCCTTCACCATATCCTCATCCCGGCGGAACATGCCTTCCCCGGAACAGGGGGCGTCCACCAGTATCTTATCAAAAAACTCCGGCCACACGCCGGCCAGCTTTTCAGGCGCTTCACTGGTAACACAGATGTTTGCCGCACCGGCCAGCTCCAGATTTTTAAGAAGCGCTCTGGCCCTGGAATAGCTGATGTCATTGGACACAAGCATTCCCCGGCCTTTAAGCTTTGACGCCAGCTCTGTGCTCTTGCCTCCCGGTGCAGCGCAAAGGTCCAGCACCCTGTCTCCGGGAACCACAGGCAGCATGGCTGCCGGGGTCATGGCGCTGGGTTCCTGGAGGTAATAAAGCCCGGCGTAATAGGCCGGATGCTTGGAGGGCCTTAATACCTCCCCGTCCAGCGTCCCGTCATAATAAAAACCATTGTCTGCCCACGGCACCGGCTCCAGGTTCCACGGCACCAGTTCAGCCAGTTCCCCCGGGGAAAGCTTCAGCGTGTTCACCCTGAGACCGGGCTTCCACTCCTCTTTGAAGCTTTCCAGGTACTGCCCGAACTCCTCCCCCAAAAGCTCCTGCATTTTCAGCAGAAAGGCCTCCGGAAGCTGTCTCACATCCGTCATATCATCCGCCCTCATTTCTTTATAACAGTACAGGTCAAAACTGTCACAATTGTATTTATCATATCACATCCGCCGTGATTCTGCCACCGTGCGTTTCTTTCCGGGAAATCCTGGAAATTTTATAAAAGTAATAGGGCACAATGGGAACCAGGGCCGCCAGCCAGGCCGCCGGGTCCGCCAGGCACACTCCCACATACCCGAAGCTTCCTGCCACTGCCGCTACAATAGCAGCCCTGGCAATCAGCTCAAACACGCCTCCCATCATGGGCATAAGTCCGTATCCCAGACCCTGCAGGGCATTTCTGTACAGGAAAATACTTCCCAGGAAGGGATAACACCACGCCACTGCTCTGAAGTACGTTCTGGCCGCACTCATTACCTCTGTCTCCGATGCATCAATAAATATATGGATCAGCATATCCCCGAATAAATGGATGACCAGAATCATAACAGCGCTCCAGACCAGAATCATAACCTGTATGGACTTGACCCCCTGATGGACGCGGTCCATACGGCCTGCGCCCCGGTTCTGCCCCACATAGGTGGCTGCCGTTGCCCCGAACGCCACAAACACAGTGGACACAATGTTTTGTATCTTGCCCGCAGCTGAAAATCCGGCAATGTACACAGACCCAAAGACATTGACGGCCCCTTGTACAATGATAGTGCCTATGGCTGTGATGGAAAACTGAAGCCCCATGGGAATCCCGATGGACAGGAGCCGTCCCATGATGCCGAAGGAGATACGAAAATCCTCCCGGCTCAGCTTCAGTATATCAAATTTCCTCACAATGTAGAGAAAACACAGAAGGGCTGAAACAGCCTGGGCAATCACAGTGGCGTAGGCACAGCCCTCCACTCCCATTCCAAACCAGATGATGAAGGCCACATCCAGAAACACATTGATGACTGCGGAAATAATCAGAAAATACAGCGGTGAACGGCTGTCCCCCAATGCCCTCATAACAGCCGCCAGCCCGTTGTAGGCAGCCGTCGCAAAAAGCCCTGCGTAAATCACAGCCATATAACCGGCCGTGTCATCTATGATTCCATCCGGCGCGTTCATCAGGCGGAGAATGGGATAATTAAGTATCTCCAGCGCAATTGTCATGACCAGCACAAAGGCCAGGCACAGATAGATGGACATGGCTACATTGCGGCGCATCCTTTCATATTTCCCGGCTCCGAAATGCTGTGCCACCATAATGGAAAAACCGCTGGTAAGACCGTTGAGCCATCCTATCACCAGAAAAATAAGGGATGTGGTGCTTCCGATGGCTGCCAGGGCATCCACTCCGATGAAACGCCCTGCCACCACGGAATCAGCCAGGTTATAAAACTGCTGGAATATGTTTCCCAGGCAGGTGGGAATCATGAACTGCAAAATCAGTTTTGCCGGCTTTCCGGTTGTCATATTATTAGTCATATATTTATATTCTACCTTTCCAAAAATAGCAGGCATCATTATAATACAAAATCATGGAATATTCCAGTTGTTTTTTATCTGCTTAATGGTATACTGGAAAAATCAGACTTAGACGGACATTTGCAGGGCATTTTTACATGATTGGCAGGGAGACACGCTGTATGAACGGAAAGAAACTTCGCTACGGGTTGGTATTTATTGTTTTGACCACACTTATATATATGCTCATGGAGCTTCGCTATGGCCTTCCCATCCGGCCTCTGCGTCCAAAGCATTATGCTGCCGCGGCTGTTCTCGCCGCATGCTCCTGCCTGATTCACAGCAGGCGGGCCGCGGCATCCCCGGGTTATGCAGGGGAGCTGTTGTTAGGATGCCGGAATCAGCCCGGACGCATTGTATATATGGATTATCTGAGGGTACTGGCTTCCTTCCTGGTCATCCTCGTTCATGTACTGGAGCCTGCTTACGCCCAGCTTCCTCCCCATACCTTTTCCAGAAATGTGATGGCTGCGGCGGCCGGTCTGGGCTTAAGCTGCAACCTGCTGTTCATGATGCTCAGCGGGGCACTGCTGCTGGGAGGAAGGGAGGAATCCGTCTTACAATTTTATTCCCGGCGCTTTGTCAGGGTGCTGATTCCCTGTTTTGCCTATTACCTCTTATACTTCTTTTATGTGGAAGGCATCTTTGCCCTCAGTCCCGGAAACTGGGGCAGCCTGATACAGAGCTTCCTGTCCAATGACAGCGGCCAGACGCCTCATTTCTGGCTGGTGTATATTATCCTGATGTTTTACGTTGCCGCACCCTTTTTCCGGATCATGTTAAGACACATGACAGAGCCCATGCTGGAGGCACTGGCCGCTGTTATTTTTATCCTGCATTTCATCTGCACCTACGGCCCTCTGGTTCATATACAGTTTGCAGCCTCCTCCTTCCTGGCATCATGGGACTCCATTTTCCTGCTGGGATATTACTGCACCACCCGGTCTGCCATGAAGCATTACCGGCTGTTCATGACGGCAGGCCTGTTGTCAGGGCTGGCAATAGCAGGCTCCATCATGGCCCCGGAGAGCCTGGGCCCCCTGGTTTACAACAACGCGCCTCCCCAGATGCTCTTTACCTGCGCCGTATTTCTCTTCTTCCGAAAACATGGGGACCGTCTGTTTGCAAGGATTCCCACCCTGCTTTCCGCCATAGGCAGGGACAGCTTCTCCATTCTCCTGATTCACTGGCTGGTACTGCACCGGATTGTAGGCGACGTGTTTGGCATTAACGGCTTGTCCTTTGGAATTGCAGGCGGCATACCGGTATCCTTCCTGCTTACCCTGGTCATCAGCCTGGCCCTCTCCTTCCTGTATGACAATACGGTAGTCCTGTGCATGGACAGGGCCTGTGAGATTTTCTTTGGGGTCTTGGGACGTGTGGGGAAGCGGCTGGGGCGCTTTGCAAAATAGTCATGCTGACAGTCATACTGCATACATGCCTTCGGGGCGCAGTGAAACGGGCCTTTCATGATGGTTTTCATGAAAAGCCCGCTGTCTTTTATCCTCTTACTTTATCCTCTTTTTTATCCCTCTATTTCATCCGCGGTGCTTGGTTTCAGCGGTACATGGTTTCAGCGGTGCTTGGTTTCATCTGCAGGGACAGCCTGGCATCCTCCTTCAGGAACAATGGAATGGTATCCAGAGGCGCATCTGCCTCAATCCGCGTTCCGCCGTCATATACCATGCCCGTTCCCGCGTCCTTCCACCTGCATCCCTCCGGCAGATAGACCATCCGCTTTCTGGCTCCCAGCTCCACCACCGGGGCTACCAGAAGGTCCGGTCCGAACATATACTCATCCCCTATGTCATATACATTTTTATCCCCGCAAAAATCGTAGAACAAAGGACGCATGACCGGTGTTCCGTCTTCAGAGGCCAGCTTCATCTGTTTCATGATATACGGCTTTAATTCTTCTCTGACATACATATACCGACGGATGATTTCATAGGCCTCCTCACCAAAACTCCATACCTCATTGGGACCTCCTGAACCGCAGTAACCGTCCGGATTCAATATATCCCTTACCGGATAGGGAAGCCTGAAGCCGTGAAGGCGGAATATAGGGCAGAATACGCCGAATTCAAACCATCTAATCATCAGCTCCCGGAATTCTTCCGACTCCGGATCCCCATTGATGAACCCGCCGATATCCGTGGTCCACCAGGGTATCCCGCACATGGCCACGTTAAGCCCTGCCTTCAGCTGTTTTCTCAGGCTGTCAAAGGTGGAAGCAATGTCCCCCGACCATAGTACGACTCCATACCGCTGGGAGCCCAGCCATGCGCATCTGACCAGGTTGCACACTTCCTCACCCTGGGCTTTCAGGCCGTCGTAAAATGCCTTTGCAAACCCCACGCAATAGATATTGCTGACCTCCTCCCCGTTTCCAAGGTACATGCGGACATTGTCGTAATCATAGGGCCGCATCTCCGGCTCCGCCTCATCCAGCCAGAAGGTACGGATTCCATAGTCATAGTAATTTTTCTTAGCCCTGGACCAGAAAAATTCTTGGGCTCCCGGATGGGTGGTATCCACATAAGTCTGGGGACCAAAGAACATAAATACCACGTCCACTCCCCGCTCTCCCCTGAGAATGTAATTATGCTCTCTCATATATGCATAATTTTCACTCCTTGGGTCTATGGTAGGCCAGATGGACACCATCAGTTTGATGCCCATGGACTCCAGCTCACTGACCATGGCCTTGGGATCAGGCCATTTCTCAGGATCAAACTTCCATTCTCCCTGCATGGTCCAGTGAAAATAATCAATGACTATGACTGAAATGGGAAGTCCCCTTTTTTTATACTCCCTGGCCACCTGAAGCAGCTCCTCCTGGGTCTCATAGCGCAGCTTGCACTGCCAGAAACCCGCGGCCCACTCGGGCAGCATGGGAGCCCGGCCTGTGACGGCGGTAAATTTCTCATTGATCTCTCCCGGTGTGTCCCCTGCTATGACCACATAGTCAATCTGCTTTGCGCACTGTACATGCCACATGGTATGGTTGTTGACAAATTCAGCGCGGCCTATGGCTGGATTGTTCCATATGAATCCATATCCCCTGGATGAATATGTATAGGGGATGGTGCATTTTCCGTTCTTCTGAAGCAGCTCCACCGTGCTCCCCCTTAAATCAAAGCAGTCATTGGCGTCCTGTCCCATTCCGTAAAAATGCTCGCCCGGCTCCGCCTTAAAGTACAGGCTTATCTTAAACTGATTGCCAGATGTGACCCTGTATTCCCTGGCCCTGCGGAGAGGGGCCGTGTGTACCCTTCCGTCAATCCAGTATTCCTCCAGAAGCACCTTTCCCGTCCGGGTATTCCGGTAGGTGACGGTGCCGTCGCCTGTAATCGTCACCTGGATTTTACCGTTTGTCATGCAGGCCTTTTCATCGTCCGCTTCTATGATAACTCCCTCAGGAGAGGCCGGTTCCTCCAGAGTCCAGTTGAGAGCTTCATCAATGCGCAGGCTCTTACTGGAGCGGAACCGTATGGCGTCCCTTCCGTATGGTTCAATATAGACCAGCTCTCCTGCTGTCTCCCATATGATGCGGTTTCCCTCTGTCTTTCCCTCATATCTGGGTATTGTGTAATAAGCCACTTACTGCTCTCCTTTCTCTATGACCATGTGGATATCATGGTCCTGCATCCGATTGCCCATATGGATATAAGTCCTTTTATGGTCCATCCTGAAATCAATGTCCTGTCCGTCAGCCTGCACTCCGGCCGGTCTTATGTTGTGCAGGACAAAGGTAAGGTTCATGTCCGTCCTGGTACAGTCAATTTTGACCCGGTCATCCGATGCGTCCATTTCAACCGTAAATCCGTGTTCATAGGAACAGAACCTGCCCTTTCCCTCTGTGGGATAACAGTGGATTTCCCACTGGTCATCCTCCTTCTGTCCTATATATTCCATTTCAGGCCCCATGGGGATGATGGCGTTCTCCTTTACATAGACCGGTATCTTATCTAACGGAACCACCTGTTCCATCCATTTCCCGCCTTCCTCAACCGTATCGTCGTAAAAATCCGTCCACTGACCCCGGGGAAGATAGATTCTCACTGAATTATCTTCATTTAACACAGGAATGACCATAAGCTCTTTTCCAAACAGATACTGGGTATCCAGACCGGCCGCGTTTAAATCTGACGGATAGTCATAGAACACCGGCCTGTGTATCAGTGTGTCCTCTTCCCTGACAGCCAGGGCCTGGTTATAGATGTATGGAATCAGGCGGTAACGCAGGCCCGCGTATTTCCTGTAAACATCAACTGCCTGCTGGCCAAAATCCCATGGCTCCCTGGAATAAAACCCATGGAACCTGGCGTGGGAGCAGAACATGCCAAATTCCAGCCACCGGATATAAAGCTCCGGACTGCTCTCAAACCAGAATCCCCCTATGTCGCTGGACCAGAAGGGAATTCCGCTGAGGGACAGGTTCAGACAGCCTTTAACGGAGCTTGCAAGGCTTCCAAAATCCGTTCCCGCATCACCGCCCCAGTGAACCGGATATTTCTGGGAGCCGGCCCAGGCGCTTCTGGCCCATATGAGGGCCTTATCTTCCCCAAGCTCCTCCTTAGCGGCCTCGTATGCGGCCTTATTGTACAACAGGGCATACAGATTATGCATGTCCCTGCCGTCGGCGCCTGCATACTTAAAAAATGCCGGGGCGGATTCCCCAAAGTCAACCTTGATGACATCCACACCCTTCCTGAGCAGGGGTTTTATCAGTTTTTCCTTATACCAGTGAACCGCCTCCGGATTGGTGAAATCAATAAGTCCGTGAGGAAACTGAAGGTCACCGTCCGGATTTCCGGCAAAATATCCGTTGGCAGCCGCCTCGTCATAAACCTCATAGGAGGTCTTTCCCCGTTCAATATAGGGAAGCTGCCAGAGAGACAGCTTATATCCGTCCTGGTGGAGTTTTTCAATCATCTCCTCCACCTTTGGGAATTTTTTCTCGTCAAACTTCCAGTCACACACCCAGTTTTCCGTAAACCAGTCCGTATCAATATGTATGACGTCACATGGAAGTCTGCTGCTTCTCATCTGTCCGGCCACCCGCTCCACTTCTTCCCTGGTGCCGTAACTGATTTTACTCATCCAGATGCCGAAGGACCATTTGGGAGGCACCACAGGCAGTCCTGTCAGCCTGTGATACGCCGGAATAATGTCCTTTATCGTGTCCCCTGTCATCAGAAAATAATCTAACAGCGCTCCTTCCACCATGGTATAGCTTGCCTTGGATAAGGTTGCCCCCAAATCACACCGTATTTTTCTGGATGTATTATAAAAAATCCCGTATCCCCTGGAGCTCATATAAAAAGGAATATATTTATATCCCCTTTCCGTGTTTACCCCAAGGGAATTGGTGTTCCACAAATCGAACAGTCGGCCCTTTCTTGACACAGATGTAAAATTCTCCCCCAATCCGTAAAACTCCTCATAGGGATCGGACCATGCCGCCTCACAGGCATATTGTTCCTTTGTGTTTCTGTCAAACAGGAATCCCATGGGACAAATCTCATAGGGCATAAAGGAATGGCAGTCCCTGCCGAACTGGCGGTATATGACCTCCCCATCCCTGTTTTTGACAGAAAAGTTCCAGGGACTTTTCTGAATCACAGCTGTCATGCATCCGGTTGTCATTACAATCTGGCCCTCTGATTCAGAACAGGTGACGCTGCATTCCGTCTCTTCCATATCCCCAATCATTTCCGTTCTGTTTTCCGGCACACAAAAGCCCTCCGCCATGGTGACCCGCAGCGTATTTTCATTCACAAATCTGAGCCGTATGGACAGGTTCCCACGGTTTGGCTTTTCTGTAAACACATGGCGGTAATCCAGATACCTGTATGTATAATTTTCATCCACATACAAGCCCTCTGCCAGGATATCGCATCCCTTTGGGACAGGGGTGCAGGATTTCACCCTGTGCACCAGCAGCATGGTCAGGTTTTTTGACCGGCTGATTCTGGGAAATACAGGCATGTTCTCAAATAATTCTTCCTCACGGGCTATGTTCTCTTCGGATAGACCGTGCATGATTTCTCCAAGGCTTTTCTCCATCTTTTTACTCCTCTCACCCTTTGACTGAGCCGGCGGTCAAGCCGCTGACTATGTATTTCTGCAGACAGATAAACACGATAACAATGGGAAGCACCACTACGGTTGAGTAGGCCATTAAAATCTCCCATCTGACTCCCAGCTCGCCCATGGCCTTGTAAAGAATCAGCGGCAGGGTCTTTAGCTTTTCCTGATTCAGGAATGTCAGGGAGAACACCATGTCGCCCCAGGACATGAACAGAGCCATGGAAGTGGCTGTCACGATACCCGGATAGCTGATGGGAACCATGATGCGGATGAATGTCCCCAGGGGACCGCATCCGTCAATAATGGCGGCCTCCTCCAGTTCTTTGGGTATGTCTTTAAAATATGTCCTCAGTATGATGACCACAAATGGTATGGTAATGGTTGCGTCGGACAGGATAACTCCCAGATGATTGTTGATCAACCCCAGTTTGTTAAAATTCACAAACAGAGGCGTCAATATCAGTGAACTGGGCAGCATCTGGGCCACCAGGAAGATGAACAAAAGCACACTTGTCATCCTGCTTTTAAACCTTGCCAGTCCATAGGAGGCCGGAACCCCTAATACCAGGGTGAGGGCTGTTGCCCCGAACGAAACCACAACACTGTTTTTAAGATATGTGAACAGGCTGATGCCATGCTCATTTTTCAGGATATATGAATCAAACACAATCCTGCTGGGGAAAAAGGACGGGTTGGAAAAAGATTCCCCCGGCGGTCTGAGCGATGTGGCCACCATCCAGTACAAAGGAAACAGGAATACACAGGTAACCAGTATGCCTGCGGCTGTCAGCACTGCCTTCCTCCGGCCTTCCATACGTTCTCTATCCTTCATAGTCCTCACCTCCTAATTTTCATCTTCCCGCGTCACAATATGAATATAAATCATTCCCACCGCCATAAGCATTACAAACAGGATGTTGGCAACGGCCGCTCCCTGGGAGAAGTTATATTCACTGAAGGAATAGCGGTAAGCCAGGGTGGACAGCATCTCCGTGGAAGAGCCAGGCCCTCCCCCTGTCATCACATACACCAGGTCAAACACCTTAAAGGTATAGATGAATCCCAGCGTAAGCACCGATATGATGGCCGGCCTCAAAAGAGGCACTGTAATATAAAAGAACCTTTGTATTCTGGTGGCTCCGTCAATACTGGCCGATTCATAAATATCCTGGGGTACCGTGGTCAGCGCCGTTGCCAGAAGAATCATGTTAAACGGAACTCCCTTCCATGTGTTTGCGATTATGATGGCTGCCATGGCCGTATTCCCATGTGCCAGCCATTCCACCGGCTTCTGAATCAGGTGCAGCCCCATCAGTATACGGTTCATGATTCCTATATCGCTGTTAAACATGTATTTGAACACACCGGCTACCGCAACCATGGGAATCATCCAGGCCACCACATTGACGGCCCGCAGGGGTCCGGCTCCCTTAAAATCCTGGCCGAAAAACAGCGCCATGAGAAACCCGAGGGGGAACTGGAATACAAGACACCACAGGGTGAATACCAGGGTATTCTTTACGGCAATCCAGGTGACCTCTGTCCTGCATATTTTCTGGTAAATCTTAAGTCCCACAAAATGGCTGTCGCCTGTGGCAAAATTCATCAAATCCACATTCTTAAAGCTCATGATTATATTGCTTATAATTGGGAAAATAATCATGATGGTCATGAACGCTGCACCCGGCAGGACAAACGCAAACAGTGTCAGCTTCTTCTTAAAGAAATATCCTCTCTTACTTCCCATATTCCCACTCCATTTCACAAAAAGGGCGCTGCTGCGCGCCCTCTTCTTTATTCGCTGATGATTTCCGCAACCTCTGCCGCTGCCTGCTTCAGTGCATCGTCCACTGATTTGGCACCCGAGAGCACATCCTGGTACGCAAACTGAATCGCACTGGAAATCTCAGGCCATTTCGGATGAGGCCCCCTGGCCTTGGCAAGCTTTAACTGTTCCGTATAGACCGAAAGAATTGGGTCATCCAGCCACAGGGTACTCTCCGCCACAGCATCTTCCCTTGGTGATATGTAACCGGCATCCTCACAGAATTTCCTGGAATTCTCTTTGCTGCTGAGGAATTTCATTAATTCCCAGGACGCTTCCCTGTTGTCATCCTTCATCATCATGATGTTCCCTCCACCTATGGGAGAAGCGGCATTTTTGTAGTTGGGGAAGGTAACCACGCCGTAATTCTGATCCGGGTTCTCATTCTGGATATTGGTATTCAGCCAGCTTCCTGCCACCATCATGGCCGACTTGCCGGTTGCGAACAGGGAAGCGCACATATCTGCCTGGGTCATGGATATCAGCTCCTTGCTCATATATCCGTTCTGGTAGAAATCATTAATCATGGTAAGGGCTTCCCCGGCCCCCTCTGAATCCAGGCTGTCATAATCCGCCCCTGCCTGCCAGATAAACGGAAGCACATCAAAGGTCCCTTCCTCTGATTTAATCAGGGACATTGTAAGCCCGTAATGGTCTGCCGTGGTTGTCTTGGCCGTCATGTCCTTAAAGTCATCCCAGGTCCAGTCGCTGTCAGGATACTCCAGTCCCATTTCATCAAAAATGTCTTTATTGTACATGATGGCAAGACAGTTGCTGTAATAGGGAACCCCGTAATACTTATCCTCGTACCGGGCAGAGTTGACCGGTGCCTCAAAATAATTCTCCAGCTCTCCCCAGGCCTCCACCTCGCTTGTGATATCCATGGCTGCTCCCATGGCTGCAAATGAAACATTGTCCACGGTATCACAAAGCGTAACGTCCGGCAGCTGATCCGCAGCCACGCCAATGGACAGCTGTTTCTTGATTTCCGCGAAAGCCACGCTCTGGGTTTCCACCTTGATGCCTGGAACTCATCAATCATCTGAAGCAGAAGCGTTGCCTGGTCCGGAGAAATGTGATACCACATTTCAATGGTGGTCTGCTCCTGTCCCTGAGACACCTGGGTTTCTTCGGACTGGCCTGTGGTGCCTGCGTCTGTGCTGCCCTGGCTGGTACTGGTGCCGGAACCGGAACACCCTGCCAGCATCACCGCTGCCAGCCCAAGGGCAATTCCTTTTGTGAATAAACGTTTTT
>OLFV01002956.1_pt1 | contig 11519 bp, 11 predicted proteins | sample 1605551 | NCBI WGS metagenome assembly OLFV01 (sample SAMEA3888922, study PRJEB22519) | human gut metagenome | biome: human gut; feature: human-associated habitat; material: faeces | place: Denmark | collected 2011
GGATATTTGGCTAGCAGTCATGCTTCTCATCCACGGACAATATCGGTAGAGCCAGAATATGCTATACAATTTGATTTGAATGTCAGCAAGGAAAAGGCATGGCATAATAAGAAAGTAGAAAAATATTTGAATCGTATTGCTAATGACGCCATTGACATGCAGTGTCCTCGTAATTATGAGGAATTTAATGCTCATTTTGAGCAATGTTCCTATGAATGTCATAGTGTACTATATGCTGTGATGAATCTAAAATATCATTATAAGGGCAATGAGTATATATGTGAAATGGATGCGTTTGGAGATTTTATTAATTTTGATCATCCAAAAGGAAAGATGCGGTTCCCTGAGGCGAAAGAATTTGAGACTAAGAGATTGAAAAAAGCCATCAGTATATCTAAGTTTTGTTGGACATGTGTTAGTGTTTTCTTATTAAACGCTATTTTATCTATTTACTTTTTGAATACAGAATTATATTTTACAGCATTCCTAAACGCATTGTTTGTTATTCTTGCTTTAATTTTTGGATTTAAAATTAGCTTTCGGCAGGATGAAGAAAAAACAGCGAGAAATAAAGTATGTGAATATCGAGTCGAAATTAAAGGTAAAAATCGACATGAAAAGAGAATGGAAATGTTGGTTAAGGCAAATTATCCTATATTGGAACAGTTTAAAGACCAGCTGCCAAAGAACTCAATAGACAATCAAAAAATCATTGAGAAATATTCCAATAAAGTAAATGAATACAACGAAATGGTTGTTAGAGGTACGACTAAAAAGCGGTTGTATTATTTCATTTTGCTATCATTTATACCTATTATATCTATTTCGTCTTATTATGGCAATTTGATGGATAAAAATAAAAAGCAAGAAGAAGAAATGATGACGATAACCAGCCAAGAATATTTTGAGTTAGAGAATATAAGATATCATGTCCTCTCTTTTGAGAATATGACTGTAGAAGTTGTAGATGGACACGGCTGCAAAGGTAAGGTTAAGATACCATCAAAAGTAAAAAATGGTAGAAAAGAATATACAGTTGTTCAAATTGGAAAAGGTGCTTTTAGAGGAGACTATTTTAACCCGAATAAGGAAATTGTTACTTTGACAATGCCAAACACTATCACTGCTGTTTTGGACGAAGCCTTTGCATATTGTGATTTCAATTTATTAATTCCATCTGAGAATATAACCTATGTTGGTGAAGATATTTTTGGAACTAAATATGGTAACTCTAAATGCCCGGTAAAACCTCAAAAAGGTGTTGTCTATATTGGGAAAGTGGCATATCAATATGGCTACAATCGTTTTGAGAGAGAAAAATGTACCAGTATATCTATAAAAGAAGAAACAATCAGTATTGCAGATGAGGCATTTTTTAACTGTAAGAATCTAAAATCAGTAAAGTTGCCGAATAGTCTGAAGATTATCGGTAATCGAGCATTTTGTGGATGTTGGGAGTTGCCTTCTATTGTCATTCCACATAGTGTTGAGCGTATTGGTGAAGATACTTTTGGCGAGTGCTTTAATTTATCCTATATATCCGTTTCGGATAAACTTCTAAAGGAAAACGAAAATGCATTTAGTTCTACAAAATGGTACAAAGATTTTGTTACAAATAAAGAAAGACAAATGGATGAAACTATAGATTCTGTTGAATATGAATGACGTTTTTAAACAGGATGACATACATCTTAGTAAAGTGTATTAAGAATACATATTTGTGTAATGAATTAAATTATTTCTGAGATATGAGAAAGTTATTTTTAATGTTGTTATTTATCGCTTGTAGCCAGTCATTTGCTCAAAGACTTAATGAGAGAGGGGAAAAAGTCGTCTCTACGGTTGGTGTTGATTATTATGATACTCCCACTGACCAACTTATTACCCACGCTGACATTTATTTCACATACAACGATTCCATGCAACTTGTCAAAGTTGTTAGAGATATGACGGTCTATGAGGGTAGATATAAAGATGTGCTGAGTCGGGACAGAAACGGTAATATAAAGAGAGTCTGTGATTTCAAAGGAAAATGGAAATCTGATTTTCAATATAAATATGAGACAAATGAGCATGGATTTATACTGTCAAAGACAGAAATATGTGATAATAGAGTAATTCATATCTTTGATTATATTTATGACAACAAAAGATTAGTTCAAGTGAACAAGAAAAGGCGTTATAAGGACCATGGAGAGTGGTTTGATGACCGAGATATGGATCACATCAAATTTGGTTATATAGATGACAATTGTTATTGGCATAGGATGTGGAGTGCAACAAATGTTTATGATGAACGCATATATTATAATACTGAGATGAGATACGATAATTGCTCATATGGCGACACAGTCAATGATACTAATATAAATCCCAATTTGCTTATTTATATGAATTTTTCGGGGATAGGCCTTAATGTGGAAGAATTTGAATTGGCAACGGAATGGTGTGGTCTTAAAGCCAAGAATATCGTAAACGATGGCATAACAATACGAAAAGATAATAAGGGAAATATTGTTGAACTTAAAAAAATATCAGAACATTCAGATGGTAGTAAGCATTTATATGCAAAAATAAAGTTATCATATCTGTATTGAAAATAAGTTAGTTAACAATCTTTATATCATAATATTCATTAATCTTGAAAAAACTTCGCATTTCAAAATGGTATACTCCTGCCTTTTAATAATCAATAAAATAATCATTATGAAAAAGTATATATTTATATTTTTAGTGTTGAATATAATAGCCTCAACGGTGAGTTTTGCACAAAGACTTAATGAAAGAGGTGAAAAAATAGTGAAGTCATTAAGTGTACATTGGTATGAAGAAGACGGCAGTTACATGGAATCCGTTTCGTCAGATTATTCATTTCAGTATGATGAGACCGGAAAATTAATAGGTATCATGCGTAAATTCAAGGATGAAAAAAATATGTTTACCGAGATTTTCAAGAAAGATGGTAAACAAGTGACTTGCAAAGTGCTAAAGAACGGAAAGCCGATTCCGAAATACGGTCTTGAGTTATGGGCGGATTGTGAAGGAAAAATAGAGCTTAGAAAAGAGATTTTTCCTATGTATGACGAGTATGAGGGTGTACACTTAAAAGGTATGCGTTCAACATGGTATAGACAGACAAGAGTTGAATTAAGGGGATTTGAACTGACAGATGCAGAATGTAATGATGAAAACATAGTATATTATGGGAAAAAATTTGTGACTCCGGAAGAAGGAAAATGGGGCTTAAGAGAGTTCTATTTCGTATATGTGTCAGATGATGGCAAGATAGTAAATGTTGATGACTATCAAACAAGAGAATATCATCTGACTTCATGGAATGGAGATTTGTATTTTTACAATGTCACCAGTGATTCCGGGCTGAGGGATATGCTGTCACGCACAGTATATTCAGACAAGGGAAATGACACTAACATCAATTTCTATGGATTTAGTGACAAACATCGTAATAGTCCATTCCGTAATGCAGAATTATTGACAGAATGGGGTAAATACCGTTCAAAACATATAGTGTTAAGGGAAGGTTATAATGAAAAGTTTTGGGAATATAAATATGATGCAAACAATAATATTTCAGAAATTAAAATAGTAGATAAGTATGGTTTAAACCGATATTGTATAGTTAAGTTAGAGTATCTTTATTGAAAAAGTGAATGTCAGTTAACAATCTTTATAACGCAAAATTCTTTAGTCTCAAAAAAAATACTTACCTTTGTACTTGCTAAAATGAGAACAGGCGCAGTCCATAGAGGACAGACATAGAAAAGTCAGCCTGCAATCAGACACGGAGATGAGCATCCTGCTTGGTGGGGTGCATCCGTAAGTGTTCTTTTATTTATTGATAGCATCAAGAGACGGTTTAAGTGCCGAGCCAACCGAGCAGACATATTGCCACGGTGGAACAATAGATGCGAGTTAATGAACAGAGTATTAATCATTTAACTAAAAATGAATATGTCACAATCAAACATTTCAAACATTGTATTAGGACGTGAGGAAACCTATAAGGCTTCTCCACGTGTTTGGTCGTTCAAGTATGTTGATGATATCGTGAACGGCATCAATCTCAGTCTGTCAAACATGGTAGGCCGTTATCCTTTTATGTATGGTGGCTACCTATGGCATGACAGTGAACGTCTGTATCTGTGCGGAGAGTTTTCTACAAATACGGAGCAAGACTGTCTGATTCAGAAGAAGATGATTGAGGTTAAGAGCGGCTATGCTGCCAAACGGTTTATTAAGAGCAAGTACAAGAAACAAGTGAGAGGCGACTTTGCAGAGTTCCGCTTACAGTGGATGCTCTATGTCGTATGGCTGAAGCGTCAAGGTAACGCAGACTTTCGCAAGTTGCTTATGCAAATACCCGATGATGTTATTTTAGTAGAAAACACCACTACCGACAAAGGCGGTACTGCTGAGGTGTGGGGATGTCGAAACAAGGAGTTAGTAGATTATCGTAACGCTCTCGCAGTAGAGATAACGGGGGCTAATCCTGCAATGAACAAGAAGGTCTTGAAGCATCTTATTAATATAGAGACTAACAGGGTTGACAGTATCGGTGAGTGGAGAGGTCAGAACAATATCGGTAAGATACTGATGATATGCAGAGACTGCATCAAGGGTGGCAAGCAACCAGTCATTGATTATGACCTTCTCCATGGTGCAAAGATTCATATTTTGGGTAAACTTCTTCAATTCAATTAGACTATGATACAGGTAAAAACATTCAAAGTTGATTACAGAGTGGAAGGCAAACGTCTTCATGGGATTTGTCGATGGGCAGGAAACTCCTTGCAAATAGAAATGACAGCTCCATTTAGTGGCTTCATCTCTCATTGCCATTTTGATTATGTAAAGATGAGGCTTACGGATGGAAATGTCGAGGGATGGGCGAGACATGAACTGAAAGCCATATACAATGACATTAAGACAGTTGCAGACAGTGAAGATGATTATAAATATCTTCTGAATAGGTATCGCTCAGATAGATTCAGAGTGATACGCAGACAAATGGAGTTCGTAGGAGCTTATAAAGATTTGGAAATGGCACTTAGGCTGAAGAAGATTAGCAAGAGTGAGTTCCGAATGCAGGAATGGCTCTTGTTGGATGCTTTTACCCATGTTGAGAAATGAGTGTAAAACATTCACGCAAGCGTTCTTTTAAATTGAAAGCATCAAGAGGCGGCTTAAATGCCGAGCCAACCGAGCCAAAATACAGGCCACGGTGGAAAGATGATGTGAGTTAAACGTTAAATAACTAAATATAAACAGTATGGATTACAGTAGATTTTCTTATGATGATTTCGTGCGTGAGGAGGCTTACAATGCTTCTTCACTGAAATGCTTTGCCTTTCGTCATGGCTATGATGTAAAAGATGGCTATGTCTTGTCCCTTGGTAATATGGTTAAGGGATTCGGTTTCGATTTGCAGGGTGTTCACTTCAATAACAGTGAGAGTGCCTATATTGCAGGGACTTTTTCAAATGGTACGGACAAACACATTGCAATTCAGCGTGAACTTGTGGAGAATAACAATGGTTTCATGGCAAAGAAGAAAATCCGCAAGCCCCACGAGGCAGAGAAGCGTTCTGATTGGGAAGAGTTCAATGTGCAGTGGATGCTTTATTGTGTATGGATGAAGTGTCTTGGAAATGGTGGGTTCCGCAAGGTGCTGTTATCATTGCCATCTGATGGTGTTATCATTGAGGACAGCACATTTCAGTATGGCAGGACAGCAACTGTATGGGGTACAAGAAATGACGAGTTGAAGAAACGTTTGAGGATGTTGGCAAAGGACTTGAAAGCCCAAGGCAAGAGGAAGGCCACCATCAAACGTGAGCAGGACAGAATGCGACTTGGTGAGTGGTCGACTGTTGGCGAGTTCCGGGGAAAGAATGTCATGGGAAAGATACTCATGGCTTGCCGTGATGCCTTACTTAATGGGACAGAGCCGTTTATCGACTATACCATATTGACAGAGAAACAAATTAATTTGCTTGGTCGCCTCATATCTTTTGAGGTGACACAAGCAGCGTAAAACTTAGCTATAAAATTGTAAAAAACATGAAATATAAAGAGTTAAATCATCCCGAAGGTAAAATTCAGTTGCTGAATGGGAATGTGCTTGACTGTTATCCATTGGAGCAGCCTCAAGTCGAAGTTGATAATGAGTTGGCACTTGACACAACAGGCATGTATTTGTCTGTTGGTAAGAAACTATCCACGCCAACGGATGAAACAGATGAACGTAAGGAAATTGACAGAAAAGCGTTTCTTGAAAATGCTTTCTTGTTTATTGAGAACAGAGACAGAATACTATCAGACAGCAGGATGTTTTTGTGTCCTATCCCAATATCAAGTGGGTTAGCATACACAGGCACCAGTGGCTTTAGGCTTCCTACATTGGGAATATATCTCGAATGGTGGGAACACTGTGCCAATGCCAACATGATGGAGAAAGACGGTAAGAAATGGCTTGTTTATCATCTTGCAGGAAGTCCTTTGAGTGGCAGCAATAGATGTGGTATAGTAAATCGTAAGGGCGAGACTAAGACACAAAAGATGTTCGGTTTCTTTGATTTGTGGACTACATTCCAAAAGATAAATTGCAGATATGATGAGGCAAAGAGTAAATATCGAGCATATTCTCTGAGAGAGGTGTTAGATATTTTTCAGAAGGAAGGGCGTACTGTTGTTTACAAGAAAGACATATACATTTATTTCTTGGAGCAGGAGAACAAGAATCTTAGGCAAGAGGTGGAGAATCGGAAGAATTATGCCTTTCACATATATCAAAGATACCGTGATTATATGCTCTATTCCAAACGTGCGGAATTGGAAGCGTTCTTTACAGAATATCAGAATAAATCTGAGGAAATGACTAATCAGTTAAGAGAGATACACAGAAAGCGTATGGGATTACGGAAACAGATGCGTGAAGGTGTTATTGATAATCTACAATATCAGCGTTTGTGGATGCCTATAAACAAAAAGAAGAGTGAAATAATGGCTGAGGTGATACGGTTTGAACGTGATACACTGAAAGAAATGTTTCCCGACTTCACCGTATCAGCGTATGATGTAAAACGGTTCTTAGAAGAAAAGGACGATGAAAGAAAGTAATATAATAACAATTAAAAAATACAATTATGAATAAGAAAACAGTAGTATGTGAGTATGTTGGTTTCGGTCATCCTGATGTGGTAGCTGACATGATTAGTGATGCCGTCTTGGATGAGTTCTTGAAGAAAGACCCCAAAACAAGAGCCGGTATAGAGGTGATGGTGAAGGATAATATCGTTGTCCTTGGCGGTGAGGTTAAATCACAGGGAAGAATAGACTATGATTCCACTGTCAGACGTGTCTTTGAAAGTTTGCCTTATCCAATAAACCACCATCTTACAGCAGACAAGATAAAGGTGATAAACCTTATAGGTAAGCAGTCTCCCGAAATCAGCAGGGGTGTAGACAAAGAGGATGGCAGTGTAAATGCAGGTGACCAAGGTTGGGTATGTGCAATGGCAACCAATGAGACGGAGGACTATTTGCCGTTAGGGGTACATGTGGCGAAGAAGATATGCCAATATGTTGCCTCTCAGACGGAATTAGGACTTGGTCCCGATTGCAAGTCACAAGTTATCATTGATTATGACAAAGAAGGACATGGACGAATAAATTTTATATTAGTCAGCACTATGCAGCAAGGCAATTTAGAGAATGACAGACAAGCCATTATCTCAATGATACAAGACAACAAGATAGGCTTCAGTGACAACATCTTTTCCAAGTATTTCCTTTGTGATGATGAGCCAAAAATCATTGTAAATCCTAATGGAGAGTGGCGTATCGGTGGCAGTGTATCAGACTGTGGTATTACAGGCAGAAAGATTGTAGTTAATCAGTTTGGTGGATATTGTCCTGTTGGAGGCGGAAATCTTCATGGGAAATGTATGAGCAAAGTTGACCGTAGCGCAGCCTATATGTGCCGTTATCTTGCAAAGAACATCGTGGCAGCAGGTGTTGCAAGTACGGCAATAATAGAACTATCTTACATCATCGGTGAGCCTCAACCTTCTTCAATTAACGTTGAACTAACTGATAATTTGTATGAAGTTGATGATGTAATAGAGTGGATAAAGGCAAATGTAGACCTCAGTCCAAGTGGTATTATCAAGCGTTTTGACGGAGGCTATCCACGTTACTTCAATACCGCACGTTTCGGACATTACGGCAAGTCAGATAAGGAAATGCAGGACGAGCAGACAGCCCGATTATATCCTTGGGAAAAAACAGACTTAGCAAGTGGTTTGTTTCACTTTTTGAGCACAAAGAAATAACAGTGATATTTCATTTATGCAGTCTTTTTAATGTCATTTTGGTCTTAGATATGGGGTAAATCTATATCTGAGACCTTTTTCTTGTATTATGTTTCATAGATAATTCATAATAATCTTAGTGATTAACTTTAGTTATCTTAAGTTCCTTGGTTATCTCATTATTTTATAGTACCTTAGCCTGTGAATTAGAAATATAGAACATATGAGAACAGTAGCATTTTGTAGAGTATCTACCAGCGTACAGGAATATGAAAGACAAGTTAATGAATTGTCCGGCTTAGCACAGAGAAATGGTTGGACTGTTGAGGCTACATTTGCGGAGAAAATCAGTGGCGCAAAGAAAAACACAGAAAGAACGGAACTATTACGCATGGTTGAATATGTGAAGGCACATCATATTAATAAAGTGTTGGTAACGGAATTGTCTCGTCTTGGTCGAGATACTCTACAGGTATTACAAGTCATAGAACTCCTCAATAAAGAAGGAATCTCTCTTTATATTCAGAATTACAACATAGAAACCTTAACGGATGAAGGTAAGGTTAATCCCATGTCTCAGTTCCTAATCACAATTCTTGCAGAAGTAGCTCGTATGGAGCGCAAGACAATTAGGGAGCGTGTAGAGAGTGGTTATAATAATTTCCGTGCTAATGGTGGTAAGGTAGGACGTAAGGAGGGATATAGAAAATCTGATGAGGCTATGAAAGAAGAATATGCGGAAGAAATTAGATTGCTTAAGAAAGGCTATTCACTTAGAAATATACAGAAACTAACCTCTACAAGTGTGAATACACTGAGAAAAATAGCCAAGATTACAAATTTTAACTAAAACAATTACACACTTATGCTCTCACGTAGTATGTTTGCATTGCTAAGATATTAGCAAGCGTTCTTTGAAATGGTGTGAAAAAAGACTGAAGGCAAAAGAGAAGAAAAATGTAATCCATAAATAATAGAATAAAATATAGATATCAAATACAAATATTAGAAGCCTCATTGAGGTAACGGTTTTAAGCTAATCCTGTCGAACAGAAGACTTTTCCATAGGTGATGCCATGGATAAAGAGACGAAAAACGAATAAGTGCGAAAGCACACCTTATAAATAATCGCTATGTTGACGTTGGAAACATGCACAAAAGTACTAAACAATGGAAACAAGAAATATAACAATGAAGAAATTAAGCTAATAAGAGAATACTTGTATCTATTAGCAAACCTTCAAGTAGAAAATGAGAATGTTTAATAAAAAATTAAAATAAATAGAGAATAATGAAAGTAATTTTATATTGCCGTGTAAGCACGGACGAGCAAGCTGACGGTTGTTCGCTTGATATGCAAGAAAGATTTCTTAGGTCTTATTGTGAAAGAAACAGATATGAAATCATAAATGTTTATCACGAAGACTATTCCGCCAAATATTTCGACATAAACCGTCCCGAATTTAAGAAAATCTACAGTTATTGTAAAGCTCACAAGAAATCGGTGAATAAAATACTGTTTCTTAGATGGGATAGGTATTCTCGCAATGTAGAATTTGCATTCACATATAAAAGAAAATTATATGATGAATTGGGCATTGAAATTAATACAGTAGAATCTCCTATTGATTTTACTTCACCCGATTGGCCGACTCTTTTAGCTTTATATTGTGGAACAGCCCACTCGGAAGATGAGAAAATTTCAAGAAGAACGAAAGATGGAATCCACGGAACATTATTAAAGGGTCAATGTGCCAATAAAGCCCCAAGGGGGTATAAGAATGTCAGAACCGATAAACATAGTACACATGTAGAAGTGGATATGCCAAAAGCAAAACTTATCCGCCAAATTTTTGAAGAGATAGCCAAAGGAATAGAAACACCAAGTTGTATTCGTAGAAGGTTATGTCCTTTTATTGCAGAAAGCTCATTCTTTGGAATGCTCAGAAATATTTTCTATATAGGAAAAATCCGTGTACCTGCTTATAAGGATGATCCAGAAACTATTGTAGAAGGAGTGCATGAAGCTATCATACCGGTAGATATATTTAATAAGGTACAAGACATTTTGGATGGGAAGAAGAAAAAGTCTCCTAAATTGAGTAAGAAAATCAATCCCGATTTATTTCTTCGTCAATTCCTTATTTGCCCTATATGCGGTCATGCTCTCACAGGTGCTGTTAGTCGTGGTAATGGTGGCAGATATGCTTACTATAATTGTTGTGAGGAAGCCAAACATATCAGAGTAAGAGCTGAAAAAGTTAATGAAGGATTTGCCAAGTATGTGGGTAGTCTTAAACCAAACGAAACTGTTTTGAATTTGTATGAGCAAATTCTTAATGATGTGAGAAAAGAACAGAAAACAAATGTTAATGAAGAGATTACCCAATTACAAAATAAGATGCTTGTCTTTCAGAAGAGAATTCAAGCTGCAAAAGATAAGTATTTGGACGGTGAAATGTCTAAGTCGGAAAAAGACGAAGCCATAAATCATAATCAAAAAGAGGTTGATTTACTGCAAGAGAAGATAGAAATACTTAGAGAAGGCAATCGTTCAAAGATTAAACCAAAGTTAGAATACTCTATGTCATTGATAAACAATATAGATAAGTTTATTTTGGATGCGCCCGTAGAAACGAAAGTCAAGCTAATAAGTTCGATGTTTCCCGAAAAAATCGAATTTGACGGAGAAAAATATCGAACCAACTCATACAACAAAGTGCTTGACCTTATCTATCAGCAAACCAAAGTGTTAAGAGGGATGGAAAAAGAAAAAGGAGAAAGATGTAACCCTTTCTCCCATTCAGTACCCAGAGCGGGGGTCGAACCCGCACGCCTTTCAGCATCGGTGTTTGAGACCGACTTGTCTACCGATTCCAACATCTGGGCTTGTCGTTTTGACAATTTCGGGTGCAAAGGTAAGGTTTTTTTTTGATTATTCCAAATAAAATGCGAAAAAACAATTACTTACCGCCCTTTTTTTCGTAACTTTGCATGCCAAAAAGTTCATTTGACATAAAAAGAATGAAGAATCGCTGACACCGTTGCGGTAACTAACTGATGTCAGCCGTTAACGCGGCTGACACGGTGGCGGACTATTGTTCTTCCTTTAGTGAAAAGTGAAAAGTGAAAAATCGCGCTGACGCAATTAGACCCCCCAAGCGGAGAGCGTAATCTATCTTCCCC
>OLFV01002958.1_pt1 | contig 11500 bp, 10 predicted proteins | sample 1605551 | NCBI WGS metagenome assembly OLFV01 (sample SAMEA3888922, study PRJEB22519) | human gut metagenome | biome: human gut; feature: human-associated habitat; material: faeces | place: Denmark | collected 2011
TATTGTTTCGTCATAATATGAGTACGGCAAACCTACCTGAGTAGTTACAAAAGTTATGAATAAATGTTAAATATGTCATTAAGTCACCCAAACTCAATATAGAAGCCGTTACCTTACCAAAGAAAAACCCCCTCCAGAGAGTTGCTGGAGAGGGCTATTGTAAAAGCTATGATATTGCAGTGTAAAAGCTAAGATGTTGGGATGTAATAACTATGCTTTATTAGAAAGTAACATACCAGTCAGGGCGCTCTGTGTCAGCAAGCACGCGCTCAAGTTCGTAGTCTTCTGGGTTTACTTGATGTGCCCATGCCACTCGTTGCGTGAGATTTATTGCGTGACCATCAAAGTCTTCATTGTTTGCCTCACCGTAGAAAGTGGTCTTTTCCTTAGAAGGATCGCCCCAATTGTGCCATCCTGCGGGATTGATAAACTTGCCCATGGTGCAATCAAGGAACACAGTCTTGGCAAAAGGACGCCAAGGACGACCGAGATAGATGCCTTCCAATTCTTGCTCGGCAGTGATGCGACAGTAACGGAACACATATCCGAAGGCATTTCCTTCTGGTGTAGAAGCTGCAGTAATGTAGCCTTTGCCGAGACAATGTATGTGGCAATTGTCAAAATATGCTGTAGAAGAACCGAAGATAAAATCCACAGTGCCTTCTATATAGCAGTTTTTGTAGAGCTGCTTTGACTGCTTTCCGTAGGTGTAGAGAGTGTCTTGAAATCCAAGAAACTTACAATTCAGAAACACACAACGCTTGCCTGCCACAAACATAGCTACCGCTTGACCCACAGGACCAGCTGTGTTGGCAAAGGTGATGTTCTCTGCACGGAAGTCAGGAGAAAAGACATAGAAAGATGAAGAGCCAGAAGTGCCTTTGTCCTCACCGAATATATTCTTCTTTTGAGCGAAGTCATTATATTGTATTACGGTGTTGTCGCGGTTCTGACCTACGAGTTTTATGTCAATCTTACTCTCGGGAATGACCACCTTTTCCTTATAAGTGCCAGACTTGACGAATATCTTTGTCTGCTTCTTACGATAGTCGGGCACTGCATTTATGGCTTCCTGAATAGTCTTATAGTCGCCAGAGCCATCAGCCGCAACTACGAAATCGAATGCTTCTGCCTTTGCCATCAAGGCTGTGCAGAAGAGAAGGAGGGATAGGATTGTTCTCATTTTTTGCATTTGTCGTTTGGTTTGTTGTTTTGTTGTTTTGGTTTTTTGTTGTTTTGTTATTTTGTTATTTTGTTGTTTTGTTGAGGCTTTTCCTCGCTTCTTCCAGCGCTTCCATGCGCTCAACGCAAGTACCGCATTTGCCACAAGGTTCATCTCCTCCCTTATAACATGACCAGGTCTCGTCATAATTGATGCCAAGAGCTAGGCCGCGACGTACTATTTCAGCCTTGGAAATATTGGTATAAGGAGCTAATACGTTGACATCTACGTAGGTGCCAGCCTTTGTTGCCTCATTGATAGCATTGATAAATTCAGGTCGGCAGTCAGGATAGATGCTGTGATCTCCACCATGATTGGCAATCAGAACATTTTTCAGACCGCGACTTTCCGCCACTCCTGCAGCGATGGAAAGCATTATGCCGTTGCGGAATGGTACTACTGTCGATTTCATATTATCGTCATCATAATGTCCTTCTGGAATTTCCCCACCGCCTTCAAGGAGACTTGATGTGAAATATTTAGACATAAAACCAAGTGGAATGACTATATGCTCGATGCCAAGACGCTGACAATGGAGCGCTGCAAAGGGAATCTCCTTTGCATTATGCTTTGAACCGTAATCGAAACTAATACCAAGTGCAATGTCATCCTTGCGGTCATAGAGTAGGGTAACGGAGTCCATTCCGCCACTTACTATTATTACTGAGTCTTTCATTTTTATGTTATAGAGTGTTGATGTTTAGTTGTTTGGTGGTTTAGTTGTTTGGTGGTTTAGTTGTTTTGTTGTTTTGTTGAATGATTGAAAGATTGTTACATCCAACAAACTAACAAAACAACAACCAAACAAAACAACGACCTAATCAGTAAGCCGCCTTGTCAGGGCATACTATAGTCAATGCCGTCTTGAATATTATCTTGATGTCGAGCCAGATACTCCAGTGCTCTATATACCATATATCCTTCTTTACACGACCTTCCATCTGCCATAGTTCCTCGGTCTCGCCACGGAATCCGCTTATCTGGGCTAAGCCTGTGATGCCAGGTTTATAGACATGACGTACCATATACTTATTTATTATGGCAGAATATTTCTCTGTATGCAAGAGCATATGAGGGCGAGGACCTACGATACTCATATCACCTTTCAGCACATTGAAGAACTGAGGGAACTCGTCGATGTTGGTCTTGCGCATAAAATTGCCGAAAGGAAACTTGCGCGGATCATTCTTCGTGGCCTGAATCTTGTTGGCATCAGCGTTGATGTGCATAGATCTGAATTTATAGCACATGAATGGCTTGCCGTTAAGTCCTGTGCGAGCTTGCACGAAGAAGATACTTCCAGGGCTTTGCTTCTTGATGATTAAAGCCACAATAGGCAGGAAAGGAAGCAGGCATATCAGCGCTATCAGGCTCACTACTATATCAAATACGCGCTTGATAAGCTTGTTGGATGCTTCCTGAAGTGGGTCGCGATAGTTTGTGAAAACCAGGGAATCCCCCAGCATTTCCGGGTGGAGTGACATCTGGATATTAGGGAATATGCGTGGCACATAGAAGAAATGTATCATATTCCTGTCGCAGAAATCAATGATCTGTCGCAGGTCTTCAGTCCTGTCATGCGAAATACTGCAGAATAGTTCATCGATTCCATAATCCGGAGGTGTCTTTGATGTGATAATATTGATAAGATCTTCCCAGTTGCCTATCATTTTCAGTCCCTTCGGAGCGTCCTCTATTTCGTCGTTGCTATAATATCCAAGCACGCGGTAACCAGTGGAAGGGTCAGCCATTATCTCATTATATATCAGCAGATTTGCAGGGTCATTGCCTATAAAGAGAGCCGTTTTGGAGTTTCTTCCCAATGTCCTCAATCTCTGAAGGCATAGCCTTTCCAATATTCTCATGATGACAAAGACGACAGTCATAGCCACAGTGAGCAACACTCCGAAATGGATGTATTGTCCACTTTTAGTCATAAGTCGGCATGTGATGATAAAACACCAAACGAATGTGATGACAAACCTGATGTTGCGCTGTAAGATTTGCTCGATTCTAATCTTGCGGAAATACAATATCGGAGGCAATACCAATGTGGTGATAAAAACGCTGAGCGAGAGGATTACCATAGCCGATTTCGTGCCATAATACAGGCTTTGTGGCATGTGCGTATTGTAAAAAATACGAAATCCCATAAAGACAAGGTTGGCTGTAACTACGTCAGTCAACATTATGAGTATTTTTATCAATCTATGACCTTTGGCTCTGAGCATATCTTATATAGGTTATTATAGTTTGCTGCTTTCGTCCTTGCAGTAGTTTTCTTCTTTCTGTTTACAGTTCAGACTATATTATTTGGCAAAGATAATACTTATTTTTTAGAAAAAAGCGTTTTAGATAAAAAACTTTCATTTTTGTTGTCTTTTTTCATTTTTTTAGATTACCTTTGTGGACGATTTTACATTTACAATATAAAATATGGGATTTTTATCTAAGATTTTCGGAAAAAATGAAACTGTCGAAACAGTCGGTGGAATGCAAGACTATATGACTCTCATCAGAGTATATTTCCAAGCTGCTATAGCAGCGCAGGTAGGCATTACAAATATCGGTATGCTCCCTGACTTGCGTGTATTCAAAACCACATTCAAAGTGCCTACTGAGCACAATAAGCTCGGAGTGGGCGAGAAGTCAAGATGCCGCAAGATGATTAAGGAAATGTATGGTCACGACGATGCTTTCTTCAAGGAAATAGACAAAAGTGTAAGTAAGAACTGTCGCAAACTGCAGGATGTGCAGCCTTACCTCCTTCAGTTTCAGGGATTCTCTCAGGACATGATGATGCTGATGGGTAATCTGATGAAATTCAAGCTCCGCATTCCTTCTTTCTTTAAGAGTGTCATCCGTACTGCAACGGAAAAGACTGTAGGCGAAGTATTTACAAGTAATAATTTCTCTGATCCTGCTACTCTCAAGGCGGTGGCTTCAGTCCGTAAATACAATGCTCGTCTGAATTTCTCTCAGCAGTGGGTGACAGACTTCGTATATCAGGTGGTGATGCTTGCCAAGAAGGAGAAGCAGCCTGCAGAACAGGGATAGTACGATGTGCCACACCTTTAGTCTCCCAGAAAGGAGAATAAGGTGAGATGCAAAAAAATAAGTGCAAATTATTCGTGAAATCTTTGGTGAAACAAATGATTTTCACTATCTTTGCACGAAATTCGTTGTGAATAATGACCGCAAAAGATACAACTCTAACCACATTTACCACCAGGGTGCGACAGATGATACTAAAGTATCAGGAAGTCCGCAAGGAGAATAGTGAGCTCTATGCTATGGTGGATGAGCGCGACAAGGAAATTGCCGAGCTCAAGAAGAGTGTGTCTGAGTGGGAAAAAGAATATAAAGCATTGAAGATGGCAAAGATGATTGAGGTGACAGATGGTGACCTTGAGGCGGCAAAAAACCGTATATCTAAGCTTGTCAGAGATGTAAACCAGTGCATAACGCTACTGAGTGAGAATTAGAAATAGACTAAGACGCAGTTTGTTATGGCAGAAGTAGTAAAAGAGAAGCAACGCATAAATCTACATATTTACGATCTTGATATCTCTATCACGGTGGATGCTGACCAGGAGCAGTACTATCGTGAAGCGACAAGTTTTATCAATGATAGGCTCAATGCCTATTTTAGTGCCTATAAAGGTCGTAAAGCCGATAAGGAAATAATGTATTATGCAATGATTGATATGGCGATTCGCTATGTCACGGAGGCAAAGCGCAATGACGTGGAGCCTTACGAAGATATTCTCAAAAAGCTTACTTCTGAGATAGAAAGTGCGCTTTAGCTTTCAGTTTTAGAATAATCAATAATTAGAGAATATCAAAATATAACTGCTTAACATCTTATATGGTATATGTAATAATAGCCGTGGCTGCCCTTATCATCGGCGGTTTCGTGGGCTACTTGTTTTTCCGCTATGTATTAAAAGGAAAATATAATGAGATGATAGATGCCGCTGAAAAGGAGGCTAACGTACTGAAAGAGAAGAAACTCCTTGAGGTAAAGGAGAAGTTTATCAACAAGAAGAGCGAGCTCGAAAAGGAAGTACAGCAGCGCAATCAGAAGATTCAGCAGAGTGAAAACCGTCTGAAGCAGCGCGAGATAAACCTTAATCAGCGTCTGGAAGAGTTGGGACGTCGCCGTCAGGAGGTAGAACAGTTCCAGCAGCGTGTGGATAATGAGAAGAAGCTCCTTGCTCTCAAGGAGGAAGAACTCGAAAAACTCCAGCTCAAAGAGCGTGAGAAACTGGAAGAGCTTTCTGGCCTTTCTGCTGATGAGGCACGCACAAGACTCGTGGAAAGTCTTAAGGATGAGGCACGCACAAATGCGGCTGCTTACATCAATGAGATAATGGACGAGGCAAAACTGAATGCAAACCAGCAGGCAAAGAAGATAGTAATACAGACTATTCAGCGTGTGGCTACTGAGACAGCAGTGGAAAACTCTGTCAGCGTATTCCACATTGACAATGACGAAGTGAAAGGTCGTATCATCGGACGTGAAGGTCGTAACATCCGTGCCCTTGAGGCTGCGTGCGGTGTAGAAATCGTTGTCGATGACACACCAGAGGCTATCGTAATTTCTGCATTCGACCCAATACGCCGTGAAGTCTGCCGTCTTGCCCTTCATCAGCTTGTGGCTGACGGACGAATTCACCCTGCTCGTATCGAGGAAGTGGTGGCAAAGGTCAAGAAACAGCTTGATAATGAGATTATCGAAACTGGTAAGCGTACCACTATCGACCTCGGTATTCATGGTTTGCACCCAGAACTTGTGCGTATCGTAGGTAAGATGAAGTATCGTTCATCATACGGTCAGAACCTTCTCCAGCATGCTCGTGAGACAGCAAACCTCTGTGCTGTTATGGCTTCAGAGCTCGGTCTTAACCCTAAGAAGGCTAAGCGTGCTGGTCTGCTTCATGATATTGGTAAGGTGCCTGATGAGGAAAGCGAACTCCCACACGCACTCTACGGAGCTAAAATTGCAGAGAAATATAAGGAGAAACCTGATATCTGCAACGCTATTGGTGCCCACCATGACGAGATGGAGATGAACACTATGCTTGCTCCAATCGTGCAGGTATGTGATGCTATCTCAGGTGCTCGTCCAGGAGCACGTCGTGAAATCGTTGAGGCTTACATCAAGCGACTGAATGATCTTGAGGCTATTGCAATGAGTTATCCTGGCGTTACCAAAACTTATGCTATCCAGGCAGGTCGTGAGCTCCGCGTTATTGTTGGCGCAGACAAGATGTCTGATGCTGAGACAGAGGCACTCAGTGGTGAAATCGCTACAAAGATTCAGACTGAGATGACTTATCCTGGTCAGGTGAAGATTACCGTTATCCGCGAAACCCGTTCAGTGGCTTACGCTAAGTAATCGCTTGCTGACTATGTGATTTTCATAGTTTCACGCTGAAATAAGTTATTTCCGTAAAGCATTCTTTTTCCTATCACAAAGAAGAGACACGATAAAAGCCCCGTAAGAACTATCTTGCGGGGCTTTCTTATATAATAAAATAGGCTTTTTCGTTTTATCACAAAGGTGCTTTCAATACCTTTCCAACCGAGTAACCCTCCAGTGTTGCGGCTTTTTCCAGTTGTTTCTTGTAGTAAAAAGCGATGCTTCCCACAAAGCAGACGGGTAGGTCAGGGCGATTATAATGGCAGACATTACGGCGGAAAAAGAGTCGGAAACAATCAATAATCATATTTTCCAACCATGCCACCTCATTGATATGACGAGCAATGAAAGTGGATAGCGAAGCGAGAAAACGGTTTGCCATAGGTTCACGATATACCTTTTGGATTATATCAGCTTGGCTCAACCCGGTTTCTCTCTCAAATACAGGAATGAAATCTTCGTGACACCCCTTGTAAAGTTCGGTGATAAAAGTCTTTCCAATCACCGCTCCGCTGCCCTCATCGCCAAGAATATATCCCATAGGAGATACATTGCGGACTATCTTTTTGCCATCATAAAGGCAGGAATTGGCACCGGTTCCCAGTATGCAAGCAATGCCTTCAGACTCGCCGCAGAGCGCTTTAGCAGCACCAAGAAGGTCGCTTCCCACCTCAATATGCTTCACTTTAGGAAACGTATTGCCGATAATTCGCTCCATCACAGGGCATAAAGCAGGTGTGCAACCAGCACCGTAATAATATATCTCATTGATATTATCCAGCAGATGCTCGGCAGAAGCAGAATTGTCACTGCATTCTATATTCCTGAAAGCATTCTTATCAAGAGCAGAAAGCGCCTCTTTTAGAGCAGGAACCAACTGTTCATCCAATACAGAAGCAATCATTTCCTCCTTCATGTGGAAAGGGTTGATGCCCTGCGTTTTTACCTTTACTATCGTAGAAGAACCGTCTTTCACGCACCAATCAGTTTTGGTGCTGCCGCTGTCTGCAATGAGTCTCATATCGTCGTTTATGGTGTTACTGATGGAATGATGTGTTATAATTTGGACAAAAGTACTAAATTAAAGTGAGAATATGCCAAAATGAGGGACTTTTTTTGTAATTTTGCGGTGAAATTGCAAAAAGAAAATACTAATGATAAAAAGATTATACTTACTTCTTATTATGTTCTTCTGCATCGTCACCACATCTCATGCGGTGCTGAAGGAAGACAGTATTGCCAATACGTTGAGTCTTCTTCGTCAGGAATTGGTGAAATATCATGACGAAATCTCTGCAAAGCAGGCTGCGAGCGTGTCATCAAACCGTCGCGTATTCTCCGTGCTGATGGAGACAGTGCAGCGCAGTAATCAGAATGCGCTTATGCTATATTCCCAGAAGGACGGCTATGTCTTTGACCTCACATACGCTTGTCATGAGGCAATACAGCAGTATCATGAGTTTGAAAAGCAGATTACCCCTTTCAAAAACTTTGTAGGCAAGGCTGACGGAGAGGTGGAACGCTATGACAGCCTTATCAATTGTCTTCGCGCTATGCCGGAGAATATCCTCGGAAAGCAGGCAAAAATGGACCGTAGCGTATGCCTCGCAGTGGCTGTAAATACCAGAAGAATGCTCGTGGAGAATCAACAACAGCTCTCAGAGTATATCTATTACTATCAGGCTACGGAGAACCGACTCCGCAACCTCGATGATTATGCCAACAAGCGTTATAACCAAATACAGAACAGCATATTCCGTAATGGAGGCGATTCTTACATCTCTATACTGTCACGCTTAGGCACTTACCTCTCACAGACTAAGGAAAGCATTGATGGCAAATACTTTCAGAAGACGAAGGTGCAGTCACAATGGGATGCGAGAATTATCGTCGGACTCTTCTTTGTCATCATTATCTATGGCATAATAGCTATACTTATCAATCAGTTGATTGTCCGACTGATAGTCACCAGACTTATCCAGCATGGCAGGCTGCAAGGCATTGCCGAATGGTTTATGCAGAAGCGGTTCTGCATTATCCTTGCCTCCACAGTGGTAACCTTTGCCTTGATACTTGGATTAGTGCATCTCACGTCCCAGCAGAACTTCATTATCATGGCATCAAACCTGCTTGTGGAGTTTGCATGGCTACTCAGTGTGATTCTTATCTCGCTGCTTATCCGCGCAAAGGCAGAGCACGTTAAGAGTGCTTTCCGTATTTATTCTCCGCTGATAGTCAATGGATTCGTGGTCATCAGTTTCCGAATCATATTGATTCCTAACGACCTTGTCAATCTCATCTTTCCCCCAATCCTTCTTGTCTGCGCGCTTTGGCAGTGGAATGTCATACTGCGTCATAGGAAGAATGTGGATATGAATGATAAATACTATGCTTATATTTCGCAGAGCATATTCATTGTATCACTGGTAAGTTCGATGATTGGCTACACATTACTTTCAGTTCAGATACTGATATGGTGGATAATGCAGCTCACTTGCATACTTACAATTACCTGCATCCGCGACTGGTATAATGAGTTAAGCAAGCGCAAGCACCTCAAAGAACTGCCTATCACGAAGAATTGGCATTATAATTTCTTCTCAAATGTGATGCTTCCAGTAGCAGGATTTTTCTCTATATTGCTCAGTGTGTATTGGGCTGCCGATGTGTTTAATCTTTCACAGTTGGCTAAAGAGAAGTTTGTAGAGTACTTTGTGGATATCAACGAACTGCGACTTAGCGTCTGCAATATATACGTAGTCATCATCTTATGGTTTATATTCAAGTATATCAATGACACTACAAAGGCATTCGTATCGCTATTTTACAGAAAGACAAGTCCAGAAACGGCGGATTCGCGTATTGGAATGATAAATAATGTCCTTCAGGTGGTGGTCTGGGGCGCTTGGCTTCTTATCAGTCTCGCTATCATGCGCATCAATAACAGTTGGATACTCGTCATTGGTGGCGGCCTCTCCACAGGTATCGGCTTCGCTTCCAAGGATATACTGGAAAATATCTACTATGGTCTTTCGCTCATGGCAGGTCGTATTCGTATCGGTGATATGATAGTCTGTGACGGCATCCGTGGTAGAGTGACGAGCATTTCATATACCAGTACGATGCTGACAGCCACCGACGGCTCGGTCATTGCCTTCACCAATTCCCAACTTTTTGCCAAAAACTATCAGAATATGACGCGCAATCATGGTTGGGAATGCCATGTGCTCGACGTCGGAGTGGCTTATGGTACGGACGTGAGAAAATGCAAACAGCTGCTTCTGGATGCCGTTTCGCAGTTGGACTGCATCAATAAGGAAAAGGGCGTAAAGGTGGTGCTGAAAGGTCTTGGCGACTCAGCCTTGGTGCTCAAAGTCCTTGTCTGGCTACGAGTAGAAACGCAATATGCCGATGATGGCATAGTCCTTGAATGTATATATAATACCCTCAACGATAATAAGATAGAGATACCGTTCCCACAGACGGATGTCCACATGAAACAATAAGAGTAACAACAAAAAATAATAATAATAGAAGTGCTAAAAAGATACATTTCAGGAATAATACTCCTGATGAGCATTATGGGCGCGAAAGCCCAGACATCAGATTCACTTATCGTAGATATTATGCGCAAAGAGGGCGTCTCTTTTTCGCATGATAATAGTGTAACCCTCCTGACATCGGGCAGAGAGAAATTTCAGGATATGTTTGCGGCTATACGTCAGGCAAGGAAAAGCATTCACCTGGAGTATTTCAACTTTCGTAATGACTCCATAGCCAATGCCCTTTTCGACCTTCTCGCCAAGAAAGTGACAGAAGGAGTGGAGGTGCGTGCGCTGTTTGACGGTTTCGGAAACGATTCCAATAATAGACCGTTGAGGAAAAAGCACGTGGAGTATCAGCGTAGTCGTGGCATCCAACTGTATGAGTTTGACCCGATACGTTTCCCTTGGATCAATCACGTATTCCATCGTGATCACCGCAAGATAGTGGTCATCGACGGAAGAATAGCCTACACCGGTGGCATGAATGTGGCTGATTACTACATCAAAGGTACGGAAGTGGTGGGCGAATGGCATGATATGCACTGCCGTATAGAGGGTGAAGAAGTCAATACGCTCCAGCGTATCTTCCTCAGAATGTGGAATAGAGTGACTGGCGAAAACGTGTCTGGCGACCAATATTTCCGTCAGGTATGGGATAATTCTGCTTTTACCAGACTGAAGCCTGACACCACATCTACGGCAGGACGAAAGATGGTAGGTATAGCAAATCGTGAACCGCACCGCACTCCTAAGGTGATGCGACGCTTCTATGTGGGCGCTATAAATAGTGCAAAAGATAGTATCAAGCTCCTCAATCCTTACCTCACGCTCACCCATTCTGTAAAGAAAGCCATCAAGCGTGCGCTCAAGCGTGGCGTGAAATTTGAGGTTATGCTCGCCGAAAAGAGTGATATTCCATTGACTCCAGACTGCGCTTTCTATAATCTTCACTGGATGATGAAGAAAGGAGCAGAGGTGTGGATATTCCAAGGCGGTTTCCATCATACCAAAGTGATAATGGTGGATGGTAATTTCTGCACAGTGGGCAGTACGAACCTTGATGCTCGCTCACTCAGATGGGATTATGAGGAGAATGCAATCATCATAGATAAACCTACAACTCACGAACTGTCAACGCTTTTCGACCGCGACAAGCAACGCAGTTTCCGCCTTACCAGAGACAACTGGAAGACATGGAAGTCATGTGGACAGCGATTCAAATGCTGGTTTGCGCATTTGTTTGCCACTTGGCTATAGTGTTCTTTACTCAACTTACGCAAGCAATAAATCGCCCCTCAGTCCCCACTG
>OLFV01002962.1_pt1 | contig 11487 bp, 13 predicted proteins | sample 1605551 | NCBI WGS metagenome assembly OLFV01 (sample SAMEA3888922, study PRJEB22519) | human gut metagenome | biome: human gut; feature: human-associated habitat; material: faeces | place: Denmark | collected 2011
CCACTGACCCCCTCTGCCCATTTTCCCAACTATATTTAACACTTGTTGCCGAAGATTTAACAATTCTGAACACAGTTTGGCACGCTTTTTGCAGTGAACCCTCGATGAACTATTTTTAACATTTCAGTCGCCAGATTTAACAAACAATAACCTGCCTTGGCACGATTTTTGCACAGGTTAAAACCTTGAAACCTCGATGAACTATTTAACATTTCAAGGGTGAACTATTATCAACTGTTAAATTTCATGGGCTAAATTCTTGCACCCTCGTTGAACTATCTGTCACCAGACCCTCGATGAACTATCTGGATGCCGACCAGAAGCCCGATGAACTATCTGCCTATCAGTTTTATTATATATAATATAATAAAACAAGCGTTTTAAGGCTATGTTTTATAGAGAGTGGTACAAGTGACTGCCCTGTAACAGAAAGTGTCTTACAGAGCGTTTCTGACCCCTTCTGTGGCTTCTGTTACTATCAGTTGCTTATGCTGCATACAGAAGAAAAAATAAGGTGACGCTTGATGTCGCCACCTTATTCATATCAGATTTAGTTTGATGGACTGCTTGGGTTTATGTATATGCCGTACTTCAACTCTGTTTCAATCATCTGCTTTTCGTCAGCGGTCATTTGAGCGGTGCTTATCTCACATTCTGTAATGCGAGCGAAGCCTGTGATAGACCCTATCACCTTGCGCACACATTCATCGTTATTGACATAAGCATTCATGCTCTCTCGCCACATAACCTTAACGAATGGGTTAAGACCATACATGAAACGACTGCTGAAACCTGTGTCACCCACTATGTCATAATCAGATGTCTTGTAGATTAAGGCACTTGATACGTTGCAGTCATGTACCGAGAAGATTATGCCGTCAGTAGATAGTTTAGCCACGGCTTCACCTGTGATAACATTGACCTCATAAGTGAGGTTTACAGGCTTACCGATGTAAGACACTTCTATGCCGACAAAACCGACAAACGGCAAGAACATCTGGATATTGCTGTTATAGTCTGTGAGGTCATTGTTGTGAAATGGTATGGTGACATTGCCAAAGTCCAAGACCACTATATCAGATTTAGGTGTCTTAGCGTGAATACCTGTGTTCACGTCACCTGTGGTTATCACTGCGTCAATGGTCTCACCAACAGGGCAGAATAGCCTAAACAGGTTGGTGACGTACTTGCCGAGGTCTTCTGCGGTCTTAGAGAAACGCTGTTCTGCAAACGCTTTGAGATTATCATTTGTCAGTTCATAGACGTTTATAGAGCCGTAGAAGCCACTATACACCACATCAGCCACAACAGCCCCTCTAAGAGCGATTGTGTACTCTTTTTGGAAAGGGTTGCCGTTGTTATCTGACAACAGATTGAATGTCGCTACCTTACCGCCCTCTGACAGCACACCTGTTTCTTCTCGTCTATTCATCGGGCTTGCTTCATCAGCGTTATCAGCCGTAGGTGCTACCTCAAACTTATAGCCATCATTAGCCGTTACAGTGAGAGTATCGCCACTTACAGAGTATGTGGTGTATTCTATGGTGTTGTTTATTTTGTAACCATCCAACACCACACTGCCATTGACTGTAATCTCTTTGTCCTTAGAGAATGGGTGTCCGTTATCATCTGACAACAGATTGAACGTGGCTACCGTATTATTTTCAGAGAGTACACCTGTTTCAGAACGTCCGTCCAAGAGACCTGTGCCACTTGTTGCAGTGGGTGCAGTTTCAAACTTGTAACCAGCATTAGCGGTCACAGTAAGAGTATCACCATTGACTGCATAGGTCGTATTTTCAATGGTATTGCTTACCAAGTAACCTTTTTCCACCACACTACCACTGACAGTAATAGAGGTGTTCTTGGGGAATGAGTGACCGTTATCGTCTTCCAACAGGTTAAACGTGGCTACCGTATTGTTTTCAGAGAGTACACCTGTGGCAGAGCGTCTATCCATTAGTCCAGAACCACATTCTGCTGTTGGTGCGGTTTCAAACTTGTAACCCTCATTAGCGGTCACAGTCAGAGTGTCACCATTGACTGCATACGTTGTGTTCTGAATAGTGTTGTTTATGATATATGCAGCGTCTTCCACCACTTCACCGCTCACAGTAATCTCTGTGTTCTTAGGGAATGACAAGCCACTATCATCTTCCAATAAGTTGAATGTAGCCACTTTGCCACCCTCTGACAGAACACCTGTGGCAGAGCGTCTATCCATAAGACCCGAGCCACATTGTGCTGTGGGTGCGGTTTCAAACTTGTAACCGTCATTTGCCCTAACCGTTAGGGTGTCGCCATTGACCTCATAAGTGGTGTTACCAACTGTGTTGTTTATCAGATATGAAGCACTTTCAATGGTGTTACCTTTAAGAACAAGTTGGTACATTTCAGACACACTGTTTGCTGACAAGTCCACACTTGCGGTCTTCTTATCAGAAGATACAGTGAGGTCTAACCACACCCTGCCCATCAGTCCTGCTTCGTCATAGTTATCAATGGTAGGTGTACCATCAATAGCATAGCCACTTTTTGCAGTAACCGTAACAACACCGTCCACAACTTTGTAGGTGGTGTTAGGTATATTATTCTTTATAGTATATGCCATATTTACGAGGTTTTACCGTTAAGTGTTACCATTATAATATGCCCATCTTTGTCGAACAAGTCCTGCTGTGGGAATGCAAGATGTTCTATGTGTGGGCGAGCGTCAAACACCTGTCTGCGTAGCGATATAAACTTATTAGCGTCAGAACTTTCAAACACCGTTCCTGTCGCTTCCATAATAACGTCCTCATACGTTTTAAGAACGTCAATTTTAAGACGCAACTCAATCTGGGTGTTATCAATCACGTTGTAGCCTGTGACAAAGTAATACCTATTCAGTTCACGGACAAAACAATAATTGTAGTCGAATACGCCTGTGTGTTTAAGTCTTATGACAGGTTGTAATATGTTCACCGTATCACGCATAAGCCCCTCAATGGTTGTGGGGTTTGTAAGCGTCTTATTGACAGCGTTTTCTCTGTCTGTATATTTGTATAAATCTATTGCAACCATAACTTTAATGATATAAAAAACAGGGTGTTACAGGTTGTCACGCTGTAACACCCTGTTAGGTTCAGAGCGATTAAGCCATGTAGAACACTACAAAGTTCTCGTTGGTATCATTGAAATACCCTGCGTCAAACTTAAAGTAGTTGTTGAAGAACTCTGCCTTAGCGTTGTAGTTGCTCGTAACACGTCTGTCGAGGTTTGAAACACCGAGAGCGTCACGGTCAAACATCACACCGATTACACCACTAACCTTAATGTCAGTACCGCTTGCGGTCTTTACTTCGATGGTGGAAACATCGTTGAAAGAGTAGGACTGACCGCTTGCCTGCCAACAAGGTACTGTTTCGTGCTTGCCAATAGCAACAAACTCTTTGTTGTAGGTGTCGCTATACAGGTAGGTTTCAGCACCCTTTGCAAAGTCGGTAAGCAATACGAGGTGAAGCATATCCGAGCCTGTGAAACGAGCCTTACCACCTACGTTAAACAGGGTGGAGATTGACCCAAGGCGGTCTGCATACATACCGATGGTGTATGAAGCGAAACGGATAAAGTCAGAGTTGAGAATGGCAGTATTCGCTGTGAGTTTAGTGCCAAACTTGTCGTTGTAGAGTTTCAACAGGTTCACGCATCGGTTGGTGCTTGCCTTTGTGTAGTCACCTGCGAAAGCGGTTGCGTCAGCCTTGAAAGTCTCTGCCACCATGTTATTGATAGTGCGCATAATCAGAGCGTCAGCCTTGATGGTCATAGACTTATCCACTGCGCTGTAAATCATGGAGAGAAAACCGTTCAACTGTTCTGCGTTGCTGAAAGACTCTTTTACCTGCTTTTCAGTGATTGATACAGGTACTTCAAAAGTAACCTTAGAGTTGAAGAACTTAGCGGTCACAGTAGGCTTGTGGAATACGTCCTGTGAGTACTCTTGACCGTCAGTTAGTGCCCAAGTGTCGTTTTCAGTTGCCTGTGGAATGTCGGCAGAAATCTTTTCAAGAACAGAGCCAAACTCCCAAGCGTCCATGAGGACAGATGGAACTTTACCAGCGTAAGGTCTGTTCACGAAAATCACCTTGCCAATGTGGTTCACAAGTGACTTCACATAGTTATCCACTGCGTTCTGATTGAACACCTCTTTTCCGAGGTCAATTACACCTGTAAGGTCTTCTTTAACGAGGTCGGTCTTACCAAGAACTTCGTTAGATACGCTGTTCATCAGCGTGTAGATTTGCTTTACTTCCATTGTGTATAATATTTTAGTTAATAATTTTAGGCTGCTGCCTGTAATACCTTTTTAAGAGTCTCAATGATTGATTTAAGTTGGCTAACTTCACGGTCAAGAGCCTCAATCATAGAGCGTACTTCGTCAAGTTTTATCTGGACTTCTGGGTCTTGCATTATGGCAGAGTAGATGAAATCGTAACTCATTTCATTCTCTCCAACCGATGCGCTCAATCCGTTTCCAAAGTTAAATCCAAGTCGCATCATTCGTAAACACTTAAAGTTATGTCATTCACTATATCCAACATTATCTGACGTTGGAGATTAAGCCGTCTCATAGCAATTTCTCTTTTGACATTCTCTGTGACGTAACCGCCATTAAGGTGCTTTGTTTCAGTTTCAGTGAGGTTGTAAGTCCGTTCCTCACCTCTCTGCTTTGCCCTTGACTGTCTCTCACTGTCGTCAAAGTTCTCGTTGTTAAACGGCTTCTTAGCATACAGGTTGGTGTCCGTCTCGTTTGTGTCTGCGCCCTCTGTGCCTGTCTTCTTGCGTTCTACGCTGTCACCCAAGGCGACATTGTATTCAGACTTTATAGCGTCTGTCTGTCTTTTCCAATTAAACAGGTTCATGTTGATGGTGGTTTCAACAAACGTCCTCCAACTGTCTGCCGTAATGTAGTCACACAACACCTTATTTCCGCACACTCCAAGCACATAAGTGTTAAGTTGTCGTGGTGCAATCCCCCCGAAAATCTTATTGAAATCATCGGGGAAACTTTGCTCAAAAACGGTGAAAATTCCGTCTGTGCCTGTAAACAATTCTTTGAATTTCATTGTGTCCGTCTTTAAGTTTCGTCTTCTTTATCCTTATCAGTATCTGACTTTTCGATTGTTTCGTCTGTGTCTTCTAATTTGTCAGTACTTTTAGTGTTATCTGGGTCGTCTGGGTTTGGAGTGTCGTCTGGGTTTGGAGTGTCGTCTGGGTTTGGAGTGTCGTCTGTGTCGGACGTTTCATCTATCGGGTCTTCGCCCTTTGGTGTTTCCACTTCCTGCTCCAACTCGTCATTCTGTTCGTGGGTTGTCTTCCAACTTGAATGCAAGTCCACTGTTATTTCAGTTCCAAACATTTCATTTATGGCTTCCACCGCTTGCTGTCTCTCATAGAGCATATTATCCACGAAAGGCAATAGAACGTCTATATTCATTGAAACCTCACTGCGGTTTAACCTCTCACGCTTCATGTTGAAATTAGCGTTCAGACCAAGTTCGTTCAACAGGTTTGCCTTGTAATACTGAATAATCTCCATCAGTTGCATAAGTTGGCTACTGCTTCCTGTCGGGATGGTCTGCAACTTCACTCCATCGAAAAATGCGCTCTCTCCAATTACAGAGAAATCACCGTCAAGTATCTTCTGCATGAAACTGTCTGCGCTCTGCTTAGTCTTATCATCACTTGCCGAAATCAGCATGGTTATTCTGCTTAGTATTACGGCAGTATTCAGTGAGATATTACTATCAGTCAGAAGAACTGCGAATTTACCGATTAGTGGCAGAAGACCATTCATGTAATAGTCATTCTTCACCAGAACACCGTCCTTGCCTATCTCATAGGTCTTACACAGGTTCAGTGCAGGATTTGCCACAATATACTGTGTCGGTCTGTTGTACGCATCATTGACCCCACCTGTACTGCCACTAAGCGCATAGAGCTTTCCATCTACCTCTGCGACAAAACAGTTACCTGTTGTCTGCAACAGGTGTTCAAGTTCACTCTGTGGAATAGTAACAGGCAAGTTCTCATAGACAAACATACTCTGCGTCTTAGTCAGATAGTTGTCTATGTAGTGGTTTACAGCCGTATCTTTATCCTTGATATAGGACTGAAACCGCTTGTACGTTATGTCTTTTCTCTTTGCCATTACTTATTTAGAGTTTTTATGAGTGTTGTCAATTCTGTTAGAATTTTGGTGTTATTGTTTATTGTTTCGGTTAAATCGTGTATCTCTTTATCATGCTTCTCACCTTGCTTCTCCATGTAGTGAAACAGTATCAAGCACATCACGATTGGAAATCCGATTGAGCCGATTATATCTACTATATTTCCTTCCATTTACGTTACTTATTAGATACCGCAAAGTTACGAATATTTTTTGAGAAAACGAGCGTTGGCATAGTTAAAAATGCTTAAAACGCTCATTTTTTCTCATTTTCGGTACATTATTTGCCTACAATATTGTTTTTCTGCGAGGTCATAATGTAGTTTCGGACTATTTCACCAACTTCGTTGTCTTGATAGAACACCTTGTCGGTTGCATAGTACATCGCTATCTTACGTTCCAATGGTGTTGCAGTGGATATTAGTTTTCTCTTATGGTTTGGCTTGCCACACATATCAAGAGAGTATATCAGCGTCTCACCATCATCTTTTATCGGGGTGGTCTTGGAATGTATGTAGGTGAAATTCTGACCCTCAACCTCTATGATATTCGCCTGTAATGTGACATCGCCAAACACTATGAAATACACAAACATCACGTCTTTCGGCTTGTACTTCACAGGTAGATGAGGATAAACAGCGAGTTCCCACTTACCGCCTGTAATCATTTCCAAGTTCTGATTGTCGAAACAGAAATACTTGTTAGACGCTTTATGCTTCACAACAGGGGCGGTGTATTCAACTGCAACAGTCGCTCCATTCTCACCGAAACGGTAAATGTCTATCGTACCCTGCTCCATGACACCGACCTGTTTCAGACCCATTTCTGCGAAATAGGGGCAGTACTTGTTCACGGTGTTACCAAGCATGAATACCTTTACATTATCACGCTGTCTTATGATAGTGGAAAGCACATTCATAAACAGCATAAACTCATCTGGCAGGTAGTAACGTCTTGTCAGAAACTCATCAAATACGATTGTGGTAATCTCTGGGAAACTTGAAGACTTGTCGTGTTCCTGCTCTGACAGGCAAAAGCCAAAACAGAACGGCTTATCATCTGGAATACGCTTCTTGGTTTCTGGGTTGTAGGACGACAACCACCACTTTCCCGACATATAGAACACCTCATTAAACTTGCCGTTTGTAAGACGCTCTATAAGACCGTTATTGACGTGGTTTGCAAACAGACTGTCGGCTCGCTTACCTCTAAGGTCTTCTCTCCACCTACGAATGTATGCCATCTGCTCGCCTGTCTTTAAGTAACGCTTTATACCATATTCCAGACAGGCATAGGTCTTACCGTTACTACGCTCACCAAAGATAACATTGTAGTCTGCGTGCTTCTCTAAGATAGCGGTCAGACTGTAAAACTTCATTTTTTCTGTTTTCATATTATTCTTCTTTTAGTTTTAGTCCTCTTAGATAATTGAGATATAGTACTGATAGGTTAAGATTGTAGTCAGTAGGCTCTAAGTGTACCGTTGTGAGTTCATCAAAATAGCCAACCTCACCATTGTAATCTACAATCTCACCCGACTGTGGAAAATCAATGTAAGTGTGAATATTCTTACCACAGGCTATCGGTGGAAGATACAGGTAGTTGGAAAATGCTTCAAAGATACCTGCATCACCGTACTTCTCGACCAAGTAAGGTATGGCACACTTCTTATTGACACCGCTAACAGTAAGACTATAATCGTAGTCCACACCGTCCACTGTAAGAGCCGACTTTTCCTGTACCATGTAACGCTTTGCACCAAGTGTCTTGAAACGCTCATAAGTACCCTCATAGTCCCATACACCTAACAGTTTTTCGACACCCTTGATTGTCTTCGGCTTACAGAGGTCAAATGAAATGCCGTGGTGCTTACAGGCTCTCTGCAACTTCTCAACGACCTCATTGTTATACTTGTCGAAATAGTCCTTGTGGCTGTCTGCATTAAGTATCTTTACACTATCGGTATCTGAATAGATATAGTCGTTACCACATTCCATGATTGCAGTAAACAAGTTTCGTCTTGCGTATGCGGTTACGAATATACCCCACGGATAATACAGAAACCTGTTCTTCGTGGTGTTGTACTTAAACAGCAACTCTGCCAACTGCTCATTGTCAAACGTGGTTATATCCCATTCACCTGTGTAGGTAAACTCGTCACGCAAGGGGTTTGTTACTGACATACCATAACAACTATTTAGCATTTCTTTTGAGTTCAGATACTCAACTTCCATGCCCTTGACACCTTTAAGGGTTGTCTTCTTTTCATACAGACCGAGGATTGACTTCACAAACTCTGTCGGCAAATATCCACGTCTGTAACAGTACATATCACCTATCTTGGCAGACTTCCACTTGTAGAACTTCTTATAGACCTCATAGTCCACATTGGTTATTGTAAGTGCTATTGACTTGGCACACATAACACGACCGTTGTTCTCCACAACACCATCTTTCTGGAAGCACTTACTTGCCGATATAGGATTGTCTTGTGGCAGAATACAGGTAATGTCTGTAAACTGAATGTCGAACACACAACAGTACTTGGAAAGATACACCTCAAACTGCTGTTGGCTCTTTACATTCACCTTGACACCCCTTGACATCGGGAATTGCTCTGCAACCATTACATAAGGATATGACGAGGTGAAATCGTAACTTGATACGTTTGTCATAACGTGGTCTGTATGATAGCCGTTTGCATGAGTGAAACCGCCTGCAAACGCTCTCTGTAATGCGTTAAACTCGCCAAGACCGCTTATCTGCAACTCGCTCATTAAGTCCATGTAACGGTAATTCTGCTGTCTCTTGCCGTTCTCGTCACGTAGATACAGGCAATTACCCCTGCAATATTTTCTCACGAAACCTGTCTTGGTCAAGGGCAGATTTGTTATCCCCTTGACTTCTTCTATCTTTTCCTGTATGTATGCCATCACAACCTTGACATCATTGACACAATAACCCATTTCTAAGTCCGTAAGAGGTGTTCCACTGTGTCTTATTAACTGATAGTCCAAGTCACCTGTTTTCTTTTCTACCTTGTACTTCAACAACTGACTGCCAAGTTTACCGAGACCGTAGCCACTCAAAAGGTACGAACATCTAAACTCAATGAAAGTGTTAGTGATAGCGTAGATTGGTTTTCTAAGGTCTATCGAAAACACCTTGTTCCACGTGAAACGCTCACGTATAAACTGAAATTCGTATGCCAAGTTGTGAACATAGCAAATAAGTCTTCGCTTCTCATTAAGACCCAAGGTCTCAACGACTGTCTGCATCATATCCACAAACTCGCTCCATGTTCGACCTACAATAACATTTCCATTGATACCCCACTGCCAGACATACATCGTAGCAACCTTTTCAAGTTTTATCTTCTTGCCTGTCTGACCCTGTAATCTTTTTAGTTGTTCATAACTGTATTGACACCCTGCTTCATCACGGTAAAAAGACGTTGTTTCAATATCAAAAGAACAAGGTACATTGTAATAGTACACACCCTTAGAGTTGCCTGTGAGGTTCTTATTATTGACGCTCATAGACAACACAGATAGTATGTCGGAGGGTTTATAAACACCACCATTATCATTATATAGTACCTTTTTGATAGCCATTATCTACCTTTTAATTTGTTTGCTAAATCGTCTGCTTCATCTTCTAACTGAAACGCTTTATCCCAATCAATAGTGTTTACAACATCATCGACCGCCTTTTCTGTGTTAGTCTGTAACGCTTGCTCTATTGATACTGCATCACTCTCTATCATGTCAGCCAGACTTTTCGCTTCCATCTCCATCTCGCCTGTAAAGTCTTTATAGCGCATTAGGTAGCGTTCAACAAAATCTGTATCTGACATGGAGGTCAATTTGTCTTGCAGATACTTAATCATGTAGTTAAATTCTTCATCTGTCAAGTCGTATGAGGATTTAAGATAGTTATTATACTCTCGTGTGCCTGTTGCAGTACTTGTCGGTTGTCTTAGAAATGCTACCGCCTTAGCGTACTCCATTTTAAGGTCTGTCCAAGAGTCCATTCTGGTTGAAAACTTGGTATATCTTTCAATACCCTGCTTGCCGAGTGCTTCCACGGCTGGTGACATAAGACCTGCATTCTCTATGTTCTGAATACGTCTGTTAGCCATCTGGAACACACGAGCAATCTCTCTTCGCATTATTGGATTGCTCTTTGTAGCGTTCATTATGTCTTGACGTAGTTCAATCTTCTTCCTGCGGAACGTCTTGTCACTGAATATCTTTGGTGTTGGCATAATAATCGTCTTTAAGTTAAAAGAGCCACCACCTTTTAAGATGATGGCTCAAACGTAAATAACACACTATGAACTAAAACGCTTTTTAGCCTACTTCAATATCTACCCAATTCACTGCATAACACTTCTTGCCGTGGCTCTCGTACTCTCTGATAGTGTAGCCGACCTTGCCAGCCTTGATAGTGCTTACAGCCTCTTCGTCATTCAGTATCTCTTTGACCGTATCACATAGGTATGCAGGTGCATTTACAAGTGCCTTGTTTTCAACGTCAATGAATACAGGCTGCATACCCAACTTGCCCTTGTGCAAGAACATACCATCTACCTTGTGTACTGTATCATCACCCTCTTTTGCGTAGAGTTCTGACATCTTTACATAGTTGTAATCTCTCGTGTCAATGTTGAATGACTGACCTTTGTTAAATCTTTTAGCGAAACTCATAATAGTAAACTTTTAATATTGAAACTTATTTTAATTAACTCTTAGTACTGCCAATCTTCTGCGTCTTGCGTCTCTGATGGCTTGTCGCTTGGAGCGATGGCTTTAAGCCAATCTCTGAAACGAATAACCTTGACAATACCACGGCTGTTCTTAGCCATTTCTTCACTCACGATGATGCGGTTAAGTACCGCAACTGCGTCTTGTACCAAGACATCGAAACTTGCTTTGTTTTCCATTTTGTTTATTTGTTTAGTAATTCACGTTTGTACTTCAACATCGGTTTCAGAACAGTGTTCAAAAATCTGTCTTCCACGTTGTCTGCCATTTTCTCGTACCAATGAAGCAAAAGGCATTTCATTGCTTCGTTCATTGCTTCTACATTTTCGTTGTTCATTTTCTTGTTGTTTTAGTTCTTAACTGAAATCTGATGCAAAATTAGGGGTTTCTTTTCATATATGCAAATTTTCAATCTTAAAGAGTGTTAAAACAGCGAATTTTCTTCATTTTGTGCCGTTTTTGCCCTGTTCTAAGCCGTTCTTACCCCTAAATATGATATGAATAAGGTGGCGA
>OLFV01002963.1_pt1 | contig 11485 bp, 11 predicted proteins | sample 1605551 | NCBI WGS metagenome assembly OLFV01 (sample SAMEA3888922, study PRJEB22519) | human gut metagenome | biome: human gut; feature: human-associated habitat; material: faeces | place: Denmark | collected 2011
GAAAATGAACCATATTAGTACTGATATATATAAATAATTTAGATCACTTACTTATTACTTTTTCTTTTCTACTGTTTTTTCTCTGTATATTCTTCTTTGTCTATTCTTTCTTGTCTATTTTTCCCTGTCTATTCTTTTATTTTTTCTTTATCTCATAACCAATTTTCTTAAAAGCCGCAACATAGTCGGCAAACGTTGCCTTTTTGGAGTCGTAGACAATAGTAACCTTCTGGTCATCAACAGAGGTCTCAATATTCTTTGTGCCTTTGACAAAGCGAACATTACTCTTTATTTTCTTCTCACAGTTAATACAATGCATCTGCGGCTGAGTGGTTACCACCAGCGTGTCGGCAGATGTCTTGGCGAAAGTGCTGCATGTAAGCACAAGCAATAATGCCAATAAAACATTCTTCTTCATTTTTCTACTTATGTTTGTTTTTGTTATATTGAAGTCGTCTAAACTTTTCTGACGAAGATTAGATTTAAACTTTTATGAAGTTCAGACAACTTCATTATCTCTAATTTATTTATGCTAAATTTTCTCTAATTTAAATCTAACTCCTATATAAGCCATTGCTCCTGTGACAGGTCCCCATACCTGAGTGGCATCGAACGCACCACTCCATGGTTCATGAGAGTGCTGGATGGCATTATCAATTTTATCGTTGGTAAGGTTCTCGCCGCCAACATATAAACTAAAGTTGCGAAAATCGCGCGTCACCTGTGCTTGCAGTTGAAAGTAAGCAGGATAGCGGCTCTGGTCGTAAAGTTCTCCACCACCATTTAGCTGACCTGTAACATCAAACTGCCATAGTTCGAGGGGTGTCTTATACGAAAGTGTGAGCAATCCTTTGTAGCGTGAGGTAAGCGGCTTTTGACGCAGCACACCATCGTAGGTACATTTAACATCGTTAAGACGGAAAGCTGCTGTGGCAGACAGTTTGCTAAGCAATGAGTATGTGGCGTCCACTTGAAAGGTGTGACTGAAACTTTTGCCATGAAGGTTTTCAAACGTAAGCGTGTGTGGACCCTTTACACCGTCAAAGTTCATTATCAGCTGATGCTTAAAGTCGGTGTAATAATACTCCGCGTTAAGCTCAAGATTCTTGCCAAACAGAGGGATGTTGAACCCCAAGGATGTTCCCATGTTCCATGCTTCTTCTTGCTTTATATCAGAATCGACAAATACGTTTCTGCCACTCGCCAACAACGGCACATTCTCTGCCAAAGCATGAGGCGAACGATAGCCCTTGCCAACAGAGGCGCGGATGGTCACAATGTTGAACGGCGAATATTTTATGTGCAGACGTGGCGTGATGAAGCTGCCATAAAGACTCGAATGATCCCAACGCAAGCCAGGCATAACGGTAAGCAGTTCTCCCAACTTATAAGTGTATTGCGCATACAGACCAGGAGTGGTTTCCTTTGTCACGTTGCGTTGGGCTTTAGACAATGAGCCTAAAGGATTGAAACGTTCATCATAACGGTCATGGTTCAACGATGCACCTACACTTACATTGTGCTTGTCATTAATGTCGGTTTCAAACATAAGCTGTGCATAGCCATTCTTCTGAGTGACATCATATTGTGTCTTTCCGAAAACGTTGTCAGCATCGTGCCATGAACCATGCAGCATCAAGGCAACGGACGTGTTATGGTCGACATTAAGCGTAAGACCGTTTTTCCATTGCATCTCATAGCGGTTGGTCTTGGTCTGTGTGGTGTAGAGAGGTTCCGAGGAAGCGATGTTTGAATGCTTGGAGCTTTGTCCTCCGTTGCGCTCATCATGCAAGCCACGCAACAAAAGCTGACTGATCCATCGTGGCGACACATACGCCCATCTGTGCATGAGGTTATATTGTCGCAACTTAGGCATGTCCATGAACCCGTCACCGTTTCCATCATGCTCCATCTGTCGGTTCTCAAAGTGAAGGAGAGTGGCTGTTGAAAGTCGGTCTGTGAGATGTAGGCTTCCATCGAGATTAACCTCTGTTTTCAGTTCGCTGTCTTGATAAACATTAGCCCTTACCCCATCGATTCCTTGTGGTTTTAGAAACTCAATGTTTATCTGGCCCGTAGTGCTCTCATATCCGTTTTTTACACTTGACGCTCCCTTGCTTACCTGTATAGACTGCATCCAGGGGCCTGGCACATAGCCAAGGCTGTAAGGCAAAGCTGCCCCTCGCAGATTGGGAACATTTTCTGTGAGCATCTGTACATAGGTGCCACTAAGACCTAACAGTTTTATCTGCTTCGCTCCTGTGGTTGCATCGCTATAACTCACGTCAACAGAAGGATTTGCGGTAAACGACTCACCAAGGTTACAGCAAGCGGTACTTATCAGTTGGCCTTGACCTATTATATCTACGTTATCAACGCGGTTTCTCGACTTTATGCCTCTCGTGGCTTTCACTACCACGTTTTTCAATTCGTATGTATTGGCAATACTGTCGGTCTGTGCCATCACCTGCTGCGACACAAACGTGTATCCCAATAAACCCATCAATAATCTTTTCATATTTTTATCCTTAAACAATCTTTATTGCCTGTTTATACGGGCTCTGTGTTATATTAACACTATATTGCCTATTTACAGGCAGCCTTTTACATATCATATTTTTACAAAGAATCCAAAGGCTTTCTTTTATGATTTTCAAGTTCGCGAAAGCGCTTTGGAGTCATCCCTGTCACTTGCTTGAACTGTGATGAAAGATATGCCTGTGAACTATATCCGAGCATATAGGCTATCTGGCTTGTAGAAAGCTGACTATAGCACAACAACTCCTTAGCATATTCTATGCGATGCAGAATGGAAAACCGTTCTATTGTGACTCCTTTCACTTCAGAAAACAGTTTGCTTAAAGTGCTGTAGTCCTTGTTCAGACGACGCGATAGAAAATCAGACAGTTTAGGACGTTCCGTTGTCATCCTTACCCATTCTAACACATTTATGCGTATCTGCTCCACAATCTGTGACCGTGGGTCATCAAGCAGTTCAAAGCCCATGCCTTGCAACTGTTTTGCAACAGACAGAAGCTGCTCATCAGAAAGCCCGTCTTCTGTCTCCACATCGCCCAAAGTTATAGATCTCACCTTAACGCCCTCTGACACAAGAATTTGCTCAACCGCGGATATGCAGCGTAGACAAACCATGTTCTTTATCATTAGTTTCATTGGTGTGAAAACTTATTTTTTTACGGTTGCAAAGATATAGATTTTTACTTATATTATTTATACAAAATTTTGGATAAAGCTTATAAAATTATAGAGAACACATAATTTTAATATTCATTTACAAAAAGTGAACATGTAGAATGAAATCGTTGCAGAAACAATAAATGTATGGCTTCACAAGACAATAAAAGAACAGACTTGTAAACTAAACAACGAATAGAAAAAAACAAATAAAAATTTAGTTATTAATTATGCTTACTTACATTTTATGACAAGCCCATATAAATTTTATATGAAGCTAATCATCAAAGTAAGCATAATTAATAACTAAAATTATTAGCTACTATTTCTTAACAGAGAAGTGCAACTCGCGACCCTCCGTAAGCTCACGATGGGAGATGCGATAGGTCGTAAGCTTCTTTCCGCCCAGCGTCATGTTCTTTATGTATAGCTGCGATGGCGAGGTGCGGTCGGAGCTGATCACGATGTCGCCCTTTGGATAATATTTAGGGTTAAGATGCAACGTTACCTTTGAGAACACAGGCGTGGTGAGCGTGTAGTAAGGCTCGCCGGGACAGTCGGGATAGAGACCCATCATCGACATTATAGCCCACGCCGACATCGTGCCACAGTCGTCGTTGCCAGGAATGCCCTCTGGCTTGTCAGTATAATATTTGTCAAGCAACGCTGCAACCTCCTTCTGCGTGCGCCACTCCTCACCAACCACACGGCTGAAGAGATAAGGATACGCAATGTCGGGCTCATTGGCAGGGTCATACAAACCCTTGTCAAACACATGCTGCAGGCGGTTCACAAAGGCTTTCTTTCCACCCATGAGCTTCATCAAACCGTTGACATCGTGCGGAATATAGAACGTATAGTTCCAGGCAGAACCCTCATGGAAGCCAGGACAGTTGCTAAAATTGGCACCGTCCTCTGGGTTAAACGGGGTTAGGAACGAGCCATCGGCATTGATAGGACGCAAGGTGCCGCTCTCCTTAGAGTAGTAGTGTTTATATCCGAGCGAACGTTGGCGGAACAGCTTGGCATCATTCTTCTTGCCCAGAGCAGAAGCGAGCTGCGCAAGGGCGTTGTCTGCAACATAATATTCGAGAGCATGCGACACCGAGTTGTCACCCGACATGTCGGCAGCAAAGAAACCGAGCGGAATGTATCCCTTTTCCACATATGGGTCGAGGTCAGGACGCTGCTTGTTGTCCTTGCCCGCTGTGGTTGCCGACTTCATGAACGCCTCATAAGCCGTGTTGATGTCGAAGCCACGCAAACCCTTCAAATACATGTCGGTTATTATTGGTATTGACGGGTCGCCCTCCATTGTCCATGTTTCACGACTGTAGAGCTCCCATTTAGGCATCCACCCCCACTCCTTATACATGTCAATCATGGATCTTGCCATATCTTCCTGCTTATCAGGGAAGAGAAGCGTTTGCAGCTGTGTGAGGTTACGATAAGTGTCCCAAAGCGAGAACACTGTGTAGCGGTTGCCCGACGTCTTCATGACCTCATCGCTCTCCATACGCGGATACTCTCCGTTCACGTCCTGCAATACGTTAGGATGGATCTGTGTGTGGTAGAGAGCCGTGTAGAACACGCGGCGTTGTGCCTCTGTGCCGCCCTCCACGCTAATGCAGTTGAGCGTCTTGTTCCATGCCTCACGAGCAGCGGCACGCGTCTTGTCAAAGTTAAGCGTAGGCTGTTCAGCCTCAAGGTTCAGTCGGGCATTGGCAGTAGACACCATCGACACACCCATCTGCACCTCCACCACGTCGCCTTCTTCACAGTTGAACGTCCAGTAGCAGCCCACATCCTGTCCTGCCATGTCGCGTGTGCGGTGGTCATAAAGTTTAAACTTGCCGCTATAATGCTCCCATGCCTCCTTTGCCGGTCCGAGCGAAGGAATCTTCTTCCAGAAGCCGTAGCTTGCGGGCTTGCGGCTCACACGCATAACAAAATAGATAGGGAATGTAGAATGAGAGTTGTAGCAGAACGTGCCAAGCATGCGCATGCCCTCCACCTCTGTGTCGCTCACTCGGCGGGCCCATGCGCCGCCTTCGTTGCTCAACGCATCGCCAAGGTTCAGCAATATGTTGCCCTGTCCCTTGCGGAACGTGTAGCGCTCACATGAGGTGCGCATGGTAGATGTCACCTCACACTTCACACCATATTTCTTCAGCATGACCGAGTAGTAGCCCGGTGTAGAGCTCTCTTTCTCATACTCTGTACCATACTGTCGGCAGTCGGGCTTTACCTCACCCATCGTTGGCATGGTGAGAAGTGAACCCAGTTCGGGACAGCCAACACCGCTAAGGGTGACATGTGCAAAGCCTGTAAAGTAAGAGTTGGTATACTCATATGGTGCTGACCACCACCTTTTGTCCTTGTCGTAGGTGTTGAGGTCGCTACCCATAACGTTGAACGGCACCACCGACATGAGTGCATGGGGCAACACAGAACCTGGGTTGCACACGCTGTAGTTGGTCGTTCCTATGAAAGGGTCAACATAGTCGATGTTGTCCTTAGCGCCAGCCGTTGTGGCCAACAGCAAGAACGCAGCCATAATGGATAATTTCTTCATATAACGTCTTTTGATTGTTTTGATTGTTATAATTTTATTGATTGCTTTTGTAATGATGGCTATGATGGTTTTATTTTATGGTTGAGCAATATTTTTAGGTTTCCACACTTTCATATTTGCAAAGATACTTCATTTTTGGGGATAGTCCAAAATATATTATAAAAAAAAACTATTATCAAGAACCTTTTTGGCTCTCGTTTTAACCACGGTGTGCATAAACATTAATGCACAAGGCAAAATTAACCCCTTAAAAGCTTTTAAAAAGAAACCTAAAATAGGAGGAATTGTAGGCATTACGGGTGTGAGAACAATAAATGGTATTGACAAATCATCGGAAGCAGGTACACAACAAAACGGTAAAGGATTGATGGGCAACGTAATTAAGTTTACGCCAATCATTCTACCATTGCCACATGTGCCCGATTTTTCAAAGACAAATACCATAAAGAGCATTTTGCCAAAATTGAAAATCGACAAGAATACGGCATATCTTTTATCACTAAATCTGAAACAAGAGGTTAAACTATTGACATTCATTTACGTCAAATTGTCAGTAAAATAAGAAACGAGAAATTATGAAAAACTTACTAAAAGGCACTTTGCTCGCAACCACACTATTTATGGGCAGCTCAGCAATGGCGCAACAGGCAATAAGTCTGCCACGTCCAAACATGAAGGCAAAATCGTTAACTGTAACAGAGGCGTTGAGCACACGCCATTCAGTTCGTCAGTTTGACACGACCCCATTAACCCTTCAGCAACTGAGCGACCTGTGCTGGGCAGCATGTGGAGTGAGTCGTAACAACGACTACCGCACAGCACCTTCGGCCATGAACAAGAAAGAGATTCGACTGTTTGTGTTCACAGAAAAAGGCGTTTACGAGTATGATGCTGTTGCCAACAGCCTCACACAAAAAGCAGATGGAGACCACCGTGAGCTTATAACAGGAAGCGCAAATGGTTACAAGCAAGCGTTTGCAAAAGAAGCACCTGTGACATTGCTCATGGTCATCGACTTCAACCTTATAGGTACAAAGAACGAACAAACCATAATGATGGGCTGTGTAGATGCAGGCAACGTGAGCGAAAACATTAATCTTTATTGCCAAAGTGTTGGTCTTGCCACGGTACCTCGTGCCACACACGACACAGACGGCATCCGTAAGTTGCTCGCCTTGACAGACAACCAGCTGCCTATCATGAACAACCCCGTAGGCTGGCCAAAAAAATAACGAAAATACAAAATCTGTTAGATAATATTCGTGCCAAGCATAGAAATAAAAAATCGGATGTTTCACAACACCCGATTTTCAAAAACAAACTACTTAAAACTAATCTACTAAAACAAATCAAAAAAATTTCCTTTTTGGAATTTTCCAAATAATTTTCAGTCCTTTTTCTATTGCAAAGATAACTACTTTATAAATACAAACAAAATAAAATGGCTATAAAATTGCACATTTTAACATTTTTATAACTTAAAAGAGGAAAATGTGTTACCACATCTCCCTCTTTTGTTATCTTTACATTGCAATATTCCGTAATTAAACTTGCAATATTTTTTTAAAGCGTCATTACATCATGCCACCCATTCCTGGCTGAGCCATAGGCATTGCGGGTTTCTCCTCAGGCTTGTCACAGATCAGACACTCGGTTGTGAGGAACATGCCAGCAATAGAAGCGGCGTTCTCAAGAGCCACACGCTCCACCTTTGCAGGATCTATAACACCTTCCTTACGAAGATCTTCATAGATGTCTTTACGAGCATTGTAACCAAAGTCGCCTTCACCCTCGCGAACCTTCTGAACCACGACAGCACCTTCGCCGCCAGCGTTCTTAACGATCTGACGCAGAGGCTCTTCGATGGCACGAATTACGATGTTGATACCAGTCTGCTCATCGGCATTGTCGCCTTTTAAGCCCTCAAGAGCCTTCTGGGCACGGATGTAAGTGGTGCCACCACCTACAACAACACCTTCCTCAATAGCAGCACGGGTTGCACACAAAGCATCGTCAACACGATCTTTCTTTTCCTTCATCTCAACCTCGCTGTTGGCACCAACATAGAGCACAGCAACGCCACCTGACAGTTTTGCAAGACGCTCCTGAAGCTTCTCCTTGTCATATGAGCTTGTTGTGTTTGCAATCTCGTTCTTGATCTGAGCAACACGGTCTGCGATGAGCTGCTTGTCGCCGGCACCATTAACGATGGTGGTGTTATCCTTTGTTACAGTAACCTTGTCACAGGTACCACAAAGATCAAAAGTAGCCTTGTCAAGCGAAAGACCCTTCTCCTCACTTATTACCACACCACCTGTAAGAACTGCAATATCCTCAAGCATGGCCTTGCGACGATCGCCAAAACCAGGAGCCTTTACTGCACAAATCTTTAAGCCAGCACGCAAACGGTTCACTACCAATGTGGTAAGAGCCTCAGAGTCAACATCCTCGGCTACGATAAGCATTGGACGGCCATTCTCAGCAGCAGGCTGCAAGATAGGAAGAAGATCTTTTATTGAAGAAATCTTCTTATCATAGATAAGGATGTATGGATTGTCCATAACACACTCCATCTTGTCGGCATCTGTAACGAAATAGCCGCTCAGATAGCCACGGTCAAACTGCATGCCTTCAACCACACCAATGTTTGTGTCACGGCTCTTGCTCTCTTCAATGGTGATGACACCATCTTTTGACACTTTACGCATGGCATCAGCCAACAGCTTACCAATCTCAGGATCGTTGTTTGCTGACACGGTGGCCACCTGCTCAATCTTGTCATAGTTGTCGCCAACCTGCTCAGCATTGTTCTTGATAAAATCGACAACTGAACCGACAGCCTTATCAATGCCGCGCTTCAAATCCATAGGATTAGCACCTGCTGTAACATTCTTCAGACCCTCAGTAACAATGGCCTGTGTAAGGATGGTAGCTGTTGTGGTACCGTCGCCAGCGTCGTCGCCAGTTTTGCTTGCTACGCTCTTAACGAGCTGTGCACCTGTGTTTTCAAACTTGTCTTCAAGCTCCACTTCCTTTGCTACGGTCACACCATCCTTAGTAATCTGAGGGGCACCAAATTTTTTCTCGATAACCACGTTACGTCCTTTAGGACCAAGTGTCACCTTAACGGCATTAGCCAATTTGTCAACACCATTCTTAAGCAAATCACGTGCTTCGATATTATATTTTATTTCTTTAGCCATTTTCTTATCTAATTAAATTTTAATCTAATATTCTATCTGTTCAATTTCTTAAACAACAAGCTATTTTTATTCTAAAGCAACAAGCTTTTTATTTCTGAAGCAAATTGCTCTTTTATTTCTGAACAACAGCAAGCACATCGCTCTGACGCATGATGAGATACTTGGTTCCTTCAAACTCGATCTCTGTGCCAGAATATTTGCCATAAAGGATCTCGTCACCTTCTTTAAGAACCATCGGCTCATCTTTAGTACCCTGTCCAACAGCAACAACTGCTCCATGCTGGGGCTTCTCCTTTGCTGTATCTGGAATAATGATTCCACCAACTTTCTCTTCAGCCTGTGCAGGTAACACAAGCACTCTGTCTGCTAACGGTTTAATGTTCATAATATTAGTCTTTTAATTGTTATTCTTTAATGTTTAGCATCAATAAAGGTTTCATATCACTATGCAATGATAGACACTTTAAATAATGCTTTCATTCTTGGTTTATACCAAAAATGTGCCAAAGAGGTTATCCAACTGACAAAATGCCTTTTTTAACTGACAGAATGCCCATATATGACAAAAATGGCACAAAAATATGAAAACAGCTGACAAATCATTAGAACCGAAAATCCGCAACCTGTAATATTTTGATATCTGAAGATTGCGGATACCTCTCTAAAACGACTCGTTTTCGTAAAGAATTCTTATGGTGCAGTCGCAAGAGACGAAATCCCCTTAACCAATGATGCGACTTGAGGCTGTAGACAAGATTGTTGGTTCCCTTACGGAACTTGCCAATATGTATAACACCGTCACAGCTAACTGCAACAAAAATGCAGAGACTCTTAATCGCAATATCCAACTGACAGAAAAACGATATGCAGCAATGACGAGGCTTATGCAAGCGAAGAAATCCAGGGCAATAGAGCAACCACCCATACCGCAAACCATGAAAGCCTTGCCACGATTTATTTTTATGTCGTATCCATGGTATTGGATAAAGAGGATGTATCGAAGTGAGCACTTTCGTCAGTTTCTGGTTATTTGCATGGCTTGCATCCTTGCAGTTTCTGTATTTTTAACGATATTCTTGGCTTATGATAATGCGCAGATGAGGAGTTTTAGCTTTTACCCGATTTCGATAAGATGAAGAATGATGTTGAAAACGAGATTGAGGAACAGCAAGCCGAAGACGGACTTGTAAACCGTGTTCCTGAGTTGAAGCAGTTGAGTGAGGACATTGACAAGGCAACCAATACATTCATCAATGCCACACTTGAACTGGAGTTTGCTATTCAGCAGTATCAGCGTGTAGAAGCCAAATTAGGTGGTGCTGTGACTACTATCAGCAAAAAGGTTGATACCATCAATCAGCACATAGACAAAGTTTTGGAAAATGCTCCCACGAAATTAAAGGTGTCTGTAAATGTCAATGATGCTGACTGGCAGAAAATCCAAGAACTGTTTGCCAAAGAACGCCAATGGATGACCGCACAGATGCAGATGCATATCCGTGAGGTCAATTCCATGTTTGCTGATGAGCTGAAGAAAGTCCGTGAGCGATACTAGGAATATGATGGCTGCTATCTCGGTCACTATGCCCAGTGGTTCTTTTGGTTTTTCTTTACGATTGGTATCTTTGTGGTTGCAGGAGGTATAGGGATGATGATTGCACAGAACTATGGCAAATGACAAACATAATTGGTAAAAATAGACATACCTAATCTAATAATCTGTCACATAGTTTCCTAAATGGAAAGTCTTAATCCGAGTCCATTAATTGTTTGCGCTTGCCACAGTAATATTTGGTTAATTCCTTTATCATAATTGCATTTTTCAATGCAATCCTTCAGAAATTGAGCATTTTCTATTTCATGAGAAAAAAGATTGTGGTTATCTCTTTTTTTCAATGAGATTATTTTATCTAAGAAATACTCTGATTTGCCATAATCTTTTAATATATAATTAGTAAAAGCAAAATACACATCACTTCCTGTTTTTGAGCCATAGTACGGATGCTTTTTCAATATTGCCAAAAATTCTTCAAATGTATTCAGTTCGTTGAATACATCAAAATTATTTATTTTGTCTTGAAGATCTGGCATTCTGTCTATTTGCCAATAAGAACCTATTCTGTCCCCTAAGCTAAAGTTATAGGTACAAAATGGCACATAAAGACATTAAGCAAAATAGTTAACAAAGAACGAATTGGGATCAATCGAATTATCTAAATAAAATCCAACCAATACAATTGCTCCAGTCTTATGAGTCAATGTATAATATGCTAATCGTCCCTTTTTCTTGAATCTATCAGGGAAATTAAGCAATCTCATTATCTTATTTAATTCTGATGATTTCATATTATCAAAAGTTTAAAAATATAATTTTATCCAAGCATCTTCCATTTAGTTATATAAAGTTCTGAAGTCCAAGAACTAATGAAAATCGATGCACAAATAATTACAATTGCTAACATCCCAAAAACTATTTTGGACAACATACTATCTTTTTGAAATTTTTGTTCAA
>OLFV01002966.1_pt1 | contig 11481 bp, 8 predicted proteins | sample 1605551 | NCBI WGS metagenome assembly OLFV01 (sample SAMEA3888922, study PRJEB22519) | human gut metagenome | biome: human gut; feature: human-associated habitat; material: faeces | place: Denmark | collected 2011
CGTTTCGCCATAGCCCGCTATGGCTTCAACACGAACGTTGCAATCTGCTCGAAACCAAGACGAAGCTGAGTGAAAATCCAATGACCGATTTGGGTTCAGCAAAAAGCGGCACGCCCCTTCACGAAGCATGCCGCCGCAGTTATAGCCTGTCGGTGTGCGGCTTATGGCACGCACACATATTTGTCTTATTCGAATACTATGTCGCCGAAGAAATCGGGACGATGAAAATCGGGCTTCGCCAAGTCTATCGGGAAGAACGAAAGGAAGTGCGGTCGAGGCAGTTTGTCGCCGCATTTATAGACATTCGCCTTAGCTCTGATGCCAGCGAAGCTGCCGAGCGCATGGCGATAGAACGCGCCGAGGGGCAAGGCGAGGCACAGCTGCCATGTCACGGCGCCGTTGCGTGTGTCGAAAGGCTCGCGGCCAAGCGACGACCAACGGTCCACTGTGTCGAGCACCTGCTGCGCAGCACGTTCCCTGCCCTCACGCTTCGGACCGAAGCCTATCAGCATGGTACCGGCAGCATTGCATTCTATATTATAATATGTGCCGTCGGCAACGGGCGAAATGAAGAGTTCGCAGCACGAGTCCTCCCACACGTTGCCGTCGTCGTGCGGTGCAAGGGCACGCACGCTGTCCTCGGTCACACGGTAGTTCACGAGCAGCTGGCTGCCGTTGTGGGCAAGGCGCACCTCCATCTGCGGACGGTAGGGGAAGTCGGCAGCCCAGCAGTGCGACTCCACGGGGGCGAAAGCCACCCCTGCCTCGTCCATAATACGGCAAATCTCAGCCGCCTTTACGCCGGCAACTGAGACTTGTTTAACGTTCAGGACATTCTCCATAAAATCAGAGATTGTTCTTTTCTATATCCTTGAAGTAGCGGTATGTGCCCACCTTCAGATCGTCGGTAGCAGCCTCATCGCACACGATGATGCCGTGCTGGTGCATCTGGAGCACGCTGATAGTCCACATCTGTGTCACGGGACCCTCCACAGCTGCCTGCAAAGCGCGTGTCTTGTTGTGACCGTTCACGAGAATCATCACCTCGCGTGCAGCCATCACTGTGCCTACACCCACGGTGAGAGCCGTTGTCGGAACCTTATTCACGTCGTTGTCGAAGAAGCGTGAGTTGGCAACGATGGTGTCGGTTGTCAGGGTCTTCTGGCGTGTGCGTGAAGTGAGCGAAGAACCCGGTTCGTTGAAAGCGATGTGTCCGTCGGGACCGATACCTCCGATGAAGAGGTCGATGCCTCCGGCTTCCTCAATCATCTGCTCGTAGTGTGCGCATTCGGCTTCGAGGTCTTCTGCGTTGCCGTTGAGGATATGTATGTTCTCTTTCGGGCAGTCGATATGGTTGAAGAAGTTGTTGGCCATGAACGAGTGGTAGCTCTCCGGGTGCGATTCGGGCAGTCCCACATATTCGTCCATATTGAATGTGAGGACATTCTTGAACGAAACGCGACCCTGCTTGCAAGCTTCCGCCAAAGCACGATACATGCCGATGGGTGAAGAACCGGTCGGGAGTCCGAGCACAAACTTATGGTCGGGAGTGGGATTGAATTTGTTGATACGCTCAATCACATGCTCAGCTGCCCACTTAGACAGTTGGTCATAGTCTTTTTCGATTATTAATCTCATGTCAATAAAATTTATAAGTTGTTTTTTGTTCTTTTATCGTAAAGTCGGTATCTTATGCAAAGATAGTGCCAGCGAGTGCAATGAAAGCTTGCTTTCACATTGCCGAGTGCAGCCTATTTTATGCAAAGATAGTGATTATAAACCTAATTTGCAAACGTATTCACATAAAAAGGTCTTTTATTCACAATTTCGCTGCTTTTTCAAGCACAATAATGCCGGTTTTCAAACAAGGCTTCTTTTGATTGCAAACAAGACTTGTTTTGATTGCAAACAAGGCTTCTTTTCACTGCAAACAAGGCTTGTTTGGAAAAGTAAAAGAGCAAAAAATGCAAAAGAGCAAAAACACATTAAAATACAAGCAGTTACAACTCGCTCACAAAACCTGCCACAAAGCGATGCGGACTCCGAATGTCATGTAGCAGGAAACCATCTGTAAAACACCTTATAAATCATGAAATGCAAACATAGGAGGTCGAGCGTCTCGCTCGACAACAGCATCCAAGCATTCCATAAACCACAATTCATGAAACCCGCTGCGGATTACAAATAACCCGTCCACACCATTAAAAACACCTTTCCTTTTACATTCATAATCAGAAAATTGCGTACCTTTGCATCTGCACTTGCATTACATCTGCACAATGCTTGCAATAATTGCACATCGTAACACACATTGAATGAAAGAATTTGTAATATCAGAAGTTAAGGCAGAGACTGCCGTTCTCGTAGGACTTATAACGAAAGAGCAGGACGAGGAAAAGACAAAAGAATATCTTGACGAGCTGGAATTTCTCGCCGACACGGCGGGAGCCGTCACCGTGAAGCGTTTCACGCAGCGCGTGGGAGGACCGAGTCAGGTGACATACGTCGGTTCGGGAAAGCTGCAGGAAATAAAGGAATACATAGAAGCAGAGGACGACGCCGAGCGGCCGGTGGGTATGGTGATTTTCGACGACGAGCTGTCGGCGAAACAGATACGCAACATCGAGAAGGAGCTGGGCGTAAAAATACTCGACCGCACATCGCTCATCCTCGACATCTTCGCCATGCGTGCGCAGACAGCAGCCGCAAAGACGCAGGTGGAACTGGCGCAATACCGCTACATGCTGCCGCGACTCCAGCGTCTGTGGACGCACCTTGAACGCCAGGGAGGCGGCTCGGGAAGCGGCGGCAGAAAGGGAAGCGTGGGTCTGCGCGGACCCGGTGAGACACAGCTCGAGATGGACCGCCGAATAATCCTCAACCGCATCACGCTGCTCAAACAACGTCTGGTGGAGATAGACAAGCAGAAGACCACACAACGCAAGAACCGCGGACGACTCATACGAGTGGCACTCGTGGGCTACACCAACGTGGGGAAATCGACCATCATGAACCTTCTCTCCAAGAGCGAAGTGTTCGCCGAGAACAAACTCTTCGCCACTCTCGACACAACGGTGCGCAAGGTGGTGATAGAGAACCTGCCGTTCCTCCTCGCCGACACCGTGGGATTCATCAGAAAGTTGCCCACCGACCTCGTGGACTCCTTCAAATCGACACTCGACGAGGTGCGTGAAGCCGACCTGCTGCTGCATGTCGTCGACATATCGCACTCCGATTTCGAGGAGCAGATAAACGTGGTGGAGAACACACTGAAAGACCTCGGATGCGCCGACAAGCCATCGATGATCGTCTTCAACAAGATAGACAACTACACATGGACCGAAAAAGAAGAGGACGACCTCACTCCGCCGACAAAGGAAAACATCACCCTCGACGAACTGAAACGCACCTGGATGGCACGACTCCACGAGAACTGCCTCTTCATTTCAGCCAAGGAGAAGCAGAACATCGACGAGTTCCGCGACACCATCTACCGCAAAGTGCGCGAGATGCATGTGCAGAAATACCCGTACAACGACTTCCTCTACGAGAGCGAATTCTGACAACCACAACCGCCGGCACACAAAAAGCCGGCACACAAAAAGAAAAATCACTAATAAAAACAATAACAATTATGGGAATAAAGAAACTATTCACCGCCGCAGTCATGGCCCTTGCCCTCGTCATGCAAGCACAGCAGGCACAGGCCTACGACTATGAAACCGTGAAAGGCGACCCGATGCAGACACGCATCTACACGCTGCCCAACGGACTGAAAGTATATCTTTCTGTAAACAAGGAGAAACCACGCATCCAGACCTACATCGCCGTGCGCACCGGTTCGCGCAACGACCCTGCCGAAACCACCGGTCTGGCACACTATCTGGAACACCTCATGTTCAAGGGAACACAGAAGTTCGGCACCACCGACTACGCACAGGAGAAACCCTACCTCGACGACATAGAACGCCGCTACGAACACTACCGCACCGTCACCGACCCCGCCGTGCGCAAGCAACTCTACCACGAGATTGACTCAGTGTCGCAGATTGCCGCACGCTACTTCATACCAAACGAGTACGACAAACTCATGTCATCCATCGGAGCAACCGGCACCAACGCCTACACAAGCAACGATGTGACCTGCTATGTGGACAACATCCCGTCGAACGAAGTGGACAACTGGACGAGAATACAGGCCGACCGCTTCAACAACATGGTGATACGCGGATTCCACACCGAGCTTGAAGCCGTGTACGAGGAGTTCAACATGTCGCTCACAAAGGACATACGCAAGGAGCTTGCAGCCATCGGCAAGATGCTCTTCCCCACACACCCCTACGGCACACAGACCACCATCGGCACGCAGGAACACCTGAAGAACCCGTCAATCACCAACATCAAGAACTACTTCCACAAGTACTATGTGCCCAACAACGTGGCTATCTGCATGGCGGGCGACTTCGACCCCGAAACCGTAATGGCCACCATCGACCGCTACTTCGGTTCATGGAAAGGCTACGGCAAGGTGGAACAACCCTACTACGCACCCGTGAAAAAGCTCACAGCACCCAAGGACAGCACCGTAGTGGGACAGGAAGCGGAGAACGTAATGCTTGCATGGAAGTTCGACGGAGCCGCCGGTCTGCAGAACGACACACTGCAAGTGATAAGCAACATGCTCAACAACGGCAAGGCAGGACTCTTCGACCTCAACATCAACCAGGCCATGCGCTGCCAGACCGCAGAGGCATTCTGCTTCGACATGCGCGACTATTCGCAGTTCCTGCTCTTGGGTATGCCCCTCGAAGGACAGAGCCTCGACGAGGTGAAGAACCTCATGCTCAGCGAAGTGGAGAAGCTTAAAAGCGGCAACTTCGACGCAAAGCTACTGCCGTCGGTCATCAACAACATGAAACTCGACTTCCTCCGCTCGCTCGACAGCAACGAAAGCCGAGCCACCACATTCGTGAACACATTCATAAACGGACGCGACTGGAAGACAGAAGTGGAGAAGTTCGACAGAATAGCACACATAACAAAGGAACAGATAAGCGACTTCGCACGCCGACACTTCGGCGACAACTACGCCATAGTATATAAGAAGCACGGCGAAGACCTCTCGCAGAAGAAGATAGAAAAGCCGGCAATCACTCCGATTCCGAGCAACCGCGACCTGCAAAGCGCATTCGTAAAGGAGATAAAGGAGTCGAAAGTGGAACCCATACAGCCACGATTCCTCGACTACAAGAACGACTTCGCACAGGCAAAGACAAAGAAGAAACTGCCCGTTTACTACATACAGAACAAGCAGAACGAACTGTTTGAACTCTACTACCGATTCGATTTCGGCGAGGAAAGCAACAACTGGCTGCCATACGCACCGCAGTATCTCGACCTGCTCGGCACCGACAAGCTCTCTGCCGATGAGGTGAAGCAGCGCTTCTACGAACTGGGATGCGACTTCAACACATCCGTAAGCGAGGACGAGATGCACATAACACTCAGCGGACTCGGCGAGAACATGACCGAAGCCATGAAACTCATGGAGCAGCTTCTCAACAACGCCAAGGTGGACAACAACGCCTACAGGAAGTTCGTGGAGACAAAACTGAAGATACGCAAGGACAACAAGCTCGACCAGGAGACCAACTTCTACGCCCTCCGGTTCTACGGAATCTACGGCAAGTACAACACCTATCGCAACGTTCCTGACAGTGTTTCACTCGTAAACAAGAACCCGCAGGAACTCATCGACATGATAGCTGCACTGAAGAACTACAAGCACAGCATCATCTACTACGGTCCGCTCGAACTCAAGCAGCTCATCGCCACCATCGACAAGAACCACATCGTGGCGAAGAACCTCAAGGATGCACCTGCCGGAAAACCATACACCGCAGAGCAGACACCTGAAAACGAGATACTCATTGCGCCGTATGACGCCAAGAACATCTACATGATGCAGTACAACAATTCAGGCAAACAGTGGAATGTCAAGGAACAGCCCATCATCAATCTGTTCAACTCCTACTTCGGAGGAGGAATGGACGGCGTCGTGTTCCAGGAACTGCGCGAAAGCCGCGGACTCGCCTACAGCGCCGCAGCACACTACAACACGCCATCAAGGAAGAACGAGCCCGAATACTCCTACACCTACATCATCACGCAGAACGACAAGATGATGGACTGCGTGAACGTGTTCAACGAAATCATCAACAACATACCGCAATCGGAAGGCGCGTTCGACCTCGCCAAACAAGCACTCAGCAAGCGCATCGCGGCAGGCAGAATCACCAAGGCCAACATCATCTTCGCTTACCTCAACGACCGAAAACTCGGTCTGGACGAAGATGTACGCCGATACGTCTATGAGACGCTGCCGTCAATAACACTCGACGACATCGTGAAGTTCGAGAAGGAAAACATGGCAAAGAAACCGTGGCGCTACATCATTCTCGGCGATGAAAAGAACCTCGACATGAAGGCCCTGGAGAAGATCGCACCCGTGCGCCGCGTCTCCACAGAAGAGATTTTCGGATACTAAGGAGCCGTCAAGCAAACGATAAGACGAGTGACAAGGGGATGCTTCTTGCCGGAAACTGCCCATGACAGGCAACCGGCGGAAAAGCAAATCGCCTTGTCACTCGTCTCTTCTTTCATCCGTTTGCTTGTAAAAAACACACTTTAACGGACAAAAAAGCGTGTTCTTGCTATAAAATCGGGCGTTTGTTGAATAAATTTGCATAGTCCGTCAGCATATTATATCTTTGCAACTAGAAAGTCAAGATAAATGATTAGAGAGTTATTTAAGTTTCAACAGATCTCTTGAGAAAAGATGATCAGACGCAGATTACGTTTCATAAACAGATTCAAATAGTAATAGGAAGCTATTTTTAAAGCAAAGGTAAAAAATCATCAAAAAACTGTCACGGCGGTGACTAACATAGTAAATGAATGAATTTTGTTGTTGATTAATAAGTTTTCGTGAGAAAAGAAAGATTATCGGGGCATCGTCGGATGCCCTTTTTTTGTGTCCTTACGCCACAAGGCAGAACATTTTTCAGCCGCATATTTTGTGCTTCAGCGTTTTTAAGCTAACTTTGTACGAGCGATACGCTTGAACCAACGCCCCGTCAACAAGCAACGAAAATAACAATAACAACAAACAACAAGATGAAAATAGGAATAATTGTGGCGATGGACAAAGAGCTGGCACAGCTCCTGACACTCACCGGCGACTCACGGCGCAAGACCCGCAACGGGCGTGAATTTGTGCTCGGAAGCATCGGAGGCAACGACATCGTGATACAGAAATGCGGCATAGGAAAGGTGAATGCCGCCATAGGTGCCGTGGAGATGATTGACGCCTACCGGCCCGACCTCGTGATTTCCACCGGCTGTGCAGGCGGCGCTGACACAGGGCTCAACGTTGCCGATGTGGTGGTGAGCACAGCATGCCAGTACCACGACGTCTATTGCGGCAGCGAGTGCGACTACGGTCAGGTGCTCGGCATGCCCACACGCTACGCCACCGACAGCACCCTCGTACAGAAAGCCACATCGCTCGACTGCCCCACGAAGGTGCATGCCGGACTCATTGTCACCGGCGACTGGTTTGTAGATAACCGCGACAAAATGCGCGACATACTCAACCACTGCCCCGACGCAATGGCAGTAGATATGGAGAGTGCCGCCATTGCACACACATGCCATCTGCGCGGAGTGCCGTTCGTGAGTTTCCGCATCATCAGCGACATCCCGTTGAAGGACGACAAGGCACAGATGTACTTCGACTTCTGGGCACGCATGGCCGAAGGCTCGTTCGAAGTGACAAAGGCATTCCTCGCTGCATTGTAAGGAAAGGGAACTTAAAACAAAAGCATATAACAAACAAAAGATTATGGACAAGATACCAAGTTTCACCATCAACCACAACCTTCTGCTGCGAGGCATATACGTTTCGCGCAAGGACAACATCGGCGGCGACACCGTAACGACATTCGACATACGCATGAAAGAGCCTAACCGCGAGCCGGCTCTGCATCCCGGTGCACTGCACACAATAGAGCATCTGGCAGCAACCTACCTGCGCAACGACCCGGAATGGAAGGACAACATCGTCTATTGGGGACCTATGGGATGCCTCACGGGCAACTATCTGCTCATGAAAGGCGACTTGCAACCCTCCGACATCGTGGAGCTTATGAAGCGTACATTCCGTTTTGTGGCTGAATTTGAGGGCGAAGTGCCGGGCGCAGCACCCAAGGATTGCGGCAACTATCTGCTCCACGACCTGCCAATGGCACGCCTTGAAGCACGCCGTTACCTTGAGAAAGTGCTCGAACGCATCACCGACGACAACATGGTGTACCCCGAATAAGCGGCGGCACCACTATATACGAAAAGTGTGTCAAGACGGAATCGATACCGCTTTGACACACTTTATTTTTCAGAGACGAAGCTGCTACAGTCCGAATCTGTAGCCCACGGTGAACTCAATCACCTGACTCTTGGGACTTTTTACACCTTCCAAGTTGGAAATCTGAGTCAGCCCTATGTTGTAACGAGCATCCACCACCACATTCTCATACTCGTATGACACGCCCAGCGGTATTGAGAAAGCGACGCTCTTGCACTTCATATCGACCTCGACATCCTCAGGTTTTTCATAAATCACATCGCCGTTTTCCTTCACGGTGTAAGGTGTTTCGGTGTATTTGCTCTTGCCGGAGAGGTTCAGCCCCAGCTGCGCACCGGCCTTGAACGCCAAGTTCGGCGTGACATAGAGGTTGAACATGAGCGGAATATTCAGATAGTCCGCCTGCGACTTCATATTGCTGAATCCCAAGTTCTTGTATTCCTTGCCGTTTATTTCAAGCGTCGTCTTGTTGTTGCCGTAGCGGCATCCCTGCTGCGAATAGAACGCACCCAGACTCACCGACAACTGCGGCAATACCTGATAATCCACATCCACACCGCCTACAAAGCCTGCCTTGTAGCGTGCCTTGTTCTCCATTGCCTGCCCGGCGTAATCCTGCTGATAGATGGCATCGCCCGAAAGATTGGCGAGACTTACGCCCACACGCGGGACGACAGAGAAGCGTCCTACCTCACGCTGTGCCATTGCCAGCGTCGAAACAACCATTGCGAATGCCAATAGAAATGTTCTTTTCATGTTATTTTTCCTTTCTTTATTGTGTAGCTTTTTTATTATTCAAACGCATTTTCACCGCTTTTATTGCATCATCACCACACATATTTCCACACATAACTCGCCCCGACAACGGAAGTACCACAGCAGTATGAAGAAGCAGAAAGAACAAAAAAAATGCCGGAGAACCTCACAGTCCACCGGCATCCTGCTAATTGATGATATTTCGATTACAAGAAATTAGTCCTTGTTGGAGCGTTTGCGCTCAAGATGGTCGAGTATTATCTTGCGCATACGCATGCTCTTCGGAGTCACTTCCACGAGTTCGTCCTCCTTGATGTATTCGAGGCATTCTTCAAGACTCATCACCGTTTTCGGAATCACGCGTGCCTTTTCGTCAGAGCCGCTGGCACGCACATTGGTGAGCTGCTTTGCCTTTGTCACGTTGATTACGAGGTCGTTGTCGTGCACATGTTCGCCCACTACCTGTCCGCCATACACTTCTTCACCCGGATCGATGAAGAATTTGCCGCGGTCCTGCAGCTTGTCGATGGAATAGGCGTATGCCGTTCCCGTCTCCATTGCTATCATCGAACCGTTCATGCGGCGTGTTATCTCGCCCTTGAACGGCTGATATTCCTTGTAACGGTGTGCCATAATGGCCTCGCCCTGCGATGCGGTGAGCACGTTTGTGCGCAGTCCGATGATGCCGCGCGATGGTATGTCGAACTCTATATCCACGCGGTCGCCCATGGTCTGCATCGATGTCATCTCGCCCTTGCGGCGTGTCACCATATCGATCATCTTGCTGGCGAACTCCTCAGGCACGTTGATGGTGAGTTCTTCTACCGGTTCGCACTTCACGCCGTCAATCTCCTTGTAGATTACCTGCGGCTGTCCCACCTGCAGTTCATAACCTTCACGGCGCATTGTCTCGATGAGTACGGAGAGGTGAAGCACGCCGCGTCCGCTCACAATCCACTTGTCCGTGCTGTCCTCGAAGGGTCGCACACGCAGCGCGAGGTTCTTTTCGAGTTCCTTTTCCAGACGCTCGTTGATGTGGCGTGAGGTGACAAACTTGCCCTCTTTGCCGAAGAACGGCGAGTCGTTGATGGTGAAGAGCATGCTCATGGTGGGCTCGTCGATTGCTATCGGAGGCAGCGGTTCGGGGTTTTCAAAGTCGCAGATGGTGTCGCCTATCTCGAATTTCTCAAGACCCACGATGGCGCAGATGTCGCCTGAATGCACTTCCTGCACCTTTTTCTGTCCCATTCCTTCGAACACATGTATCTCCTTTATGCGTGTCTTCTCCATTTTTCCGTCGCGATGGGCTATCGTCACGTTCATGTTCTCGCCAAGAGTGCCTCGGTGAATGCGTCCCACTGCTATTCTTCCCGTATAGCTTGAATAGTCGAGCGACGTGATAAGCATCTGCGGAGTGCCTTCCAGCACCTGTGGTGCGGGTATCACCTCCACGATCTTGTCGAGCAGATAGTCGATGTTGTCGGTAGGAGTCTTCCAGTCCTCAGCCATCCATCCGTTCTTGGCGGAACCATAGACAACGGGGAAGTCGAGCTGGTCCTCGGTGGCGTTGAGCGAGAACATGAGGTCGAACACCATCTCGTACACCTCTTCCGGGCGACAGTTGGGTTTGTCCACCTTGTTCACCACCACGATAGGCTTGAGTCCTATCTGCAAAGCCTTCTGCAAAACGAAGCGTGTCTGCGGCATCGGTCCCTCGAAGGCATCCACAAGCAGGATGCATCCGTCGGCCATATTGAGCACGCGCTCCACCTCGCCTCCGAAGTCGGAGTGTCCCGGAGTGTCTATGATATTGATTTTCGTGCCTTTCCAGTCGATTGACACATTCTTTGAAAGAATCGTTATTCCTCGTTCACGTTCCAAGTCGTTGGAGTCCAACACCTGGCCACTGTTATCCTGACCGTCGCGGAAAAGCTTTCCCGCCAGCATCATTTTGTCCACAAGCGTGGTCTTGCCATGATCGACATGGGCAATGATTGCAATGTTCCTAATGTCTTGCATTTGCTTATACCTTAAAAAAATCCGACTGCAAAGTTACTAATATTTATCCACATAAAGGCAACTTCACCTTATATTTTAAGACACGCACGCACTCGAAAGGGAAATGAAACCGCTCCGAAACTGCAAAAATAAGTTAATAAACGAGTAAAACACTGTGCTTCAAAGGCAAATTTGAAGAATAATTAGTACCTTTGCATCCGCATTTAGCAAAATCACATTTTAAATTACAAAAAGTTCTATGTATTTAGATCAGGCAAAAAAACAAGAGATCTTTGGACAGTACG